>Ga0307513_10002889_pt1 | contig 23501 bp, 17 predicted proteins | sample 15_EM_MG_FD_202174 | JGI IMG/M metagenome (GOLD analysis project Ga0307513, IMG submission 202174) | Populus trichocarpa ectomycorrhiza microbial communities from riparian zone in the Pacific Northwest, United States - 15_EM | ecosystem: Host-associated > Plants > Roots > Unclassified | place...
CCACGGTGACCTGGTACCACTCGCTGCCGTCCTTGTCGACGCCGAGGATGCCGATGTGCCCGCTGTGGTGGTGGCCGCAGGAATTGATGCAGCCGCTGATGTGCAGGTCGATGTCGCCGATGTCGTACAGCGTGTCGAGGTCGTCGAAGCGTTCGTTGATAGCCGCGGCGATCGGGATCGAACGGGCATTGGCCAATGCGCAGAGGTCGCCGCCGGGGCAGGCGATCATGTCGGTCAGGAAGCCGATGTTCGGCGTCGCGAAACCGCCTTCACGGGCCGCCAGCCAGAGCGCGCGAAGCTGGCTGGTCTGCACCCATGGCAGCAGCAGGTTCTGGTCGTGCGTGACGCGCAGTTCGCTCTGGCTGAAGCGCTCGGCCAGTTCGGCGGCGCCGTCCATCTGGTCGGCTGTGACGTCGCCGGGCGGCAGGCCGGCGCGCTTCAGCGACAAAGTGACCGCGCGGTAGCCGGGCAGCTTGTGCGCGTGCACGTTGCGCTCGAGCCAGCGGGTGTAGGCGCGCGGCGAGTCGGCTTCCGGCGCCGGCGCGAAGCCGGGCTGCGGGTTGACCGGCGCCGTGAAGCAGCGCGCGACACGCTCGAACTCGGCTTGCGGAATGACGTGCGGGCTGTCGGGCAGCAACGCGGCGAACTCGGCGTTGACCGCGTCGATGAACTTCTGCCCCTCGGCCTTGACGAGGATCTTGATCCGCGCCTTGTACATGTTGTCGCGCCGGCCATGCAGGTTGTAGACACGCACGACGGCCTCGATGAAGACGAGGATCTGCTGCCAGGGCACGAACCCGTTGATCAGCGTGCCGATCACCGGCGTGCGGCCCATGCCGCCGCCGACGTGGACCTGGAAGCCGACTTCGCCGGTCTCGTTCTTCCGAAGCTGCAGCCCGATGTCGTGCCAGGCCGTCGCGGCGCGGTCTTCGCGCGCCCCGGTGACCGCGATCTTGAACTTGCGCGGCAGGAAGGCGAATTCAGGGTTCAGCGTGCTCCACTGGCGCAGGATCTCGCAGTACGGCCGCGGGTCGACGTCTTCGTCGGGCGCGATGCCGGCCAGCGCGTCGCTGGTGATGTTGCGGATGCAGTTGCCGCTGGTCTGGATGCCGTGCATCTCGACCTCGGCCAGCAGGTCCATCACGTCGGCGGCCTGCTCGAGCGGGATCCAGTTGAACTGCAGGTTCTGGCGGGTCGTGAAGTGGCCGAAGCCGCCGCGTTCTTGTGGTGTGCCGGCGTCTTGCAGGTCGTGTTCGCGGGCGATCCGCGCGAGCTGGTGCAACTGGCGGCTGGACAGTTCCCCGTACGGCACCGCCACCCGCAGCATCGGCGCATGGCGCTGTACGTACCAGCCGTTCTGCAGGCGCAGCGGGCGGAAATCGTCGTCCGGCAGTTCGCCGGCCAGATGCCGCTGCAGCTGGTCGCGGAACTGGGCGGCGCGGGCCTTGACGAACTGCTGGTCGAAGTCTGTGTAGCGGTACATGAGAACGTGGCGGAACGAGAGTGGCCAGAGCTTTTGCTCCAGACTTGAACTCTAGGGAGCGTCTATATGTTTGGAAAGTACAGATAAGTAGCTTGCTTATGCCTGTTGGCTATTTGAGACGTTTCCTAGAATCGGGTCGATGCTCAAGGTTCTCGCGGCGCTGTTTGTCGTCTTTCTGTCTGCCTGCCAGACCGCGCCGCCGGCGCGCCCCGCCGCCACCGAGCCGCCGCCGGTGGTTGTCACGCCGCCGGTCGTGGTGGCGCCGCCCAAGCCGCCCGCGCGGCCGCCGCGCATCGGGCTGGCTCTGGGCGGCGGCGCGGCCCGTGGCTTTGCCCACATCGGCGTCATCCAGGTGCTGGAAGAGTCGGGCATCCGGCCCGAGATGGTCGCCGGCACCTCGGCCGGCAGCCTGGTCGCCGCGCTCTATGCGTCGGGCAAGAGCGGCACCGAGATGGCGTCGCTGGCGCTGGGAATGGACGAAGGCGCGATCACCGACTGGTCGTTTCCGACCCGCGGGCTGATCCGCGGCGAGGCGCTGGCGCGCTACGTGCGCGAGCACACCGGTGGCCGCCCGATCGAGCAACTGCCGCTTCCGCTGGGCATCGTCGCCACCGATCTGGACACCGGTCTGGCGGTGCTCTTCCAACGCGGCGACACCGGCTCGGCGGTGCGCGCGTCGAGCGCGGTGCCGGCGGTCTTCCAGCCGGTGCGCATCGGCACCCGCGAGTACGTCGACGGCGGCCTGGTGTCGCCGGTGCCGGTGCGTTTCGCGCGCCAGATGGGGGCCGAGCTGGTGGTGGCGGTCGACATCTCGCTGCCGCCGGACGGCAACCCGACCACCGACGTGATGAAGATGCTGCTGCAGACCTTCGCGATCATGGGCCGCAGCATCAACCAGTTCGAGCTGCGCGATGCCGATGTCGTGCTGCGTCCGCTGCTCGCCGGGGTTTCCAGCGCCGATTTCACGGCCCGCAAGCGCGCCATCCAGGCCGGGCGCGACGCGGCGCTGGCGGTGCTGCCGGCGCTGCGCGCGCGGATCGCCGCGCTGACCCGTTAGCGTTCGGCGGTCAGGCAGGCGCTGCACAAAACAAAACGGCCCGGTCTTGCGACCGGGCCGAAAGGTACCTTCAAACGGAATCGACAGGTACCGAGGAGACAACCTTCCAGGGAGGCCCCGGCAAGCAGCCGGGGTAGCTCTCTGACGCGATCTCGATCGAGAAGTTCAATCCGCCGGGTTCAGGTAGCCGGAATCAGGCAGCCAGGATCAGGCAGCCTTTTTGGCCGTCTTGGTGGCGGCTTGCGTCGCCTTGACCGCCGTGTTGCTGACGGCTTGGAAGTTGGCTTCGGCCACTTCGACAGCCTGCTTGGCAGCCTTGTTGACGCTTTCGTAGGCGTTGTTCGCGGCGGCGACGGCCGACTTGACCAGCGCGACGGCGTTTTCAGTGCCGGCCGGGGCGTTCTTGACGGCGTTGTCGACGACCGACAGCACCTTCAGCTGCGCGTCGGCGATCTGCGCTTCGGCGACCTTGGTCACTTCGGCGTTGGTGCCGGCGGCGATGTCATACAGGTGGCGGCCGTAGGCGGCGGCCTTTTCGGCGGCCGGCTGCAGCAGGCTGGCTTGCAGCGCCAGCAGTTCCTGCGGGTCCTTCGCCGACAGCGCGGCAACGGTCGTTTCGGCGACTTCGCCCAGCGTGGCCTTGGCGACTTGCAGATTCAGTTCGACAAGCTTCTCGACGCCTTCGAAGGCCTTGGTGGTCAGCCCGAACATGGTTTCGATGTTGGCTTTTTGGACGGCGACGAGTTGTTCAGCAGTGAAAGTCATGAGGTTGATCTCCATCAGGTGGTTGGACAGGAACAGTCGGTTGCCGCGCTCTTTTGCTGCACTGCAACATGGGCTGAAGTATAGGCCGGTCGCGGCGCATTTCAAGCGTTTTTTGTTGCGATGCAGCAAAGTAGGTGTGCCTTTCTAGAATCGGCCGATGCGGGTATTCGCCTCCGACCACTTCGTGTTGCCGTTGCCGGCCGGGCACAGCTTCCCGATGTCCAAGTACCGGCTGCTGCGCGAGGCCGCGGAATCGACGCTGCCCGGGGTGCGCATCAGCGAAGCACCGCCGGCCAGCGACGGCGAACTGGCGCTCGCCCACGCGCCGGCCTGGATCAGCGCGGTCAGCGAAGGCACCACCAGCGCGGCCGAGCAGCGCGAGATCGGCTTCCCATGGTCGCAGCGCATGGTCGAGCGCGCCCGGCGTTCGGTCGGGGCGACGATCGCCGCCGCGCGCGTGGCCTTGTTCGACGGCGACGGGGTCGCTGCCAACCTGGCCGGCGGCACCCACCACGCGCAGGCGCACAAGGGCTCGGGCTATTGCGTGTTCAACGATGTCGCGGTCGCTGCGCGCCTGATGCAGGCCGAGTGGCACCGCAAGAACCGCCGGCTGCTGCGCGTGATCGTCATCGACCTCGACGTGCACCAGGGCAACGGCACCGCGGCGATCTTCGCCGACGACCCGACTGTTTTCACGCTGTCGCTGCACGGTGCGAAGAACTTCCCCTTCCGCAAGGAGGTGAGCGATCTCGATGTCGATCTGCCCGACGGCTGCACCGACGCGCCGTACCTGGCCGCGCTCGATGCCGCACTGGCCGAGGCCTGGGCTCGCCACGGCGATGCGCCGCCCGGGCTGGCCTTTTATCTGGCCGGCGCCGACCCGCACGAGAACGACCGCCTGGGCCGGCTGAAGATCACCAGCGAGGGCCTGGCCGAGCGCGACCGGCGCGTGCTCGCGGCGCTGCGCGAACGGCGGATCCCGGTTGCGCTGTCGATGGCCGGCGGCTACGGCCGCGATCTGGCGACGACGGTCGCCGTCCAGCGGCGCACGCTCGAAGAAGCGCTGAATTCGTGGCGCGCCTGGGCGGCAGAATGCGTGGCATGAGCGCAACACCCACCGCCAAGCCGCGCGACCACTACCGCCGTTTCAGCGCCGTCCAGACCCGCTGGATGGACAACGACGTCTATGGCCACGTCAACAACGTCGTCTACTACAGCTTCTTCGACACCGCGGTGAACGGCTACCTGGTCGAAGCCGGTGCGCTGGACATCGAAAACGGCGCCGTGATCGGGCTGGTGGTCGAGACGCAGTGCAACTACTTCGCGCCGCTGGCCTTTCCGCAGCGCGTCGAGGCCGGGCTGGCGGTCGCCCGGGTCGGCACCACCAGCGTGCGCTACGAGGTCGGCCTCTTCGCCGAAGGCGCTGCGCTGTCGGCCGCGGCCGGCCACTTCGTCCACGTCTATGTCGACCGCGCGACGCGGCGCCCGGCAGCGCTGCCGGCGGCGTTGCTGGCCGCCCTGCAACCGCTGCGCCAGCCGCCCGCATGACGGTCGAATTCGTGCTCTTCGCCGGCGTGCTGGCCGGCATTGCGCTCTTTCACCGCTTCGCGCTGCACATCGCGCTCGGCGGCGCGGGCGCGATCGCGTTGTACAAGGTCCTGCTGTCGCCGTTCAAGGGTGGTGCCGGCTGGGCGGGCCTTGCGGCGCACCTCGGCCACGAGTGGGTGGTCCTCGTCAACCTGCTGCTGCTGCTGCTGGGTTTCGCGCTGCTGGCCGACCTGTTCGAGAAGAGCGAAGTCCCGGCGGTGCTGCCGCGCTTCCTGCCCGACGACTGGAAGGGCTGCTTCGTGCTGCTGGCGCTGGTCTTCGTGCTGTCGAGCTTTCTCGACAACATCGCGGCGGCGATGATCGGCGGCGCGGTGGCACACACCGTCTTTCGCGGCAAGGTGCACATCGGCTACCTTGCGGCGATCGTCGCCGCATCGAACGCGGGCGGTGCCGGCAGCGTGGTCGGCGATACGACGACGACGATGCTGTGGATCGCCGGCATCCACCCGTTCGAGGTGCTCGAAGGCTTCATCGGTTCGGCTGTGGCGCTGCTGATCTTCGGCGTCCCGGCGTCGCTGCAGCAGCAGGCCTATTCGCCGATCCAGAAAGACGCCGACACACGGGCGCGGATCGACTCGGTGCGGGTGGCGATCGTCGTTTTCATCCTGGTCGCCGCGATCGCCGTCAACGTACTCGTCAACACGCGCTTCAAGGCGGTGTCGGATTCGTTCCCGTTCCTCGGCGCGGCGGTCTGGGCGGCGATCCTGCTGTGTGCGCTGCTGCGCGCGCCGGACTGGGCCTTGTTGCCCGGGGCGGCCAAGGGCTCGGCGTTCCTGCTCGCCTTGGTGCTGTGCGCATCGATGATGCCGGTCGAACGACTCCCGGCCGCGTCGTGGCCGACGGCGCTCGGCCTCGGCTTCGTCTCGGCGGTGTTCGACAACATTCCGCTGACGGCTTTGGCCATCAAGCAGGGCGGCTACGACTGGGGCTTCCTCGCCTACGCGGTCGGCTTCGGCGGCTCGATGCTGTGGTTCGGCTCGTCCGCCGGCGTGGCGCTGTCGAACATGTACCCGCAGGCGCGCGACGTGCGCCAGTGGCTGCGCCACGGCTGGCCGGTGGTGCTGGCCTACCCGATCGGCTACTTCGTGATGCTGGCCGTGATCGGCTTTCACCCGGGCAGCGTGCCGCGCGGCAGCGCGCCGGCCGTGGCAGCATCGGCTCCTTCGTCTTTGACCCCCTGAAGACGCCCCGGAAGACATGACCATGCCCATGACCCGACCCGCCGTCCTCGTCGCCCGCGCCGTCTTTCCCGAAACCGTCGCCCGCCTGCGCGAACACTTCGATGTCGACGACAACCCGGGCGACGTGATCCTCGGCAAGCCCGAACTGATCGCGCGGCTGCACGGCAAACAAGGCGCATTCACCACCGGCAGCGAACGGATCGACGCCGAGGTGCTGGACGCGAACCCGCAGTTGCGCGTGGTCTGCAACATGGCGGTCGGCTACAACAACTTCGACATCCCGGCCTTCGACGCACGCGGCGTATTGGCCACCAACACGCCCGACGTGCTGACCGAGACGACCGCCGACTTCGGCTTCGCGCTGATGATGGCGACCGCACGGCGCATCACCGAGGCCGAGCACTTCCTGCGCCGCGGCGAATGGAACCGCTGGTCGTACGACATGTTCACCGGCAGCGACGTGCATGGCGCGACGCTCGGCATCCTGGGCATGGGCCGCATCGGCCAGGCGATCGCGCGGCGCGGGGCGCTCGGCTTCGGGATGCCCGTGATCTACCACAACCGCAGCCGGCTGCCGCCGGCCGACGAAGCGCCGATCGGCGCCCGCTACGCCGACAAGACCACGCTGCTGCGCGAGGCCGACCACCTGCTGCTGGTGCTGCCGTATTCGGCGGCCAGCCACCATGCGATCGGCGCTGCGGAGCTGGGGTTGATGAAGCCGAGCGCAACGCTGACCAACATCGCGCGCGGCGGCATCGTCGACGATGCGGCGCTGGCCGCGGCATTGCGCGACAGGCGCATCGCCGCGGCGGGGCTCGACGTGTTCGAAGGCGAGCCCGCGGTCCACTCCGATCTGCTGGCGCTGCCGAACGTCGTGCTGACGCCGCACATCGCCAGCGCGACGGTCGCCACCCGCCGCGCGATGGCCGATCTCGCCGCCGACAACCTGATCGCAGCGCTGACCGGCGGTGTGCCGCCGACGCCGATCAACCCCGAGGTCCTCGAACGCTGTTGAGCGTCGCTTGAGCGCCGCGGGCGGCGCCAGCGCCGCTGCTGAGACAATCAGCGCATGTTCCTGTGGACCGTTGTTGCGCTGCTCGCGCTGAACCTGTTGTTGTTGTTCTGGATCGCGCTGCGGCGCACCGACGAAGGCCCGCTGCGGCGCCTGGAAGGCGGCTTGCGCGACGAGCTCGGCCGCCAGGCGCAGGCCACCCGCGGCGACCTCGGCACCTTCCAGCAGATGCTGCTCGCGCAAAGCGGCGACGTCGCGCGAACGCAGAACGAGCAGATCGATTCGTTCCGCAGCCAGCTCGCGGCAACCCAGGTCCAGACCGAAGGCGCGCTGCGCCGCTTCAGCGAGACCCTGGCCGAACAGCTGCGGCTGCTGTCGGACGCCAACGAGCGGCGCCAGAGCGAGATGCGGCAGGCGGTCGATGCCCGCCTGGTGGCTCTTCAGGAAGGCAACGAGAAGAAGCTCGACCAGATGCGCGCGACGGTCGACGAGAAGCTGCACGCGACCCTCGAGCAGCGCCTGTCGGAAAGCTTCAAGCAGGTCGCCGAGCGGCTGGAGCAGGTCCACAAGGGCCTTGGCGAAATGCAGGCCCTGGCACGCGACGTCGGCTCGCTGAACCGCGTGCTGAGCAACGTGAAGACGCGCGGCATCTTCGGCGAAGTGCAGCTCGCCGGGCTGCTGGAGCAGGTCTTCACGCCCGAACAGTACGCGACCAACGTCGTCACCGTTCCCGGCCGCGGCGAGCGGGTCGAGTTCGCCATTTCGCTGCCCGGCCAGCGCAGTGGTGGCGCGCCGCTGTGGCTGCCGATCGACGCCAAGTTCCCGCGCGAAGACTACGAGCGGCTGCTCGACGCCCACGAGCGCGCCGACGCGCCGGCCGCCGAAGCCGCGGCGAAGGCGATCGAGAACCGGTTCCGCCAGGAGGCGAAGTCGATCCGCGAAAAGTACATCGCGCCGCCGCACACCACCGACTTCGCGATCCTCTTCGTGCCCACCGAAGGCCTGTATGCCGAAGCGCTGCGCCGGCCCGGCCTGCTGGAGGCGCTGCAGCGCGAACACAAGGTCATGCTCGCCGGCCCGACGACGCTGCTCGCCACGCTGACCAGCCTGCAGATGGGTTTTCGCACGCTGGCGCTGGAGAAGCGTTCGGTCGAGGTCTGGGAGGTGCTCGGCGCGGTGAAGACCGAGTTCAGCCGCTTCGGCGACGTGCTGGCGCGAACGAAGAAGAAGCTCGAAGAAGCCAGCAACACGATCGACCAGGCCGAGGTTCGAACGCGAGCCATGGCGCGCCAGTTGAAGAGCGTCGAGGCGCTGCCCGAGTTGGGCCAGTTGCCGCTGCTGCCGGCTACCGACGAGGACGACGACGAGATCGAGGTCGAGGTCGAGAACGAGGTCAGACGTGGCTGAAGTGCGGGAAGGACCGGGCTCGCCGCGCGTGCTGGTGGCCTTGATCGTCGGCCAGCTCGGCCTGCATTCTGCGATGGCCGGGCTGCGCATGGCCGCGCCGCTTCAGGCGCTGCACGAAGGCTACAGCGCGTGGGCGGTCGGGCTGCTGCTGGCCCTGTTCGCCGCCGCGCCGGTGCTGCTGGCGATGCACGCCGGCCGGCTGGCCGACCGGCTGGGCTACCACCGGCCGGTGCGCATCGCCGCCTGGCTCACCGGCAGCGGCGTCTTGCTCGCGGTGGCTTCGACCTGGCTCAGCGGCACCGCGCACTTCGTGCTGCTGTGCGCGGCCGCGATGCTGACCGGATCGGGCGCCAACATGGGCATGCTGACGATCCAGCGCACCGCCGGCCTGGCCGCGCGCGACGCCACCGAGCGGGTCCGCGTGTTCAGCTGGCTCGGTATCGCGCCGTCGTTCGCGAATGTCATCGGCCCGGTCTCGGTGGGCTTCATGATCGACCACCGGGGCTTCGGCGCCGGCTACATGCTGCTGCTGGCGCTGCCGCTGGCGACCCTGGTGTCGGCGCGCTACGTGCCGCGCAGCGAGCCGCCGCCGAGTGCGCCGCGGGCGGCCGACCATACCGCCTGGGACCTGCTCGACGCGCCCGGCATGAAGCGGCTGCTGCTGGTCAACTGGCTGCTGTCGATGTGCTGGGACGTGCACAGCTTCGCGGTCCCGATCCTCGGCCACGAGCGCGGTTTCAGTGCGTCGACGATCGGGCTGATCCTCGGCACCTTCACCTTGTCGGTGAGCGTGGTTCGCCTGTTCATCCCGATGCTCGCGCACCGGCTGCGCGAGATCCAGGTCGTGCGCGGCGCGATGGTCGGCACCGGGGTCGTCTTCGCGCTCTATCCGCTGGCCCATTCGCCGTGGCTGATGGCAGCCTGTGCGGTGGTGCTCGGGCTGACCCTGGGCGCCGTGCAGCCGATGATCATGTCGACCCTGCACCACTTGACGCCCGACCAGCGGCACGGCGAGGCGCTGGCCTTCCGTTCGATGGCGATCAATGCGTCGAGCACGGTGATGCCGCTGCTGTTCGGCGCTGCCGGCACGGTGGTCGGCGCGGCGGTGCTGTTCTGGGCGGTTGGCGGCGCCGTCGGCGCCGGCTCGTGGATGGCGCGCCGGCTGGACGCCGTTAGAACCTGATCCTTAGAACCTGATCCCCGGCTGCGGTTCTGCCGGCGGTACCGGCGTCGGCGCCGATGCCGCCGGCGCCGGCTCGGCCACCAGCGGTGTCGGCGAGACATTGCCGGCGACGCGCGCACCCGTCGCACGCTCGACCAACGGCGTCGGCGCGGCGGGCTGGAAGTTGCGCGGCAGCCGCGACTCGCGCGGGTAGCCGGCGGCGTCGAGGTAGGACGTCCAGTCGGTCTGCGACAAGCCGCGCAGCGCTTGCGAGCCGATCGTCAGCGCCGGCACCGTGCGCCCGCCGACCGCGCGTTCGAGCGCGGCGGCATCGTCTTCGCTCGACACCCGGCGTTCGTTGAACGGCACGCCGCGCTGCTGCAGGATGACCCGGCCGCTGTCGCACGGCGGGCAGTCGGCCGATGTGTACAGCGTGACCGGGAAACGCGTCGTCGCCTGGCGCAGATCGAACGGCAGCCCGGCGTCGGTCGTGGCCTGCGCTTCGCCGCGCCGGTTGAGGCTGGTGATGCGCGCGTTGCTGGCGATCGGCGGCCGGTCGGTGTAGGTCACGCTGCCATCGCTGCCGATGACCTTGTATTGGGCCAGCGCCGGCGCGGCGACGCACGCCAGCAGCAAGGGCAGGGCGGCGATCGGCAGGGCGTGCTTCATGGTGTGTCGAATCTATCCGAATCTATTCGACTTTTGGGCCGCCGTTCAAGCCATTCCCTGATGACGGAGCAGCGCATCGATACGTGGTTCACGGCCGCGGAAGGCGATGAAGCTTTCCAGCGCCGGCCGGCTGCCGCCGACTTCGAGAATCGCCTCGCGGTAGCGGCGGCCGGTGGCGGCGTCGAACAGCCCGGCTTCCTCGAACGCGCTGAAGGCGTCGGCCGACAAGACCTCGGCCCATGCGTAGCCGTAGTAGCCGGCGGCGTAACCGCCGTCGAACAGGTGCGAAAAGGTGTTCGGGTAGCGCATGAAGGGCGGCATCGCCAGCACCGAGACCTCGGCGCTCACGTCGTCGGCCAGCGCCTGGATGCGCCCGGCCGAGCCCGCTTCGAGGTGCGCGCGCATGTCGAACAGCGCGTATTCGCAGTGGCGCACCATCCCCAGGCCGCTCTGGAAATTGCGCGCGGCGATCATCTTGTCGAACAGCGCGCGCGGCAGCGGCTCCCCGTTCTGCACATGGCTCGAAAGCTTGGTGAGGACTTCCCATTCCCAGCAGAAGTTCTCCATGAACTGGCTCGGCAGCTCGGCGGCGTCCCACTCGACGCCGGCGATGCCGGCCACCGCCAGCTCGTCGACTCGGGTCAGCATGTGGTGCAAGCCGTGGCCGAACTCGTGGAACAGCGTGATCACGTCGTCGTGGGTCAGCAAGGCCGGCTGTTCGCCGACCGGCGGCGCGAAATTGCAGATCAGGTGCGCCACCGGCAACTGCAGGCCGCGGCCGTCCGGCCGCGCCCAGCGCTGGCGGACTTCGTCCATCCAGGCGCCCGAGTTCTTGCCGTTGCGCGCATGGAGGTCGATGTAGAAGGCGGCGATCGGCTGCCCGCCGCGTTCGACGTGGAAGAAACCGACGTCGTCGTGCCAGACCGACGCGCTGGCGGGCCGGACGGCGACGTCGAACAGCGTCTCGACGAGGCCGAACAGGCCGTCCAGCACACGCTGCTCGGTGAAGTACTGCTTGACCTCGTCGCCGCTGAACGCGAAGCGCGCCTGCTTCAGCTTCTCGCTCGCGTAGGCGCGGTCCCAGGCCTGCAGGTCGGGCAGGCCGAGCTCGCGGGCGGCGAAGGCTTCGAGCTCGGCGCGGTCGGCTTCGGCGAACGGCCGCGCGCGGCCGGCCAGGTCGCGAAGGAAGGCCAGCACCTGGGCCGGCGACTCGGCCATCTTCGGCACCAGCGACAGGTGGGCGTAGCTCGGCTGGCCGAGCAGCCGGGCTTCTTCCTGGCGCAACTCCAGCAACTCGCGCATCAGGGCGGAATTGTCCAGCTCGGCCGGCCCCAGCTCGCTGGCCCGGGTGGCGAAGGCGCGAAAGAGCTGCTCGCGCAGCGCGCGCTGGTTCGCGTACTGCATCAGCGGCTGGTAGACCGGCGCGTGCAGCGTCAGCTTGTGCCCGTGGCGGCCGTCGGCAGCCGCGGCTTGCGCGGTCGCGGCACGCACGTCGGCGGGCACGCCGTCGAGCTGGCCTTCGTCGACAACCAGCGAGAAGCCGTCGGTGGCGTCGAGCACATGCTCGCCGAATTGTTGCGACAGCGCGGCGAGCCGATCCTGGATCTGCGCGAAGCGCTCGCGTTCGGCGCCTTTCAGCTCGGCACCGCCGAGGACGAAGTCGCGCAGCGCATCGGCGAGCGCCTTGCGCTTGTCGGCGGAAAGCGCAGCCGCCGCCGGGCTCGCGGCGACCGCCTTGTACTTGGCGTACAGCCGCTCGTCGGCGCCGAGCCGGGTGTAGAACTCGGTCACGCGCGGCAGGTTTGCGGCATAGGCCGCGCGCAGCGCGGGCGTGTCGGCAACGCCTTGCAGGTGGCCGACGACGCCCCAGCCGCGGCGCAGCCGCTCGACCGCCACGTCGAGCACGGCCGACAGCGCGTCGTACTCGGCCGCAACCTCGTCACTGAGCGCGCGCTGCAAGGCGGCGTCGGCCTCGGCGAGCAGTGCGTCGACGGCCGGCGCCACGTGTTCGGGGCGGATCTCGGCGAACGCCGGCAGATCGCCGGCCTCTAGCAGCGGGTTGTTCATCGGGCCGCGGCCTCGGCCGCTTCGACGGTGTTGACGAGCAACATTGTGATCGTCATCGGGCCGACCCCGCCGGGGACCGGGGTGATCCAGCCGGCGACTTGCCTGACGCCGGCGAAGTCGACATCGCCGCACAGCTTGCCGTCGTCATTCCGGTTCATGCCGACGTCGATGACGATCGCACCGGGTTTGACCATCGCGGCGGTCAGCGTATTGCGGCGGCCGACCGCGGCGACCACGATGTCGGCCTGGCGCGTGTGGTGGCCGAGGTCGGGGGTCGCGCTGTGGCAGACGGTGACGGTTGCGTGCGCCTGCAGCAGCAGCAGCGCCATCGGCTTGCCGACCGTGTTGCTGCGGCCGATGACGACCGCGTGTTTGCCGCGCAGATCGACCCCCGTGCTTTCGATCAGCTTCATGCAGCCGAACGGCGTGCACGGCCGCAGCCCGGGCAGGCCGGTGACGAGTTCGCCTGCCGACAGCAGCGAGAAGCCGTCGACGTCCTTCGCCGGTGAGATCGCGGCGATCACCTTTTGCGGATCGATGTGTCTGGGCAGCGGCATCTGGACCAGAATGCCGTTGATGGCCGGGTCGGCGTTGAGCGCCGCGATGCGGTCGAGCAGCGCGGCCTCGGTGAGCGTCGCTTCGTACTTCTCGAGCACCGAATGCAGGCCGTGCTCGGCGCAGGCCTTGACCTTGTTGCGAACGTAGACGGCGCTGGCCGGGTCGTCGCCGATCAGGACCACCGCGAGGCCGGGTTTTTGCGGCAAGCGCGCAGCGCGCTCGGCGACCTGGGCGCGGATCTGTCTGGCGAGTGCGGTGCCGTCGATCAACTGGGCTGTCATGCGGATGGGCTTTCGAAAACGAACAAGGCCGCTGTGAAGCGGCCTCGTCGGCTGTTGCGGAAAGGTCAGCTCTTGCTCTGCGCGCCGAGGGCGATCTTCAGCAGGTCGGCCACCGTGTTGGCGTTGAGCTTTTCCATGATGTTGGCGCGGTGCGCCTCGACGGTCTTGATGCTGATGCCGAGGTCGTCGGCGATCTGCTTGTTCAGCCGGCCGGCGACGATGCGCTCCAGCACCTGGGCTTCGCGCGTCGTCAGCCGCGACAGCAAGGCGTCGCGGCTGGCCTGTTCCTGGTGGTGGCTGAAGGCGCTGCGCGCCTGGTCGAGCATGCGCTCGACGAGGCCGAGCAGTTCTTCTTCCTTGAACGGCTTCTCGATGAAATCCATCGCGCCTTTTTTCATCGTCGTCACCGCCATCGGCACGTCGCCGTGGCCGGTGATGAAGACGATCGGCAGCGGGCTCTTGCGCTCCATCAGCCGGTCTTGCAACTCCAGCCCGCTCATGCCGTCCATCCGGATGTCGGCGATCAGGCAGGCCACCTCGCGCGGGTCGAAGCGCGACAGGAACGACTCCGACGAATCGAAGCACTTGACGCGGTAGTCCTTGCCTTCGAGCAGCCACTGCAGCGAATCGCGCACGGCCTCGTCATCGTCGACGACGTAGACGGTGCCTTTCTTCGGAATCAAGCTCATCAGGAGGTCACGGTGGAGTTCGGGGAGCTTGCCGCTTCGCCGTCGGGCGCGGCAGGCGCGGGTTCGGCACGGGCCGACACATCGACCGGCAGCGTGAACGCAAAACGACAGCCGACGACGTGGCTTCCATTGTAGAGGTTCTGCGCCCGCATCCGCCCGCGGTGCGACTCGACGATCGAGCGGCACAGACTGAGGCCGATGCCCAGTCCTTCGGCCTTGGTCGAGAAGAACGCTTCGTAGAGCCGGCCGATGACTTCTTCCTTCAGCCCCGGCCCCATGTCGGTGACGCTGAACTCGATGACGCCGCCTTCTTCGGGCGTGTGGCGCGGCACCACGCGCAGCTCGATGTGGCGGCGCGCGGAGGCGAGCTGGGCGCTGTCGATCGCCTCGGCGGCGTTCTTCAGCAGGTTCAGCACGACCTGCTCGATCAGGATCGGGTCGACCATCATCACCGGCAGCCGCTGCGCGACGTAGGTGTGGATCGCGACGTTGCGCCGGCGCAGTTCGATGCCGGCGAGGTCGACCGCGTCGTCGACGATCTGCCGCGCATGCGCCTGCTGGCGCTGCGGCTCGCTGCGTTTCACGAAGGCCCGAATGCGGTGGATGATCTGCCCGGCGCGCTCGGCCTGGCGGGCGGTCTTCTGCAGCGCGGCGATCAGGTCGTCCTTCTGGATCGACTCGGCCTTGACCCGCGAGACCATGCCGTTGCAGTAGTTGGTGATGGCGGTCAGCGGCTGGTTCAGCTCGTGCGCGACCGACGACGCCATCTCGCCCATCGTGACCAGCCGGCTCGTGACCTGCGCCTTCTCGGCCTGCAGCGCCGACTGCTCTTCGGCGCGCAGCCGGCTGGTGATGTCGGTGGCGATCAGCATCTGCGCCAGCCGGCCGTCGGTCCACTGCAGGTAGCGCGAACGAACGTCGAACCATTTCTGCAGCGATTCGACGAAGACCTCGCGCGGGCTGGTCCCGGCAGCTTCGGTGAGCTCTTGCGTCGGCACGCCCGACAGGTTGTCGACCTGGTCTTCGTTTTCGGGCTCGAAGTCGACCGGTGCCACGCCGCCGGCAAGCAGCGAGTGGCCGCGTGCGTCGCCGCCGAACCAGACCCGGTACGAGCGGTTGACGAACAGCAGCTCGCCCTGCTGCACCGACAGCACCGAGACCGAAGCGTCCAGCCCTTCGAGCACGGTCGTGAAGCGCTCGTGCGATGCCGAGAGCTGGTCGCGGATGCGCTTGGCCTCGGTGATGTTGGTCACGCTGGTCATCCAGCCCGTCTGCTGGCCCTTCGGGTCGATCAGCGGCGAGACGTACATGCGGGCATCGAAGACGAAGCCGTCCTTGCGCATCACCTTGACCTCGATCCCGCCCGACGGGCTGCGGCCCTGCAGCTCCTGCTGCAGCAGGCGGCCGTTTTCGTCGATGCGGTCGGGCGGCCAGTACGGAAACGGCGGCAGCCGGCCGACGAGCTGGGCTTCGGTGAAGCCCGTCATCCGGCAGAACGCCGCGTTGACGTAGCTGATCCGGCCTTCGAGGTCCATCGCCCGCATGCCGGTCGGCATCGAGTTTTCCATCGCCCGGCGGAAGTTGGTCTCCTGGACCAGCGCGCCCTGGATCTGTGCCCGCCGGCGCATGTGGCGCCAGGTGCCGAGCAGCATCCACACCGTCAGCACCGACAGCGCGACGACCATCCAGAACAGCGTATTGCCGATCAGCCCGATCGACGTTCGCCAGCCCTGGCCGCGCAGCACCAGGCCGTTCAGCGCCGGCGTCAGCGGCGCGTCGCTGACCACCGGCGCCGGGTTGCGCGGCTGGCCCGGCATGCCGGTCACGGTGCTGGCGAGCACGCGCTGGCGCTCGTCGACGATCGAGATCATGTGCCGCCGCGTCACGTCGGCCGGCACGAAGTTGCGCAGCAGCGAATCGACCGAGTATTCGACGAGCACGGTGCCCGAGAACGCGCCGCGCTCGACCAGCGGCACGTGCAGCTGGAACACGGTGGCGCCGGTCGCATCGGTGAAGGCCTTCGAATAGGTCGGCAGGCGCGACGTGTGGGCGGCGCGGAACGCGAGTTCGGCCTCGCTCTCGCGGCCGGGTGCCGCCGACGGATCGGGCGCGTCGATGCCTTCGGCGTTGTAGAGCAGCGCCCAGTGGCTGGCCTTGGGCACGCGGTTCGCGTTGAGCCAGCTCAGGTGGGTGACCTCGGGCCGCTCGCGGGTGAAGCCGATCGCCTGGTTCAGGAAGCCATTGGCGTCGATCTCGTGCGTGACCAGGTCGCGCGCGATGCGGATCAGTTGCTCCTGGTTCTGGATCAGGCGCAGGCCGATCTGCTGCTGGGTGATTTCGGCGTCGCGCTTGACCGACTCGGTCTCGCGCTCGATTTCCTCGTTGCGCAGGTACCAGAACGCCGAGATGATCGCGGCCAGGAAGAGCAGCACCGAAATCAGCGGCGCCAAGGTCGCGAAACGGTCCTGGCGGGCCGGCGACTGGCGGCGCCACCACAGGCGGAACAGCCGGCGCGCGTCGGGGGCGGTCGGCGGCGGGCCGGGAAAGGGCTTGATCGGGGTCGCCATCGCGCGATTATCCGGGGCGATGGCCTCGGACAGGGGCGTCGTCAATCCCACATCATGAGATGCATGGGCACTATTTGAAATGTGCCCGATTTGTGCCAAACTTGCCGCCCGTCGCAGCAAGCAACAAACAGGAGACAAGCATGTCCGCACTGCCGCAGTCCTTTGCCGGGGCCGCCAACGACTCAGACGCGCAGGAAACGCGTGAATGGCTGGAGGCGCTGTCGGCGGTTGCCGCCGCCGAGGGCCCGGAGCGCGCCCATTTCCTGCTCGACCAGTTGATCGAAGAGGCGCGCCACATCGGCATCGACATGCCGTTCTCCGGCAACACCGCCTACGTCAACACGATCCCGCCCGACCAGGAAGAGCGCAGCCCGGGCAACCTCGAGCTCGAAGGCCGGCTGCGCGCCTACATGCGCTGGAACGCGATGGCGATGGTCGTCAAGGCGAACCGGCTGCACCCGGCCGACGGCGGCGACCTCGGCGGCCACATCAGCTCTTTCGCGTCGCTGGCGCACATGTTCGCCGCCGGCTTCAACCACTTCTGGCACGCCGACAGCGCCGAGCGCGGCGGCGACCTGCTGTACATCCAGGGCCACAGCGCGCCCGGCGTCTACGCGCGGGCTTACCTCGAAGGCCGGCTCAGCGAAGAGCAACTGCTGAACTTCCGCCAGGAAGTCGGCGGCAAGGGCTTGTCGAGCTACCCGCACCCGAAGCTGATGCCGGCGTTCTGGCAGTTCCCGACCGTCAGCATGGGACTCGGCCCGTTGATGGCGATCTACCAGGCGCGCTTCCTGAAGTACCTGCATGCGCGCGGCATCGCCGATACGGCCCAGCGCAAGGTCTGGGTCTTCTGCGGCGACGGCGAGATGGACGAGCCGGAAAGCCTGGGCGCGATCGGCCTGGCGGCGCGCGAAAAACTCGACAACCTGATCTTCGTCGTCAACTGCAATCTGCAGCGGCTGGACGGCCCGGTGCGCGGCAACGGCAAGATCATCCAGGAGCTCGAAGGCGAGTTCCGCGGCGCCGGTTGGAACGTCATCAAGCTGATCTGGGGCAAGGAGTGGGACTCGCTGCTGGTGCGCGACAAGGACGGCGCCTTGCGCAAGATCATGATGGAGACGCTGGACGGCGACTACCAGGCCTTCAAGGCCAACGACGGCGCCTTCGTCCGCAAGCACTTCTTCGGCCGCGACCCGCGCACCTTGGAGATGGTGGCCAAGATGAGCGACAGCGATGTCTGGAACCTGCGCCGCGGCGGCCATGACGCGCAAAAGGTCTACGCCGCTTTCCACCGCGCCAACAGCCACACCGGCCAGCCGACCGTGCTGCTGGTGAAGACCGTCAAGGGCTGGGGCATGGGCAGCGCCGGCGAAGGCAAGAACACCGCGCACCAGGCGAAGAAGCTGAGCAACGACGACATCCGCTTCTTCCGCGACCGCTTCAACATCCCCGTGCCCGACAGCGAACTGGAAGCGCTGCCGTTCTACAAGCCCGCCGACGACACGCCGGAGATGAAGTACCTGCACGAGCGCCGCGACGCGCTCGGCGGCTATCTGCCCAAGCGCCGCGCGAAGGCCGACGAGAGCTTCACGGTGCCGCCGCTGGAGACCTTCAAGGCCGTGCTCGATGCGACCGTCGAAGGCCGCGAGATCAGCACGACGCAAGCCTACGTGCGCTGCCTGACGCAGCTGCTGCGCGACCCGGCGCTGGGCCCGCGGGTGGTGCCGATCCTGGTCGACGAAGCGCGCACCTTCGGCATGGAGGGCCTGTTCCGCCAGATCGGCATCTACAACCCCGAAGGCCAGAAGTACACCCCGGTCGACAAGGACCAGGTCATGTACTACAAGGAAATGACCAACGGCCAGATCCTGCAGGAAGGCATCAACGAAGCCGGCGGCATGAGCAGCTGGATCGCGGCGGCAACTTCGTATTCGACGAACAACCGGATCATGGTGCCGTTCTACATCTACTACTCGATGTTCGGCTTCCAGCGCATCGGCGACCTTGCCTGGGCCGCCGGCGACATGCAGGCGCGCGGCTTCCTGCTCGGCGGCACGAGCGGGCGGACGACGCTGAACGGCGAAGGCCTGCAGCACGAAGACGGCCACAGCCACATCCTGGCCGGCACGATTCCGAACTGCGTCAGCTACGACCCGACCTTCGCCCACGAGGTCGGCGTGATCCTCCACCACGGCCTGGTGCGGATGGTCGAGAAGCAGGACAACGTCTACTTCTACCTGACCCTGCTGAACGAGAACTACCCGATGCCGGGGCTGAAGGCTGGCACCGAGGAGCAGATCATCAAGGGCATGTATCTGCTCGAGGAAGGCGGCAAGAAGACGCCGAAGGTCAACCTGCTCGGCAGCGGCACGATCCTGCGCGAATCGCAAGCCGCGCGCGACCTGCTCGATGTGGACTGGGGCGTCTCGGCCAACGTCTGGAGCTGCCCGAGCTTCAACGAGCTGACGCGCGACGGCCAGGACTGCGAGCGCCACAACCTGCTGAACCCGACCGCCGAGCCGTGGGTGCCGTTCGTCACCCAGCAGCTCGGCGCCTACGCCGGGCCGGTGGTCGCAGCGACCGACTACATGAAGAACTACGCCGAGCAGATCCGCGCCTTCATCCCGAAGGGCCGGGCCTACAAGGTGCTGGGCACCGACGGCTTCGGCCGCAGCGACTTCCGCTCCCGCCTGCGCGAGCACTTCGAGGTCAACCGCCACTACATCGTGGTCGCCGCGCTGAAGGTGCTCGCCGACGAAGGCAGCGTGCCGATGGCCAAGGTGGCCGAGGCGATCAGCCAGTACGGCATCGATCCGGCGAAAATCAACCCGTTGTACGCATAACAACAAACTTTCGGAGACACGACATGGCGTTGGTGGACGTGAAGGTGCCCGATATCGGCGACTTCAAGGACGTGGAAATCATCGAGCTGCTGGTCAAGCCGGGCGACACCGTCGCGGTCGACCAGTCGCTGCTGACGGTGGAGTCCGACAAGGCTTCGATGGAGATTCCGTCGTCGCATGCAGGGGTCGTCAAGGAGCTGAAGGTCAAGCTCGGCGACAAGATCAGCCAGGGGGCGATGGTGCTGGTGCTGGAAGCCGCCGACGGTGCGGCGGCTCCACCGGCGACGGCTGCGCCGGCTCCGGCGCCCGCTCAACCGGCGGCGCCGGCGGAGGCGGCACCGGCAGCGCCGGCCGCAGCGGGCGGCGCACCGATCGAGGTTCTCGTGCCCGACATCGGCGACTTCGCCGAAGTCTCGGTGATCGAGGTCTTCGTCAAGCCGGGTGACACGGTCAAGGTCGAACAAAGCCTGATCACGGTCGAAAGCGACAAGGCGTCGATGGAGATCCCGTCGTCGCAGGCCGGCGTGGTCAGCGAGGTCAAGGTCAAGGTCGGCGACAAGGTCGCCAAGGGCTCGTTGCTCGTCGTGCTGCAAGGTGCGGCGGCCGCGCCCGCCGCTTCGGCCGCGGCCGCGCAGCCCAGCGCCGCGCCGGCTGCGGCGCCAGCGCCAGCAACTGGGGCCGCGGCGCCCACGCCGGCCGCTTCGGCGCCGGCCGCCGCGATGCCGCCGCATGAGCCCGGCACGCCGTCGGCGGCGCTGCCGCATGCATCGCCGTCGATCCGCCGCTTCGCCCGCGAACTCGGCGTGCCGCTGGCCGAAGTCAAAGGCAGCGGGCCGAAGGGCCGCATCACGCAGGAAGACGTGCAGGGCTTCGTCAAGAACGTCATGGCCGGCGGCGTGCAGACGGTAGCCCAGAAAGCCAAGGCGCCGGCGCCGGCGGCCGGCGGCGCCTTCCCTGGCCTGCTGCCGTGGCCACAGATCGATTTCACGAAGTTCGGTGCCGTCGAGCGCAAGGACCTGAGCCGTATCAAGAAGATCAGCGGCGCCAACCTGCACCGCAACTGGGTGCTGATCCCGCACGTCACGAACAACGACGAAGCAGACATCACCGAGCTGGAAGACTTCCGCGTCCTCCTCAACAAGGAGAACGAGAAGAGCGGCATCAAGGTCACGATGCTGGCCTTCGTCATCAAGGCGGTGGTCGCGGGCTTGAAGAAGTTCCCCGACTTCAACACCAGCCTGGACGGCGACCAGCTCGTCTACAAGCAGTACTTCCACATCGGCTTCGCCGCCGACACGCCGAACGGCCTGGTCGTGCCGGTGCTGAAGGACGCCGACAAGAAAGGCCTGCTGCAGATCAGCCAGGAGATGAACGAGCTGGCGAAGAAGGCTCGCGACGGCAAGATGGGCCCGGCCGACATGAGCGGCGGCTGCTTCTCGATCAGCTCGCTCGGCGGCATTGGCGGCACGAACTTCACGCCGATCATCAACGCGCCGGAAGTGGCCATCCTCGGCCTGTCGCGCGGCGCGATGAAGCCGGTCTGGGACGGCAAGGCGTTCCAGCCGCGGCTGATGTTGCCGCTGTCGCTGTCGTACGACCACCGGGTCATCGACGGTGCTTCGGCGGCGCGCTTCAACGCGTATCTGGGCGCCATCCTCGCCGACTTCCGCCGCGTCCTGTTGTGAGCACCGTCGTGGTCGCCCGCAAGGGCGACACCCTCGCGATCGGCTCGGATTCGCTGGTCACCTTCGGCGAGACGCGGCTGCCGCACGGCTATGAGGCGAACTCGAAGATCTTCTCGGTCGGCGGCTCGTACATCGGCGCCGTCGGCAGCACCGCGCACATGCCGGTGCTGCGCCAGGCGCTGGCGTCGCTGCCGCGCGCCGAGCTTCAGCTCGACTCGCGCGACGCGATCTTCGACACCTTCGTCCGCCTGCATCCGCAGTTGAAGGAACGCTTCTTCCTGAACACGAAGGAGCACGACACCGATCCGTACGAGAGCAGCCAGTTCTCGATCCTGATCGCCAATGCGTACGGCATCTTCGGCGTCGAGTCGTACCGCGAGGTCTTCGAGTTCGAACGCTTCTGGGCGATCGGCTCGGGCCGCCGCTTCGCGCTCGGCGCGATGCACGCCGTCGACAGCCGCGCCAAGACCGCGCGTGAAGTGGCCGAAGCCGGTGTGCGCGCCGGCTGCGAATTCGACACCAGTTCGGCCGCCCCGGTTCGGCTGCACACCATCAAACGGAAAAACTGACATGGCGATCATCGAGATCAAGGTGCCGGACATCGGCGACTTCAAGGACGTGGCGGTCATCCTGGTCAAGCCCGGCGACACGGTGAAGGCCGAACAAAGCCTGGTGACGGTGGAAAGCGACAAGGCGTCGATGGAGATCCCGTCGTCGGCCGGCGGCGTCGTCAAGGAGATCAAGGTCAAGGTCGGCGACAAGATCAACGAAGGCTCGGCATTGCTGTCGCTGGACAGCGCGGATGCCGCCGCCCCGGCCCCGGCTCCGGCCCCACCACCCGCTGCCGCGGCACCGGTCGCCGCGGCTCCCGCGCCGGTCGCATCCAGCTACGCCGGCGGCGCCGACCTCGAATGCGACATGCTCGTTCTCGGCGCCGGCCCGGGCGGGTATTCGGCCGCTTTCCGCGCCGCCGATCTCGGCCTGAAGACGGTGCTCGTCGAGCGCTACGCCACGCTCGGCGGCGTCTGCCTGAACGTCGGCTGCATCCCGAGCAAGGCCTTGCTGCACGTGGCCGCGGTGATCGACGAGGCTAGCCACTTCGCCGATCTCGGCGTGACTTTCGGCGTGCCGCAGTTCGACCTCGGCAAGCTGCTCGCGCACAAGAACAAGGTCGTCGGCAAGCTCACCGGCGGCCTGAGCGCGATGGCCAAGATGCGCAAGGTGACCGTCGTCCAGGGCGTCGGTGAATTCGCCGACCCGAACCACCTGAAGGTCATGATGGCCGACGGCAAGGCGCAGACCATCCGCTTCAAGAACGCGATCATCGCGGCCGGTTCCGAAGCGATGAAATTGCCCTTCTTGCCGAAAGATGACCCGCGCATCGTCACGTCGACCGGCGCGCTCGAACTGCGCCAGAGCCCGAAGCGAATGCTGGTCGTCGGCGGCGGCATCATCGGCCTCGAGATGGGCACGGTCTATTCGACGCTCGGCGCGCGGCTCGATGTCGTCGAGATGCTCGACAGCCTGATGCAAGGCGCCGACCGCGACCTCGTTCGCGTCTGGCAGAAGATGAACGCCAAGCGCTTCGACAACATCATGCTGAAGACGAAGACCGTCGGCGCCGAGGCCACGGCCGACGGCATCCTCGTCAGCTTCGAAGGCGAGGGCGCGCCGAAGGAGCCGCAGCTCTACGACCTGGTGCTGCAGGCGGTCGGCCGGAGCCCGAACGGCAAGAAGATCGGCGCCGACAAGGCCGGCGTCGCGGTCGGCGAGCGCGGCTTCATTCCGGTCGACGTGCAGATGCGGACCAACGTGCCGCACATCTTCGCCATCGGCGACATCGTCGGCCAGCCGATGCTGGCCCACAAGGCGGTCCACGAAGCGCACGTCGCCGCCGAGGTCGCCGCCGGCGACACGAAGGCGCAGTTCGACGCCCGCGTCATCCCGAGCGTGGCCTACACCGACCCCGAGGTTGCGTGGGTCGGCCTGACCGAGGACGAAGCCAAGGCAAAGGGCGTCGCGATCAAGAAGGGCTTGTTCCCGTGGACCGCCTCGGGCCGGGCGATCGCCAACGGCCGCGACGAAGGCTTCACCAAGCTGCTGTTCGATGCCGCAAGCCACCGCATCGTCGGCGGCGGCATCGTCGGCACCCATGCCGGCGACATGATCGGCGAGGTGGCGCTGGCCATCGAGATGGGCGCCGACGAGGTCGACATCGGGCGCACGATCCACCCGCACCCGACGCTCGGCGAAAGCATCGGCCTCGCGGCCGAGGTCGCGCACGGGTCGTGCACCGACGTTCCGCCGGCGCGGAAGTGACGACATGACGAAATGAAGAAATGACGAAAGGGCCCGAGCGGGCCCTTTCTCATGATCGGCGCTGAAGCGTCAGGCTTTCTTCGCCCAGGCGCTGCACCAGCCCTTGCCGGCGACCTGCTTGCCGGCGAACAGAGGGCAGGCCCCGGCG
>Ga0307513_10002890_pt1 | contig 23496 bp, 8 predicted proteins | sample 15_EM_MG_FD_202174 | JGI IMG/M metagenome (GOLD analysis project Ga0307513, IMG submission 202174) | Populus trichocarpa ectomycorrhiza microbial communities from riparian zone in the Pacific Northwest, United States - 15_EM | ecosystem: Host-associated > Plants > Roots > Unclassified | place...
GTTTTGATTTTAAAAAAAAAAATTTGACCCGGCCGACCCGGTCAAAACCTAGAACCCGGGCCGGGTCTGAAAACTATGCAATGAGGCTTTGTCAACTATATTGTATGGCTGAAAATCACATCACGAGCCCTTTTAACACAAGAAAAAATGGTACAAATTGTTTTTTATATTTATGTTTATCCATTTAAGTGCATCATATGGATGACTTTTTGATGCTATTTCGTAACATAGAATGGAATGATGGAAATGAAATTGAAAGTTTTGTTTTCACTTTGTGTGTATTTGGTTTCCAAAGAATGAAATGAGAATGAGAATGAGAATGAATAGTGTGAATAAGAGTAAAAATCAAACATGGTTCATTCCTACGAGAGAAGGTGAAAATAAAAACAAAGAATGAGATAAGATTTTGTTTAAAATGGTATATTATTTCAATCCGTTATTTATTAACTATTTTTATTACCGTTACCATCTTAAATTACTTCCATAATTATAGATTGTGGTATAACATTTTTTTCCCAAAAAAACTATATTATTTTTGTTGTTGTTGAACCACCACTCTTCTACAATCTCATTACTTTTTTTTCAGGCATTATTTTTAAAAAATTTGTTATTGTTACTATCACACCATCTAATTCTCCTCCCCTTCTTCACCACTGTAATCATAATCTTTTTTTTATCATTTCCACTACAAATGAAAATGTTTTTTTTAATTTTTATTCATTTTTATTTTTAAATTGAGGTATTAAGAATTTTAAATTTTATTCAGATTTCTTGTTTCTATTCCAAACATTGTATCAAAATTAAAATATCATTTTGGTGATATTTTTAGTTATTGATAACCAAATAATTCCTTAATATCAAATATCTCTAAAACTGAGATATTTTATAATTTTATAATTTTTTTTCAAAACTATTTTTTATTTAACTACATGATAAAAAAAATATGATCGCAAAATAAAATATCAATCTAATGCTGAGATGCTGTAAAAAAAAAACAACAAATGAAAATCAAAATATTTAACATTACAACACCAGTAATTTAACTTTGTTGTATTTAATGAATTTCTCTATCAAAATAATTTTTAATAAAAAAACACATCATAATTGTAATAAAAATTGACATGCATATAAAATTTATTGAATAAAAACAAAAAACAAATACAATGTTGCACATGTGAAAGATATTATAAAATGAATTAATATAAAAAAAACTAATTTAATCTATATAAAATTAAGAAAGACCACGATGAATCATTCTTATCTCTTTAAAAACTAAATACATCCAATATCATTAAAAAATCATCACAAACTAATTAAACCATATTCCCAAAATTTATTTGAAAAACAAATATCAACTAATGCATTATTTAAAAAAAATCAAAATTTAAAAAAATAATAATTAAGCCACGCCTGGCCTAATCAATTTTAAGTTCAATGGGGCGGACGACGCACATCAAGAAAAAATTTGATGCATTGTCTACATCAACAGACGACGTGTTATCTATTCATCTTTAGAATCCGCACGTGGTGGCTGGAAAAATAAGGTCCTTTATTTTTTTACCAAAAAACTCATTTTCAATCAATTCTTGGCCCAAAATACTCTAAAGACCTTGTTAAACCAATCTATGACCACGAAAAATATTAAAAACCGTCCTAAGACCCAAAATCCATTTAAAACAAAAACAATATTTCTGAGCTTAGATTTGATTTTTTAGGTGTTTCAAGGTAAAAGAAAGAAAGAAAGAAAGAAAACTCACATAATTTTAACTTCCCTCGTCATATGAAACTATTTGACATAAAAAACGAGCATTTTGATAGCTGGATTCCTCACCAACATATATTCTATCTCTTTAAACTGGAATCTAACAACCTCTTTTCTCTTCCTCAACCAAAAAAGAATTAAAAATAAGTACAATGAAGTTTTCTAGCCAAATTAAATTTTGTAAAAGTCTAGGGACCAATAACCTAATAGATAAGAAAGATGAGAAACTTAAATGAATTGTTGACAAAAAATTTTAATTTGCCACTTATGTAACCAATTTTTTCACTTTAGTCTTATTTCTTTCAATTCAACTCTCCCTTATAAAAAAACACATGCAATTAGGCTCTAATTTGATCTTAAAAGGGTTCAATTATGGAAAAAAATTGAAGATTAAATTAAAATTTTTCAAAAATTACAGTATTGTAATCCACAGTAAAAATATGAAAATGATGAATAGTGTTTTTGTAAACCCTAAAAACACCACATGTTTTAGCTTTATGTATAATTATCTTCACTTTCCTCGTAAAATTTGAGATATTTGTAAATTATATTTACATTTTAGAAACAAATTAATTTCATGTAAAGTTAAGTGATTGAGGCAATAATCATATTAGTTTATATATCTATCATGTTCAATTTAGTGTTCTCACAGAGCTTATTGTTAGAGATGTCAATTTCACCGGATTCACCCGTACACTTGAAATGACCCAACTTTTAACATTTGGGATAATTTAGAGTAAAAAGTCATATTCTATAAGCCATGCTAAACGAACTTTAAATTTCACGTCTCTTTATTTTATATTATTGCTGGGCTTGTGTGAATTTTGCCTAACAAACAACATGTCTGAATACAAAACACATCATCAATACCTTCAATGAGTGGTTTCAAAAACCTAAATCTTAAGATGTATAATACCTCGTACTTTCAACTTTTTATATTATTGTGTGTTGAGAAAATATATCTTATACCAACTGAAAAGATGGAATTGTTGGGAGAATTATATTGATTGTATGATTTTATAATATGAAAATTCATCATCTTTAAACTATTATTTACCCACACTACAAAGTAGTTGCTATTGAAAATAATTAAAAAAAAAAAAGACTTTTAAGACTAATATGAAGGCATGAATAGTCTTAGATTGCAAAGTAAAGGACTATTCTACAAACACTCTTAAGAACTTTTTTAATTTTGTTTGCAAGAGTGAAAAATTCAAACAACATGATGATTTGTATTTATAGTGAGGAGTGAGTATCATTATTTATCTAATATTTTTATTTTATGAAAGGAAATCTGCTTTAAATCTTATATGAGATTAACAAATAAAAATATAATTTATGAAAATAATTAATTAACAATGCAGTTTCTTTTATGTTGGGTGTATTGGAGGTGATGTGTCTCCTCCTTACATAACTAGTCCTTTTATCCAGACTTTTATAAACTATTAGATTTTCTAGTGATATTATATTAAATAGCGACTCATATGAGCCTTATAATCATAACTTTATAATTAAATTTAAAACCTCCCATTTAATTCTAGTAAGCAACTTCACTATATCACGTCGTGCATGTTATGATAACTACCATTATTTATCTAAAAATATGCAATAAATTCTTAAAAAACCATGAAATCTGAATGAAAAAAACATGAATAAACCAATTCCAGAATCGAACATCCAATTAAGGGTTCAACTGCATATTATAATTTTAACACGCGGCTCATGCTTCAACTTGTGCATCCAAGCTTTTGATTTTAATATATCCGATCAATATGCTGACCATATGGTCAATTTTTATTCAGATAGGATGTTCGAAACAAAGTCTAAAGAGATATCCTTTAAGCTTTCATATTTTACACTTTGGTTTTTAAATTTTAAATATTTCTTGTACCTTGGATTCAACATTATCATCACAAAATCAGGTTGAAAAATATCCAACTTTATGTTTTTAAAATATATTTTTAAAAAATATCTTTGTATTTATTTTAAATTAATTTTTTATAATAATTTTATATCATATTGATATCATCCGACTCGCGGTTTCCAGGGGCAATCTCGCTATTTTGACACAAACAAGAGGGTACTTCCGAGCTGGACGCTTTTTAAATATTATAAAAAATAAAATAGGCGTAAATCTGGGAGAGTTCAGGCCAGCTATGCAAAAACGTAGCTTGGACTCGTATTACTCTCTCTTATCCCAGCTTGTAGAAAAAAACAGTATCAAATCAATTTAAAAATAAAAAATATACTCTAATAAAGGGTAGTAATCTAAAGCAAAAGAAACAGACAACAGTTACAGGCTTTAAGCAGAAATAAAAGAGAGAACCATTTACGAAAATAGCGAAGCATTGCTCCTTTAGATTCACCACAAATTTCCGCTTCTTTTTCTCTCGCCAAACACGGTACTTCCTTTCTCACACTTACTGTACTCTCTCTGTGCCATTTAAGGATTCAAGTGAGTTTTTTGTTTAATTTTGGTCACTTGATGTTCGATTTTTAGTTTTGGAAGCGAGAATTGTAACGGCAGATCGTTGTCGTTTTAGTGTTTCGAAGTAGAATCTCACTTGCTCTGTTTAAAGCTCTGTGAGAATGTGAGTTTCTACTTTATAAGCTTGGATTCTTGCTATTAAAACTTTTTTTTTTTGTTTTGTGTGATGAATTTTGAATTTGCGATCAGATTTGCGTGAATGAATGCAAATGATCAGTTAGTTTTTCTTTTTTAGTGGAAGTTCCATATTTGAATTTTTGAAATGCTATCAGAATTGATTTTCTATAATAATTATAAAAACAAATCAAAAGCACATAATGCTTACTGAATCGCGGTTAAAATTGACTTGTTTCGCGAAATAGAGAAGATCAGGGATGAGAATATTTTAACACTATGCAGCAAAATGTGGCAATCTAGGCAGTAGAAAATCAATTCTGAAAAGAAAAAAAAGATGAAAAATGGCGTTGCCAGTGCCAAAGTGTCAGTGATGGGAAGATACGATAGTTATCATTTTGAACTCGACATAACATGCTAAAAGGATGCTTGAGTTTTTTTACACCGGAAAAAATCTTACATAAACGAGGAGAAATATTGTTTCTTAAAACGGTTGTTGTACCCCCTTTTTTTTGTGGTCGAATGTTGTTTTATATTTTTAAGGCTATTGGTTACTTTTCCTGAAAAGTTTATTTGTGAAATGTTCTATCGAAAATAATCAAATCCCACACTTTAGCGTGCTAGACTGACTGCCGATTTCATTTTGTTGTTTTCAAATCTTATTATAAACTCTTGGTTTACTTGACAGGTTAACTGCAACCAGGTCGTAGCAGTGACTTTTTTTTATGAAACAATTGTATCTCTGAAGAGTTGGGGCATTAATGACTGCACCACGCATGTGTATGACCACACTGAACCAACTGATCCTCAGGAACTTAAGTTTTAAGTGCAGGAAAGAAGCCCCGGTACTTTGTTCATGTGGGCGGTAATGTGTCCTTTGCTAATGCTATGGTACCCTTGCTGGTGCATTCTTTTAGGGAATTTTTGTGTGTCCACTTTTTCGTTTGGGCCAGGGCAGCATGGGGGTGGTGGCATTTGGTCAGGAAATGAGTTGCATAACTCCGGTTCAATTTCAAGCAATCACTCTAGAAGTGGCATCTCTAGCTATGCCAAGACATTAAAATTTTCTCTGCCATTAAACAGTTCTGTATCATGTGAGGACCTAGAAGGAGTGGGATCATTTGATACCACATGCTTGGTAAACTCAAATTTGTATTTGAATTCTGATCTTTATATTTATGGAACGGGAAACCTAGAGATACTTCCACATGTTTCAATTGCATGCCCAATAGAAGGATGTATGGTGACGATCAATATGACTGGCAATGTTAACATTGGTCAATATGCAACAATTGTTGCTGGTTCAGTTGTTTTTGCTGTTGCCAACTTGACCATGGATAGTCACTCTTCTATAAATACAACAGCCTTGGGTGGATCACCACCACCCCAAACTAGTGGTACACCAGTTGGGGATGATGGAGGTGGTGGTGGGCATGGTGGTCGAGGTGCTTCCTGTTTGAAAAGGAACAAGACAAGTAATTGGGGTGGTGATGTTTATGCATGGTCAACCTTGGCTGAGCCATGGAGCTATGGTAGTAAGGGCGGTGGCACATCTTCTCGGAATAAATTTGGAGGGAATGGTGGAGGACGCATCAAGATTCAAGTGAAGGAGATTGTGTGCTTGAATGGATCTATCGCTGCAGAAGGTGGGGATGGGGGGCTGATTGGGGGAGGTGGGTCTGGTGGAAGCATATTTGTGCATGCTGTGAAACTGTGAGTCCTCACTGTTTGAATAGACTAATTCCATGCTTGTTTGCCCTTTTTTTCTGTTGTGGTAATGGATTTTGTTGTCTTGATGTTACCTACCTGTTGGATAGCTAGGCATCATTATTGGGCTTCACTATCTTTTCACTGTCAACAGGCCTCTTGTATGAACTCCTTAAATAACTTTGTCAAAGTAAGATCGAGTTTTGAATAGGTTTCTTTGTATTCTCTAGCAAATTGAAAGTAAGGTTTATCAGTAACTAAACTATTGTCAAGTAACTGAGCAATGCAATAAAAAAATTCATGTCTAGAGTATTCTACTAGTGTTGCGGTGCTTGAAGTGTTTTCTCAAGTGCACGAGTATCCCTATTAGATAGTCATAATCAGAATTAGGGAACCCCGTTCCTTTAGAGTACAGAGAAATAGAAAAAGTTTATGATCATCTATTTACTCTTAGAAGGTTGACTAGAAATGGATGTAATTGGCTTGGCTATTTAAGGCATGCTTGCCCACATTCTTTATCATCTCTCTCTTATTGTCTGCTACTTTGCACAAATCTATAGGAGCCTCCATGGTTTTGCTCCCCAGTCATACACTTCTTTGGCTATAAGGTTTGAAACAAAGAGTGGTGGAGGGGGATTGGATAGATCCTAGATCTGACACTTCTTATGATCTTTTTTTACTGGATCTTCCTTTGCTTTATGCTGTCTAAGAGGTACATCCTCTTTTTAATCCTCGTTCAAGTTAGCAAGAAATAATTTTCTAGAGTATTTTGCCTTCAATTCTGTGTAGCTTGCAGCAGTTTGATTTGGATGTCTGGTTCAGTGACATTTTAGCAGAGCACATCTTCAATCATATTTTGACCACTCTCTTTTGGGTCAAAGTTTACCATGTTTTATCAATTAATGGCCATTTCTTGTCCCTTTAGGTCAAGGCAGTGAATACAATCAAAGGTTACAATAAGTAGAACAAAGTGGGTCTTATCAAAAGGTGTCTGTATAGAAGGTTGCAGGCAGCTCAGATTCTGCATTGTTTGTTCTATCTTTCAAGTAAATTCATGTTATTGTCGTTGTCATGTTTATAATATTTTTTATTTTTGTTCGAAAGAGATGGAAATATAGAATCCCTTTTTTTATGCTTCTCTTACTGTCTTCAAATATAGATTTTTAATTCCTTAAAAAGGTTTTGGAAGCTGAATGATGAGATTTTATTTACTGGAATTTCCTTTTTTTGGGCTATTTATGGGGCATTAAACTGTTGAGATTTATATTTGATGCATTTCTTATCATCAGGATTAGGGAAGAATTTTTCTAATTTTTTTGCAGGTTTTTTTTTTCCTGGTTAATTCTTTTATGCAACTTCTTGCATCGTCTTTTACTTGCACAGGAAGGGATATGGAACTATCAGTGCAGCAGGTGGAAGGGGATGGGGTGGAGGTGGCGGTGGAAGAATTTCTTTGGATTGTTATAGCATACAGGAAGATGTGAAAGTTACTGTACATGGTTTGTTCTGATCACACATCTGTATCTAGTAGTATAAGCAACTTTAGTTAACTTACAATATTTAATTCATGTGCAAGAGGCTCCACTTGCATATTGGAAGTTCCTTTTCATGAGATTGAGCCATTTACCTACTAGCCTTGGACTCAAAAGCTATGACTATACTTTTGTTTCAATGATTTGATAAAAAGGTGCCAAGCTGATCTATACATGGCCAATAGGGTACATGTGAAACCAATAAAGTTTTCTTGTTATGGGACCCTGCTGGGTGTGGTACTAAGAGTTCTGTTGGCTGTGAGCTGAATTCACCACATTTCATGTCTCATTTTCTAACTAGTATTTCTAGTTTCTTATGCATTCATCATCTTTTTATTTTTTGCTGTTTTTCTCTTTTGGAAGTCATGAACCTTTTTTTCTCTATCTTCACCGTGAACAACAGCTAATGTGTTTTTCTGTAATTATTATCATGTACGGACTTCTTCCAAGAAGATGGAACTTTTGTTGGTTTGTTTTGAGATAGTTATGTTTTCTTGTGGCAGGTGGTTTGAGTATTGGCTGTCCTGGGAATGCTGGAGCAGCTGGTACATTCTTTAACGCAGATTTACTCAGTTTAAGAGTGAGCAATGACTACGTGATGACAGAAACAGAAACCCCTTTGCTTGATTTTCCTACCACGATTCTATGGTCAAATGTTTTTGTGGAGAATTATGCAAAAGTTTTGGTCCCCCTGGTTTGGAGCAGGATTCAGGTTGTGTAATCTGTCTTTTCATGCGTACATATTTTATTATTTTGTTGAATTGGTCTCATGTTTGTGCTCTCTGCCTACTTATGACATCAACAAGTTTTAGCACCTAGTATTCACATAAATCGTCTCCCAAAGTTGATCTTTCCTAAAAAAATGGAATTGATTTCTCAAGTGAAGCTGTGTGTTCTAACTCTTAGATGCACTGGTGCTTTGTTGGTTGTTCTCCCTGGTAATTTATGACTAGGTTCTTCTTGAAAAGATAACATGCCAATGCATTGTTAGTTCTCTGCAACCCAATATCTGACTTGTCATATGGGCCAGACATGAATGCAATTATGATGGCGAATTTTCACCTTGACATTACATGCCAACAAGCGTTGTAATCCATTTTCTGATTGATTTTAATTTAAAATATGTTTCACTGGGGTTAATCATCATATTGATTGAAAATGAAGAAAGGCTACTTTTGAATTTGATTGATTTTAATTAAAAATATATTTCACTAGGGTTATCATCATATTGATGGAAAATGAAGAAAGGCTACTTTTGAAATTAATATTTTTTACTTAAATTTTAATCTTATATGATTATTCAAGTTCAAAATTTGGTTACGTTACATCTACTCAACATATGTTTTTTTCTGTTGTAGATTGTGAACGATGTTAACTGAATTAGCAAAGTAGGTTTTCCTTTGAATCCATGCTTGTTTTAGCCTGTGTCATTTGTGATTTTTGAAGCTTGAATTAATGAAGAAGTTGATTAATGAATCTGTTGTAGAATTTGGTTTAGAAAGTGATAGGTTCAGGAGACATCTTCTCCTAGGAGATTTCATTAACTTCTCTCCAGTAGACACTTTTTCTTGGACTTAACATGGAAAACTTAAATGTATATTTTTGACCCTTGTTCTGCCATAGTTACCCGTGGATGCTGTCATTTCTACTACTTTTTGAGTAGTTATCCTTTGCCTTCCAGTGGTCTCTGTGGAGAAATTTGGTCTTCTGTCGCCTCTGTTTTTCATAAAGTGTTACTGTCATTGTTTTGCTAAGATTTGTTCAAGAAATAGAGAAAGATATGAGAAGGTGAAGAAAGATGCGAGAAAGATGAAAGGGGAGAGGGAAATGAGAGTTGAAAAAGAAAGGAGGCTGCAGATTAGGTTAGTTCACAACGTACATCATGTACACACGAGCATGAGATTACACAACAACCCTTGACATTATAATATAAATACTCCCCACAACATTCCCACTCAAGATGGAGCATAAATATCTCTCATGCCCATATTTCAAGTGAAATAACGAAACACCTTACTACTAAGTCCCTTGGTAAACATATCAGCTAACTGATTCTTAGACTTTACAAAGGGAATACAAATAGTCTTATTATTCAACTTCTCTTTAATAATGTGCCTATCAATCTCAATGTGCTTGTGAGCAATGTTGATAGTTGCTGTATTATCACAAAATAGTGACATGGGATCATCATTTGTTATTCCTAATTCATGCATCAGATTTTTAAGCCATAGGAATTCACACAATCCATGTGCTATTGCTCGATACCCTGCTTCTGCACTAGATTGTGCCACCACATATAGCTTCTTGCTCCATGAGACTAGATTACCACCAATGAAAGTACAATATCTTGATGCAGACCTCATGTCATCTAGTGATCCAGTCCAACCAGCTTCAGTGAAGGCCTCTACCTTCAAATGTCCATTCATTATTGTTAAGATTTATTTAAGAATTAGAGAAAGATATGAGAAGGACAGGAAAGATGTGAGGAATAGAAAAGGGGAGAGGGGAACGAGAGATGAAAGGAAAGGAGGCTGGAGATTAGGTTAGTTCCCAACCTGCACCATATATATATATATATATATATATATATTTGAGAAAGAGCATGAGATTACATAAGCACCCTTGACATTACAATATAACTGCTCTTCACAACAACTGTTCTTTGCTGCATGATGAATTTCTCACACTCTGAAGAATAATACTTTAGCATTGTTTCCAACTCCTTGAATGTAGGTCAGAGGCCAGATTAGTTTATATCATGGAGGCAGCATTGTCTTTGGATTGTCTGAATTCCCAGTATCAGAATTTGAGCTTGTAGCAGAAGAGCTTTTGATGAGCGATTCTATCATAAAGGTATCTTTGTTGAAGAATATTCATGTCTCTTTTTTGTTTAGGCTGAATCAATATGCATGTGTTTGTCTTGAAATGATCCAAAAACAAAACCTTTAACGGGAAACATGCAACTTAAGGTTACACAAACAGATATACACTCAGAGCCATATGCATCATGCACATGTAGATAATGTTATTTGTGTGAAAACTGGATACATGAATCTGTAAGATGTTTACTAAGATTAAAGAGAAATGAGGAGTAGAAGGAAATGGATTTCTTGTTTTTTCTTTCTTTCTTTCATTTTTTTTTTTTTTGGGGGGGGGGGGGGGGGGGGGGTTCTGTTTGAAGATCCAAATTCCTCTCCATTCTGTCATGCCAAAAATTGGATACACTGACATCTTCAAAGGGACTGAAAAACTGAAGGTCTGAAGAAATGCACCCTGCTTCCAAGTTCTTGAAAACATTGATGCATGAATTGGGGATTGGCGTGAGGGAAGGCTATAGAGGAAGGGGCATCACCTCCTCCTAGTTGGCAAGAAAAATGAATATTGAAGTCGTTTTGCAATTTGCACTAGATAGATTATCGACAAAGAGAAGGAAAGAAATGAGATCTAATTTTGCAAGGGCTTAAATAAGGACAGTAACTTCAACTTATATCCCATTCATGCTATTGAGAGAGGTGTATGTTTGAATATGCAATGAGACCAGGGAAATCTTTTGTGCTGCTTTGGATTATGACTAATGCCCAATTTTGTATTCTCTCGCCTTCTGTCAATGAACTTATTCCATCAAAATAAAATATTACCAGTGCACATAATAATTTGTCTAATTAATTGAAAAAATTGAGTCTAGCCTTTTAATTACTACTCATTTATTGCAGCCATATTTCCCTACATATTCTCATCAAGAATAAATAAGAGTGAATACAAGTAATTGAACACCATATCTCATTAATGAAAAAAGGAAAAAAAGTGAAAGAAATCAAATCAAGTGGGTTTTCTAGTCCCTTTGTATGCCAGTTTTTGCAGCAATATTTAGCGTGTTTTAAAGACTTTTCTCTTTTAGGATTGTTTTGAGTTTCTATGCTTCAAATAACTTCACTTTTGGGTTTGTTTTAATTTTCCATGCTTCAAATATCACATAGATCTATCCGTATTTTTTATTGAGGACCTAAAATCTTCCACGTCAAAAAATGAAGGTTTTTGGCGCATTTAGAGTTGCTATCAAAATGCTACTCATGTGGAACTCCAAAATTGAAATAGATGGAGGTGGAAATACTATTGTTACTGCTTCTGTCCTTGAAGTCAGGAATCTGATTGTTCTAACGGTACAATACTTTCAACCTCATTGTTACAGTTTATCATTTCAAACATATATCATTTTTGTTTTCGAATTGAAAATTTGAGGCTTCTATCTGCTTGTATTTGCAGGCAGGCTCTGTCCTCAGTTCAAATTCAAATTTGGGGTTATATGGTCAAGGACTACTGAAGTTGACGGGTCATGGTGATACAATTAGAGGCCAGCGACTTTCCTTGTCTCTTTTTTATAACATAACTGTAAGCCATTAGCATATGCATACGTTTGATCCATTTTTATTTATGGTGCAGTGTTTTTCTTTAAGGTTTATTGTAACCTTTGTGCCATGTTGAAACTCAAATTGCTTTAAATATTAATGATTTTTTCTTAGCATGTAATGTGCCTAATACAATAGTCACGCAACACACATAGATTTGTAAGCTCTACAACTGGGAGATGGTTGCAAGGAATTGTTTGAGACGGTTGATATTCCCCCACAAGAAGGTAGCGAGGACAAACATTTGAGATTGATAAAAAGATGTGTGTGGTTTGGATATGGGCCCTATGCAAAACAAGTCATAATGAAAACTGTGTTGATACATTGGAGGACATAAAAAAAACTATCCTCTCCAACCTTGTCTTTCTTCTTCATCTTTATCTGTAATATTGTTAGAAGCTGAAATTCTGTGGCAGTTTTTTTTTATTTTTTATAATGGCATATGGTGTCATCTATTCTATTTGCTTTTGCACTCTTACCCTGTTCAAATTACAATATAATTATATATGAATTCCTTTTATTCTTGGATGTTATGAACGAGAAATTATGGGTACTGGGTGACATTTCATGGTGATGTCTGAGAACAGTTCTAATCCCATAAGCACATTGTTTGTTTTTTGAGATATGAATGGGAATTTTTTTAAGCCTTGTGTGACTTTTCTGTCATTGCTATAACTGCTTATGACTTGTCAAATACAGGTTGGACCTGGTTCTTTAGTTCAAGCACCATTGGATGATAATGCTAGCAGAAGTTTGTGAGTATGAACTTCTATTATAAGTACTGGGATATGCTGTATTAATAACATTAAAGCATCATAATATTCCCTTTATCATTGAACCATTTATTTTATTTTATTGTTGTTGCAGGGTTACAAAATCACTTTGTGAGAGTCAGACATGTCCAATAGATTTGATAACTCCCCCAGATGATTGCCATGTTAATTACACACTGTCGTTTTCACTTCAGGTAAGAGTTAAATTTAAAGCATGATTAATTCAGATACTAGTATATTTCTGTGCTTGAGGCAGATAGAAAATGACTTTTTGTGCGAGGCTAATCTTGCTCATTTTTAAGTATATTTAAGCAATAAGGAATTAAAGGAATATAATACAGGAGAAGTTGAGAATGTTGAAATATGACACCAAGGCACCCTTAATAGAACGTCAAAAATTATTGTCATCATTTACATGCAACATCAGCTTAAGTTTGTGACTTTTGCAGTTTTGTGGAGTCATCTAAGAACAAGTTAATGTTTCAACACAAAGACTGGCTGGAAATGTCACGAAACATCACATTGCATGCCACTATCATAGATAAATTGAGCAGCTTTGGCATCGGATAGCATATATTTATTCTTAAAACCTGTCCATTTATATGCTTTCAGGGTAGAATTGTTTGGTACCGCCACAATATTAGCTGAAGTGCTGCATTTCTTTGGAAACCATCTTTATATAATTCACATCGGCATATATTGAAGCATGTGTTCCACAGTATCTTCAGCTTGTCATTCTTGGATTTTTGTTAGTTTCAGGGACTCAAAATTTTCTTTGATATCTCATCAACTATCTCATTATGATGGAAACAGTTCTATTTTTTAACAGTTTAGACTTCTTCAATCAGTTTATGAACCAAGTTGTCATTTCTCTTTTATGTCTCAGTGTTGGCTGGTCCTTTATTCTGTGCAATATTTTAGCTTGCAACTGTTTTATGGCTTTAACTCTTATTTTGATTTATCAGCTCTTCTGTTTCTATCAGTGTTTAATTGTGAAATCTCTAAAAAAAAATTCACTTTATATTTGGCAGATTTGTCGTGTCGAGGACCTCCTTGTAAATGGCATTGTAAAGGGGAGTATCATCCACATCCACAGGGCAAGAACTATCATTATTGATGCTGATGGCTTGATTACTGCATCAGAGTTAGGTAGTAAAGAGTATTCCCAGCATTATTCCATTGCTTTCTTTGGCTGGTGCATGATCATTGTTCTAATTGAACTGCTCTTTTTCAAGAGCATCCCTGGTGTACAGTTGTATATTTTTAATTCTAATATGCAGAGCTCCTCTTCAGGTTGCAGTGGTGGTATTGGGAAAGGGAACTATTCCAAAGGAGCTGGTAGTGGTGCTGGACATGGGGGGAGAGGGGGCTCAGGTTGTTTTAATGGGATTGTGAGTAATGGCGGCAATAAATATGGTAAAGCTGATCTTCCTTGTGAATTGGGAAGCGGAACCGAAGGTCCGAATCAGTCCTATGGCAATGTGATTGGAGGGGGAATGATTGGTATTATTTTCATAAATCACAAGTTTAGCAATAAAATTTTCATTTTTACCTCACGTTGTTATTTTTTTTGCTTACAGTTGATTGTGATGTTGAATATTTCTGAACAGTAGTTTGCTTATCCATAGATATTAGCAATCTTATTCTGTGAGCTTTGAGTTTCTTCACTTACAGCATATTGCTCGACATCTTTCCCAGATCATGCTTGCTAACTTGTGCTTCATGTTTGTTAGTGATGGGATCCATCCAGTGGCCGCTGTTGAAGCTCAATCTTTATGGATCTTTGAGAGTAGATGGTCAAAGCTTTGATAAAGCATCAATAAATAGTAATGCTTCTTTGATTGGTGGACTTGGTGGAGGTTCTGGAGGGACGGTTCTTGTTTTCCTGCAAGAGCTTATGCTTGCAGAAAACTCGTCTTTATCTGTTCGTGGGGGCAATGGCAGTCCTCTTGGTGGTGGAGGAGGTGGGGGTGGAAGAGTTCATTTTCATTGGTATAAAATAGACATTGGGGATGACTATGTTCCAGTTGCAAGTATAAGTGGTTCAATTAACAGAAGGTATGCTTCTTTTTTTCTTTTTATGTGTGTGTGCTTGTCTATGTATATATTTTTAAGCTAACAAAACCCAACAAAATCCATTAAAAGGCACCAATAAGGTGCATTCTATGCACGGAGAGCAAAACATAGATATAAAATTACAATTCAACAAACTCTGGCACCATCTACACCTGTGAAGATTCCCTTGTATGCTAGAAATAAAGAGGGTAAGGCTGGCTCTTCTCTGTCAATGCTGTTTTGTGCTGTTACTTGCATAACAAACTACAAAATTACAATTCAACAAACTCCAGAACCATCTACCCTTGTGAAGATTCCCTTGTGTGCTAGAAATAAAGAGGGTAAGGCTGGCTCTTCTTTGGCAATGCTGTTTTGTGCTGATACTTGCATAACAACCACAAAATAGCTATTTGCAAGCTCATAACTCTTTCTTCTAGAACATCCTCCACCTCTTGAGCAATTACCTCTTTCATAGAGCTTGATAGGCAGTACCACCCACTGCTTCAACACCAGCTCCCCATGGCACTCCAGCACCAAAACAAAGTAGTGAGAACTTATAATGATGGAGGACCTGGGGTTTCTTTGTTGTCTCAATATAAAGCACATAATAGTTCTATTGTGAGACAATATTGAATGATAAGTTAACAAATTCCTCTTCTCTACGTCCTTCTCTTTTGTCCTTCTCCATCTCTTCCTCTTCCTCCTTTCTTCCATTCCTTTCTCATCTTTTCTCTGTTCTACATCAGATAAGGATCCTTAGCTGCTTCCTTACAAAGAGATCATTGATCCACCAACACCTCTCCCCTCTCTTTTTTAGATCAGTAATGGTCAAATCTTTCTTTAGTTGAGATAAAATGGGTTTACAAATCATACCTTTCTTATATCTAAATCCTCATATTCTTTTTTGCAGGTGATGCTTACTCCTTCGTATAGCTTTCACTTTGTTATAGTATCAGCCGTTTTGTTTTATTAAAAAAAAACAAAAAATTGTAATTCAAGCCTTCTCCTATACAGAAAAGAAAAGAATAAGTGCATGATAAATTAATAGAAATAATTAGAATTGTAATTCAAGCCTTCATAGAAATAATTTGGAGGGGACTTTGATTTTCTGAACTTCACAGGAAATCACTCGTTTTGGACATTATTTCTTCTGGTGAAGCTTCAAAAAAAGATTTCATATAAAATAAAAATAAAAGTGAAAGTGAAAGTGAAATGTTTCTTTTCTGTCTGTTATCTTCATACATCTTCTACCACTCTTCATGATTTAAGTTGAAAGAAATTGTAAAATAATGCTCCAGTGAATACCCATTCATTGGCATGGAAATGATTACTCGCTCCACAAATGAGTATCCCATGCTTTGAGACAATTGTTAACCTCAAAAGAACTATTTTTCGTCATGAAAGCCAATTACCAGGGTGCTTTATTGAACAATGTGAAAGATTTGACGCCAAACTGTGTTTTTGATCACTTTATTTATCCAAACAATCTTTTAAAATATTTCCCAAGGTATATTTAGCATTAACTGCAGGCATTGTTTATAATGTTATGGTAGCCTGGATTTCTGATATAGAATAATAATTTTAGTACATGGAATTTTATAAACAAATCGGATAAAATCTTAAAAATTTCTCATGTGATTTGTGACATCATAGGATAAACCTTTTGCATAAACTATATTCTTGATGTACTTGCTTCAAATTTATATATGATCAGGCCATGACCATCATTATCTTCTCTCAATTTTACAAATTCAAACCATGATAGACATGTTATGTGACATGAAAGACAAAATTCCAATATAGAAACAACCATGTGGACTTCTTCATCAATGCTGGAAATGCTGATAGTGCTTTTCACTTTTGCCTTCTCTCTCTTCTGATGCAACATATATTGACAGTTTATCATAACTAATTTTCTGATAAGGGAATGTATTATTTGGAGTTGCATATAACAACCAAGTTTACTTCATGATGTCCAACAGTGGAGGTGCTGGAGAAAATGGTGGTCTTTTTGGGGAGGAAGGCACGGTCACTGGGAAAAAATGCCCGAAGGGCCTATATGGTACATTTTGCAAGGTACCTTTTGTTCTTACACAGCCTTCATTAACAGAATGGTTTTAATTGCCTTCACCTTTCGACTAGGCTTTCATTATATAGGAAAAGTTGTGCTGTACATGGCCATTACAAAGAGGGAATCTAGGGATTTAAATAAGGTCAATGTCCTTTCCTATTCAATCATTTATATTCTTATTCCAGCATACAGCTGTAACAGCTGTGACTTTCCTATTTCCTATTCAAGCATACAGCTGCAATAGCTGTATGCTTGTGACTTTCCTATTTCCTATTCAAGCATACAGCTGTAATAGCTGTATGCTTTGACTTAAGTCTTTCTATTGACATTCATGTGATTGTCTGTTGCTTCATTCTTGAAGTTAATGTAATCAGGGCAGTTTATAAGCAGGGCCAGGTCAACAATATGTGCAATTCCTGCATTTTTTTCAGAGGATTTTGATAATGTAGAGTCTTCTAGGAGCATTAAGAGGTTTACTGTTGTTTTCTGTAGCTTTGAGTCTTTAATTTCTTGGTGCTATTTGGGATTCCTAATTGTAGGACTAGGAAAAGCCAAATAATCTCTACAAACTTGGTTGTATCCCATGCTTTGGTCGTTTGATTATTATGCTGAAGTAATTTCTTTAACCTAAAATGGTTGGCATATGAATAATTAAATATGCAAAAATATTATCATGCTTGAAAAAATGGACTCAGTGGAATCTGGGTATATGATATATTTTCAAAGAATCATGTAAAGGTTATAAATCAGGACAAATGAACTCTGAAGTCTATTTTTCAAATGCACAAACACTTGCGAGTCGAACTAGCATTTTAGTCTTAACTACTATTGAAGTGTAATTTGTCATTGTTACAAACTAGTAAATTTTTTTTTCTTAATGATAAACGAGAAGTTGCAGAATAAGTGTGGAAGGGTAGAACGGATGTTTCTAATTTTTCACACTAATATTTAAGGGATAGCAGGCATATGTTTTATTTTTTCTGGTGAGAGTTGTACGATAAAGTGTGAATCTACTTCATCATACCTAGTGCAATTATATACACTACTTATTCTGATCCTATCAAATTATAAAAGGAATCATGTGAAGAAATTCTCCGAAACCTTTTTTTTTAAGCTCTTACCATCAGTTAAAAGAAACAAATACATAAATATATACACAAAATGAAGAATTTGGTACCAAGAATAGAAAGCATGAATGAAAATATTTCACTGGACCACTTTCTTCCCCCTCTTGATTATTAGATTGTTTGCTTGACTTGTCTCCTATAATTTAATGATGCAACTTATCTGTAGGAATGCCCTCTCGGTACTTTCAAAGATGTCGATGGATCTGATGAAAGTCTTTGCATTCCTTGCTCTCTTGATCTTCTTCCTAATCGTGCAAATTTTATATATGTTCGAGGTATTTTTTTGTGTTATACTGATTGACACGAATCTCTCTATCTCTACCATTTTTTAACTGATGTGGTCTGATATTGAAGACACTGGTCACTGCAGGGGGAGTTAACGAACCATCTTGTCCATATAAATGCATATCTGACAAGTACAGGATGCCGAACTGTTATACTCCTCTTGAGGAGCTGGTGTATACATTTGGAGGCCCTTGGCCTTTTGCCCTCATTCTGTCTTTCCTTTTGGTGCTTCTAGCTCTATTGTTGAGTACAGTGAGAGTCAAATTGGTAGGATCAGGTTCTTGTTATGGTGCAAGTTCAGTTGAGCATCAGAGTCATCACCACTTTCCACATCTACTTTCCCTATCAGAGGTACTTCCATAGTGAACTGCCTTTGACTACATAATCTGCAGCTATAAATGGGTCAGGATACAGCACTTTGACAATTCACATTTGATTCTTATTTTAAACCTAGGTGCGAGGAACTAGAGCTGAAGAAAGTCAGAGCCATGTCTACAGAATGTACTTTATGGGTCCCAATACTTTTAGGGAACCCTGGCATCTTCCTTATTCTCCTCCCAATGCAATTATTGAGATTGTGTAAGTGATTCAAGGATACCAAAGGATGGCATAATTGACTATTTTTGAATATAATGTTTGGGGTTAATTTTTTATGCCTCAGATGATTTTCATTGATTACATATTTTCATGCAAGATTCTTGACCTGAGTAGACTAAATTCACTTCTTGATGCTGACATGATAAAGTAAATTGTGAAGCTTTTCTTATTTTGTGCTAGTTTTCCATTTCTGTCCTGTATACCTTTATCCTATTAAAGTTATTCTTGCACTAAGATATGGTCCTTTGTGAATTGTTCGAATACATACCTGGACATTCTTTGCAAGCCCTAGAAGTGAAAGCATAGATTGTGCGATCCTCTACCATTTCCATCTTATTCTATATCTACTAATTATTATTTACAATGGGAAAACCTTGTTGATCTGCTTGCAGATATGAAGATGCTTTTAACAGATTTATTGATGATATAAATTCTGTTGCTGCCTATGATTGGTGGGAAGGGTCGGTTCACAGTATACTTTCAGTGGTTGCCTATCCTTGTGCATGGTCCTGGAAACAGTGGCGGCAGAGAAATAAAATTCATCGACTTCAGGAATATGTCAAGTCTGAATATGACCACTCGTGTCTTAGCTCTTGTCGATCTCGAGCCCTATACAAGGGGATGAAGGTTTGACTTGCTGTCTTAACTTTTCAGTTGCCCCATTTACAGAACTTCACTTTTTTCCATGCCTTTTAGTTCTCAATACTTCAGGCTAACAGCCACTTCTCATTTTCTCTGACATGATACTGGCACCCCTTTACTTTAGTACTGTCTTGCTGGTGGTTTCAAATCGATATGAAATGCTCATGCATGCAATTATGTTTTTCTTGTCTTTTGAAGCTCATAATTTGTTCAAAAAACAATGTATTCATGAGCAAATTCTGTGTTGTGAAGCTCATAAAGAAATGCTCATGCATGTTAAATGCTGCTATCCTTGACCCATGAGCAATTGCTGTGTTGTGCCACCCCACTTTAATTAATTTTTTATGGTTTTTTTAAATATAAGTTATTTTTTAATTGAATGGAAGGAAAAAATATACAAATCTAAGTAACCTAAGTACCTCTTATATGTTGACAAATTATATGTGCATATAGGTTACTAGTGGTTTTCTATTTGGCTTTAATTACTCATGAATTGTGAGCTAATAAAAAAATTTAAACAAATAAGTCGTACATATGTCTTAAAGTACATAGAAATAAGTAAATTTTGTTTTGATTAGTATGTTATGTTGAAGCATGACATATTTGGGTCATGTTGTGGTAGTCACCATTCCGTGTTGGCAGAAGCTCATCATGGGTTGAGGCTCAAATCACTATACCGTAGGGTTAAATCAGCCCCTCTACATGAAAAAGGCTATGATTGACCCCACAAAGCATTTTAGACCAAACAATTGCAGTTGACCAATTGCTAGCTAATTAGATGTTGACTCGTGTCCTAGTTCCACTAAAAATAGGTTGAAATGGTCCTGTTTATATGGTAGAGAGGTCAATTTTACCCATATTCATGTAGAGGAGCTGATTTGACCAGATTAGCGATATAGTACAGGGACGCAAGGTGATCCATCATGGGTTTTGTCATGCTGGTTTGTGTACTATAAAACCATAGCCCAGCCCAAGCAATTTATTGATGCTGTCCATTGGCTGGTCCGCCCATTCTACTCCTTTACAAATTAGGGTGTTTCGTATTGGTTCTTTTTTTTTAGGCTAATATGTACGAACACCTCCTGAACTATAGGCCATTTTAATTGACACCTAAATTGTTTTTTCTTCTTTCAACCCTTAAACTATAGTGTTTTTATTGACATCACTTCTGTTACATCCCTTGTATTTTTCATTAACTAGCATGTGAGTCGTACATGTTTACTTACAAAATATCATAAATAATTGGTGAAATAACATTAAAAAAATTAACCTCTGCTAATGCTATGATAAAAATGTCATTTGTAATATAATAAGATTACAAATCAAGAAATTAATCCTCAAAGGTTTTGAATTTTAGTATTTTTTTAAGGAAAACATGTGATTTGCATGTGATATTTAATGGCTATATTGGACAAAATATACCAAAAGGGGTGTCGTCAAAACACTCTCATTGGAGGGTTGAAATTAGAAAAAAATCAATTCAAGGGTGTCCATTGAAATGGCCTATGGTTTAGCTTTTTGCTGAGTTTATCTTTTCAATAGTTTTCATCTGCGTTTTCTTTTTAAGTGGGAGAATATCTTTCTCCCCCCCCCCCCCCTTCATATTGTCTTTATACAAGTGGCAACTGATGCAGGTTGGGGCGACACCAGACTTAATGGTTGCTTACATTGACTTTTTCCTTGGTGGTGATGAGAAGCGTTTAGATATAGTGTCTATAATACAAAAGAGATTTCCCATGTGCATAATATTTGGAGGTGATGGGAGCTATATGTCACCTTATAATCTACACAGTGACACATTATTGACCAGTCTTCTTGGTCAGGTATGACTTTTGATGTAAAATAAGATTAAGCACCATGTTATTTTTCTCCAAAGTTCTTCTGACATGCAGAAATACATCATTGCAGCATGTCCCTGCAACTGTCTGGAATCGTTTGGTGGCTGGTTTAAATGCTCAGTTGAGGACTGTGAGGCATGGATCTATCCGCTCTGCTCTACTTCCTGTAATTGATTGGATATGCAGCCATGGAAATCCCCAGCTCGAGTTCCATGGAGTTAAGATAGAGCTAGGATGGTTCCAAGCAACTGCTTCTGGTTACTATCAGTTAGGTGTCTTAGTAATGGTTGGTGATTATTCTCTCCATTCTATGCACCAGTCTGACTGCATAGATAAAAGCAATAGTGAATCAGCAAGGTAATTTTGAGAATTATAATCTATAGTGTGTTAGTGTCCATGTTCTCATTGAATTTAGACCGATTTGGAAGTTGCAGAGACAGCCACAAGAGATAGAATAATGTTTGATTAGTCAAGTTGTAAAGAGCATTTTCCATTAGTTCTCGAACTGTTTTATTTAATGTCTTTAATTGGATAGAGGAGTATGCTTTAAAAATGGAGAAAAACTTGCATTTGTGAAGACACAAAAATCTTGTATCCAAAGCAACTTGCACATATATTATTTTTATGGAGTGATCCAAACATCTTGCTGCAATGACTTCATTGTTCTTGAGTCTTCGTATGTCATCTTATACAGTTAGCCATCATTCATATTACAGGAACAATCATTCATATTACAGGAACAATCATTCATGTACGAGCAGAAGTCTTAAGCTGCTTCAGCAAGAGCGGCCATACTTGAGTCAAGCTTTATCTCGCAAAAAGATGACGGGGGGAATTAATGGAGGTCTTCTGAATGAAGCTACCTTGAAATCTCTGGATTTTAAAAGGGACTTTCTCTTTCCACTCTCTCTCTTATTGCATAATACTAGACCTGTCAGTCGCCAGGTACTGGATGGCTATTCATTTAGCACCTCTCTCTTGTTTTCCTTTCTTTATTCACCAATTTCTTTAATTTATTTTTGTTTATTTTTTATTTCAGGATACTCTTCAGCTTTTCATTACTATCATGCTTTTGGCAGATCTTTCTGTCACACTTCTCACATTACTTCAGTTCTATTGGATTTCTCTTGGTGCTTTCCTTGCTGTACTGCTTGTTCTTCCTCTATCCTTGCTTTCTCCATTCCCCGCAGGCTTGAATGCCTTATTCAGCAGGGAACCTAGAAGAGCCTCACTTGCTCGTGTATATACATTATGGAATGCGACATCCCTGTCTAACATTGTAAGTTGTACCAAAAGTGCTGTGCTTTTCTCTCAAATTACTTGCTAGTCACAATTTGCTATTGTGAAGCTTCTTGAGAGCTTTGGCTTTCCAAACAAGTTCTCTTTTATCCTAGTTGACATTCAATAGAGTTTTTTAAATCCCTTAGCCAAGGCAGAAACTTCACATCCCATAATGCCTTCAACTTAAATTACTTACTCTGCTTTCACTTCACGAGTCTTACACGAGTTACTCTCTTTTAGTTGACTTGATAAGCTATATAACAGTTTTGTTGCTTCCTGCAGGCTGTAGCTTTCACTTGTGGTATTTTTCATTATGGATTTTCTTCTTTCCGACCACCTGATGAGGAAAACACATGGAACAATAGAAGGTGAGGTTTTATATCTAATCTGTCCTAAAACAAATGGTTGGAGTGTAAGATGAAAAATCATAGCTGCCAGTCAATGCAAAGTAATATGCTGCATGCTGATGCAATATACGTGTGTACGAGTCCCTAAGCATTCATTTGCTCAATATGAGGAAGTTCAATGACAATTATACCTGTCTTATTAAGTTATACTATGGTGCTTTGCTGTCTTATCTAATGCTTGTTTTGGATCAAAGGTGTGAAATAACTGGTTTCATTTGTTGAGCCTTTTTATTCATTGCTGGCGTAGATTGATTTCATATTGAATGATGGAATTTATTTACTTATTGCATTTGGAATTCTTAATAATCTGCCCCTTGGTTTCTCCATTTGTTGGATTTGAAGAAAGGCCACACAAAGATTTGGCGCTTGCAGAAAGAAAATTGCATCAGTTGTTCCCAAAACCCAACAACA
>Ga0307513_10002891_pt1 | contig 23495 bp, 27 predicted proteins | sample 15_EM_MG_FD_202174 | JGI IMG/M metagenome (GOLD analysis project Ga0307513, IMG submission 202174) | Populus trichocarpa ectomycorrhiza microbial communities from riparian zone in the Pacific Northwest, United States - 15_EM | ecosystem: Host-associated > Plants > Roots > Unclassified | place...
TTATCAGCCCTCAGCCGAGATCTGGGTATTACGATGCCGCGCATCCCTGCCCTTGCATCTCGGATACCTGTGTGTTTAACTTCGTTTTTTCTTCTGGAACCCGATAAACCGTTCTGGCTCGTCCTTTTGGTATTCCTCCCTCCCCGCCCCTCATACGACTCCCTCCTCAACTCCCAACGATATGTGCTCCATCTGGAATGGATAGGATCCCGATATTCGCCATACACGGCACACGAACTCGTTCCAAAGCTCCTCCGTACCGCGTACGGCAAGCTTTACGAATACGACCTTTGACGCATTCCACCTCGTTATCTTCCCACCCCACCCACTATCCCATCTCGTACTCATTCTCATTCGTTCCTGGTTATAACTTGAAAGTAATGTATCAATAGTCGCGTGTTTAACTAATACCGAACCTTCCGGCACCCATACATAGATTGGATTGTGTGCCTGTAACATGTAGAACTTTAGAGCCCTCATAATTCAAACGCATCGACGTCCCTTGATTACCCGGATTTTCATTCGCATAATGCATCCGTTCATGTTGGCCAATGCTAGGAACTCCGATGATTGGGGAGTTCCGATCGCAAATTTGGTCTAAATTTATTAGGCCTTGAGCTTGAATTCACGTTAGGGGTCTGGAATCGAGCGTTGTCCGTTCGCGAGATATATCGTCTGGGTGACTATTATTTAGGAAACGAGGGGGACTGCGAGCCTGGCCTGCCCTCGAACGACCCCCTAGATGTCCCGCCAGAGTTGAAAGGCGTCCGAGGATGAGTGAAACGTCATTCATAACGGAGATTGTTATTTCGTGGTGCACTCGATTGCAGGGATGTAGGCTCGTGATAAAAACCACGGCGTAGAGAATAGCCAGCCACCCAGAGGCGGAATGCAATTTGCATTTTGTGACCGTCCAATAAACAGTGTATTCTCTCCAATGTCAAAGCGCTTTATCCCTCCCAGTCGACCTTCGGAGACGGGTGACCGGCCAGGTGCGGGTGAGGCCGTCCACATCCAGACTCTACTGCGCAAAATCCCTGCCCATGACAACAGTCCGTCAGTCGGCCTGTCGGGTCACCGCGACGCCCACAAGTCCAAAGTTGGAGAAGTCTGGGAAATGGAGCGCTCACCCTCTATGGCTGACCCATCCGGTCTTATGACTCAGAAGTTTGGGTCGAGCACTTGCGACGATACACACCAGTAACTCGGATATTACAACTCCCCTCACAAATCTGGGAAGTGGACGGGATCATATAGGATAGGTTGGGATAGCGGGTAAGCCCTCTGACCGGCCCCTTCGCAAGGTCGAAACCCAAAGTTCAACTGCTGTTCGCTTACGTAACTACCGAGATTTCCTCTCGTGCCGCCACAATCGCAATGAGGGGCTTCCAGGAAACCTTGAATAAAACGATCGTCAGGTTATCCGACAAGAACCACCAACAATCTTTCGCCTTTTTTTGCCTTTGGCTTGGGATTGGACGAACTCACTCCGAAATCCCCCCTGACGCCGTCCTGAGTGCGCTCCGGAAATACGGAACAAGGAAAATCTCAGCTGATAATCCCATCGACCCAACTGCCCACTTGATCCTCCGTTTCGCCAGCGATGCAGAGTCGGACCATATCCTTGCCCCACACAGCGCCGGACTTCGAAGTCGCTTCTGCGCAGAGACTCTCCGAGTATTCTTCGGCACTGATCTAGGATTTCTGTATGACGGATATGGTCTGGACAGTTCCTACTATACGGATGCCAATCTCGTCGCACACTGTATTAATCTCGGATACGTGGAGGAAGCTGTGATCCATGATCACATTCTCCAATCACTTATCTTCCACCCGGGGAGACTGCACGATCACCAGGTCTACGCACTCGTCATTTTGTTCAAAATAGCGGGGGCCACACTCGCAGCATACGCCGATCCTACAGTAGTCGACCGCTGCTTTGAGTTTCTCAAGGGTCCCCGCAAGCAATATTGGCCGAAGAATGAGTTGATACAGGTGAACCCGCCCTCTGTAAAGGAAGTGTCATTGGGACTAAGACAAAGTTTCAGGAGGTCATTGCGCTACGGGAGCGTGGCTGGGAGGGTCTTCCTCCCCCACCCGTATTCAAAACCTGGGAATCAAAACCGACTGGCGTGGATGGAGGGGACTCCGCTGCAACTCCCGTCGTAACATCACTGGGACTTCCGAACAACGATCCCGAACCCCAGATCCCACAGCCCCCTCAACTTGAATCGATCACGATCTCAGAGCAAGACAACGTTCCTGAATCCCCCGTCACTCACTCCCCGTCTATCAGCATCGTCAGCCTGTCCGACTTCACAATTGCAGATACCTCTGATGACGAGTCCCCCTTCGACCCCACGACTATAACCCCCCACGGCACCTTCTACTTTGAGGACGGGAACGTCGAAGTGTTGTGTGGCAAGGCGCTGTTCCGTGTTCATACCAGCGTCCTGTCACTCCACTCTCCTGTACTCAGCCAGATGTTCGCGAAATCAAACCTGGCCACCGCGGAATCACCCAACGGATGTCCCCGCATTCCATCCTCTGACGCGGCCACGGACTTTGCCACACTTTTAAAGATCATATACCTCCCAGGGTGTGCCACCCTACCCCACTATATATAAATAGTTTCGCTGACCCCTTAATCTGCAGATTCCCCGAACGGAACAAAGTACCGGATTTCACCACATTCTCATCCCTCCTCCGAATCACAGAAAAGTACGAGATGCCCACCGTCCGGTCTCAGATACTCGAAGTCATCCGCGATGCATATCCAGCGACCTTCGAGGGCCTTGATCCTTCCAAGGTGCTTGGAGAGGCCGTCTTCAGTGGCACAACTCCCCACCCGAACGCAGTCCTTAATCTGTTCGTCCAACAGAAGCTCACGTCTGCGCTCCCGATGGCATACTACATGGCGGTTCGCAGAGGTCCGGACTCGTTGATGGATGCACGTTTCCCAGCAAGTGCACGGTTACCTCCGGGAATCCTTCAAGTGGCGATCAAAGGTCTATTCGCGCTCCGTGAGATGGAGCTTAGAGAAATCAACCGTTTGATCCTCGGACCGAAAGGTTCTCGCCACTCCCTGTCCATGTGCTCTTCGTGCAGCGCGGCGGGTTTAGGAGTATCGGAGGCGCACCAGAGAGTCATCGATCAGATCGCGGATTCCTCTCGGTCTGGGACGAGACTGCTGCAGGTGCTCTCGTTGGGTGAAATTTGTGGTGATCACCATGGATTCTGCGAGAGTTGTGTGAAGGAGTGGGAGTATGGGCATGCGGAGGTGAGGAAGAAGGCTTGGGCCGCGTTGCCGCATGTGTTTGGGTTGAAGACTTGAATTCACGTGGAGAGTTTGGTGTCATGTACAATTGACTGCTTTGAATCGACCGTTTGGCTGGCTTACAATGTATAATACTGTGTGACCTTGTTTGTACTCCAGGAATTTGCCCTCGTACTTATATATCTCAGGTGCCACTTCCCAGCGGCATCATATATGATGTGCAGTCTCAACGTCCAATCACAGGTCATACTGGGCAAGAGGTTTACATAACATAATTCTCTTCCTTGACGATCAGGCTCAGGTGGCTGAGAATCTCGCGAAGATGGCACCGGGGATCCACCATGGGATCGAGCCGCTTGCTGTCACCCTGGGAAGTGGTGCTCGCGCCAACTTACTCCGTCTCGCACGCTGACCGGTGCGGTACTCGAAATGTACTGTAAAGGTGAGAGCTTTACATCGTCATCATTGTCCAGGAATAGCGACACGTATTTGGTCACCCACTCTCCCCCTATCTCGCTGTCCAACGACCCTCATTATACTCTCAATAGCTCGGGAGCCAGCCGCTCTGACACCAATCAAAGACCTCCGGGACAGGGACAGCGCTGCCCTTCGTTTGTGACTATCCTTTGTCCGTACTTGACGGTAAGGCTGAGGCGTGGGTAACGAACGGGAAATAGTTTACATTGCGTGCGTGGATCGCCGGGACGCCTCCGCTCCATCGGGCCGCCTCCGCACGGACCTCAGTAGGAGATGGTAAGGATTGCGAGTTACGAACGAAGGAGGATTCCTTGAACACGACTGAGCCTTCGGACGGGAAAATCGAGGGGGAAAGTGTGATACGACGTGGTGGAATCTCGCCATGGGACACAATCCTAAGGGAATCGACAGTGGAGTTTGGGCTTAGGATGGGTGGAGAGTGGATGAATTCGCTCGTGCGCGTGATCTGTTACGGAGACAATACTTTCTCCGCCAAGACTCTCACACGCGTTGGATCTGATGCATGATAACAACACGCAAGGTTTCCAGGGACCCTGTTGGCAGCCATGTGTGTAACGTTTGATGTAGATTTGGCAAAAATTTGTAAACCGTAGGGGGCAGGACTCGATCAGGTTGGTATTGCAGGACCACACCCCCGCTCTCCTCCGCGGAAGCTGGTACCTGCATCATCTAGAAAAAACCGCCAACACGCCATTCAGAAATACCTATCCCAAAATCCCACCGTCCCATTCGTCTTCGCCCAAACCTTCTTCGGAACCCCAAGCAACCTCATCACCAGATTATACACCTCTACGTTCTGGAACCCATCCATCACGTAGGCGTCGTCCGAGGTCGAGTCCCAGCCCTTGTTCTTATTCGGCATCCAGGAGCGGTGGTGCAATGTTTTCACGACGTTCGAAAATGGTCCGTGGGCAACGAACATCGCTTGCATCTGGAAGTCCCTGTTATCGAATCCGTGGTTCTGGGGACGAAACTAGGTTGAGGGAACAGTCATTAGTTGAGATAGTGGACTCACCCCTTTGATCATCCCCAATTCACCACGAGCTCTCGTCGTCAGAGCATATCCGTACTTCGGAATGATATAAATCGGCGCGATCCTCGGGTTATGCGAGAAGTGATAACGTTCTGGCATTGTGTCATGCGTATAGACGTCAAACTTCTCACTATTGTTCTTCGCCGCTTCCAACAGGATATTCAGATACGCGGTGGTGTTCGCCTCGGGAGAGAACCGCAATCCCATCGATAACCAGCCGTCCTCGTGTTCGATGAGATTGACGCCCTGTTCTCCCAAGTAGTCGTCGATGTAAACCCACTCTGGGTGGCTAGTGTCCGCCATACCGTGGTCACTGACGAAGACAATGTCGACGATATCGGTCAGATTGCGGGCCTTGAGAGCGTCCTGGAGATCCTTGGCGAAGACGTCAACGGTCTTCAGCGTGTCCTGTTTTATTGATGAGCGTTCTGTTGCCCAAGTGGAAAAGATATCGTCACACGTTGACAAGCTGAGAGTAAGGGCCGGTATTGTGGCCGGCTATGTCCACAGATGGCTCGTACGCTAAGACAGCCCATCAGCTCCCAAAATCAGACAACCAACGAGAAATACCAAACCTGAGATGAGCTGGGGGCGCTCCTCTAGTGGTAGGTCGATCCACGCCAGTATCTGGTCCAATTTATTACTGAGGGGAACAGGTTCCTAAAGGACCGTGAGAATCCGCCCAAGAAAAAATCCAAAGATAAGCACCTTGAAAAGAACGAAGTAGGTGGGTTCTGCACCGGTTCGGGTCACTGGGGGACCCGGCCTGCACGGATGTCGGTCACTGAGACAACAGCGAAAAGGTGGGAGACAACGGTTACACATACCACATGAGATTGGCGGTGATTACGCCTGCCTTCCCAGCAGTCTCCCACATCTATGCGAATGTCAATTTCTAGGCCAGCATTGACAACAGTAAATCCTCACAGGTTCACCGAACCACCACAATGGATCCAGTGAGCCGGCCGTGGCATTGAATGGGTTGAATTCTCGTTCGCTGATGGGGTCCCAGAAGTTCTAGAAAGGAGCTGTGACCTCGTATTATATTATACAGAGTGTCGTAGAACGCACGTTGGCGACGATCCCGTGGGATTCGGCGTAGAGCCCAGTCCTTCAGGACAACTTTGGTGTCAGTAATACAAAAACACGGTGAGACCACAGGTACAGACATCATTGTCCAGTGATTACTACCGCCATAAGGCGCGTTAGAGGTTTGGGGGACGTGACGAAGCTTAATTAGCTCACGGAAATGTCACCGTCTGGAGAAAAAAAAGATTGGTACGCCATGATATAATTATGACGGAGCACGTACGGGGAATACGGGTCTCATAAACTTGGCACGGAGACCCTGTTTACTGATATCCAACAAATGCGGGGTGAAGCCCCGATCGAGGTAGTCCGCCCTATCCGACGTCCCGTGAGTACCCGGAGTACACATTACTGTCGTGGGACTCACCGAAAACCATCGATAGAAACAATCAAAACGGTATGCTTGAACTCATGGGTTCCGTTGCTGAGTAGCCCCGAAGGATCTGTGGCCCGGCCCCCGGAACCCATGCCACTACACCATATCCTCGACATTGGCGAAAGGAACGAAACCCCGAGGATCAAGGCGATTAAGCCTCCAGTAATGCAGGAGATTCTCTTCTTTGGCGACGAGGGCCGCCCTCGAGGCCCGGCGTGCTCTTCATCTTCGTAGCTAGGTGGTTTGCCGCCCCTGCGGTTCCCGACGTCGAAATTTGATAAGGGGCCCTTGCGTTCTTCGGGTGTGTGTTTCCTCGGCTTGTCTCGTGAGTAGTATGAGACAGTTCCCTCGGGGTCGTAGGACATGACTGAGACGGCGTATTCGTGGTCCGAGCTCAAGCTCAAGTTTCAAGCAGGGAATGTATTGATTACTGTCGGGCCGATTGACGCCCATCTTTATTAGGACTTGCGTCCTTCAACCCACACGGCCTGCACGTCACGCCGTTTCTTGCAGCCGCGTCGACCCTCGACCATGGATGCTAACGCCCCACGACCGGGACGACACCCACTTCTCTTTGAACGCGATTATCGAGGTCATGAATTTAGCAAAGGAGACAGGGATCATAGTTCCAGCCAAGACCACTTTTGGCTCCGTCAGCGTTATCCTCATAACGATTAAAGTGAGTTTCTCTCTGTCCAGCTGGTGTTGGTCGCAGGCTGAAAGCGCCTAGGACTCGATGATCAACGAGACGGTTTACGTCGAACTTGGGATGACTTGTGCAAATGTCTGTACCGCCCTCGACCAGGGGCACTGGATGGGTTTAATAACTCTGTCTACGGGGTAATTAGCCAGCTAACGGTGTGGGTTACACTGGTGGTCGCTCGTTTGGACACGTCACTGACGACGTTACCAACTCCGATTGCAGGACCGTCGTGGAGATCCAAAAGAATGTCGCCAAAGCGAAGCAAACGTAATGGAGCCTCCCAACCTGTTCACGCAATTGCAAAGGACGACAAGGAAATGATCGCCACCTGGAGGTCGGACCTCAGCAGGATTCTTCATGTCTTCAGCGTAGGTTCCGTTGTTTCCGTATGGCTATTGCCTGACTCTTCACTCCCAGACCGAACTTGCGATGAACATGTGAGTAACTGTCTCTGACGTTCATCATGACGTTGCGAATACCTATGTCCCCGTTTCTGACGCCCACCATGAAGTTGCGCACATCCACTCTATGGTTTAGGATATTCACCGAACCGTGGCGAAAAGTCAGGAAGAGGCCGAGGGTTATAACCGGTCGGTGATTGACACACGTACTCTGTCCACCGCCGAAGAAGGCTTTCCCGTTTCCCAGGCTCAAACAAGGTCAGCAATCTCGACCAGCAATGACCCAGTGGCTTACATCTGCATCTAGATACCTGGCCAATTCCCACCCTCGGCGCCGAGGTTCTGTGTCGGACGCGATGAGCTGACTGAGACGGTCGTTGGTTTCACCATCACTTTTTCTGCATGTGGTAGATTAATTGCGTAAAGAACATCATGGAGAACATCTCCCCACCAGCCCTGGAAGGGCATGAGAGGGATAAACAATACAATATAGTACTCAAGGATCTCGTCTGCATCGGATCTTACGACCGGGTAGACTCCCCAAAACCTGCAGCCATTGTCCGGGGTTAAGTGGTACCACGGGATCGAGCTGCTTGCTGTTGCCCTGGGAAGCGGTGTTCGGGCTAATTTACTCAGTCTCGCTCGCTGACCCGATGTGCAGCGCTCGAAAGGTACCGTAAAGGTGGGAATATTTAGAACACGCCGAGCGAGTTGAACCAATCGTCATCAGGTTGCGCTGCAGCCCCCAGAGGTCTACTTCAGGTGGAATGGGCCATCCATGGTCTACCGAGGACGGCATGGGCCGCTGAGTGAACACAAATGCAAGTTCGAACATCGTCAACCACTGCCTTCTCTCAGGCTCCTCCACCACCACCCCTAACATGAATATTCCGTTCGGCTCCGTGTCACCTGTCTCGAAGGAGCTCTCCGTAACAGATCACAAAAGCGATTTCATCTACTCTCCACCAATCCCAAGCCCAAACAAACACCACTGTCGATCCCCTTAGGGTTGCGTCCCATGGCGAGATTCCACCACGTCGTATCATACTTTCCCCCTCGATTATCCCGTCCGGGGACTCGGTCGTGTTCAAAGGGTCCTCCTTTATTCTTAATTCGCAACCCTTACCATCCCCTACTGAAGTCCGCGGAGACGGAGCGGAGGCATCCCGGCACATCCAATGCGGCAAACCGCTTCCTGTTCATTGCCCACACCTCAGCCTTACCGTCAAGTACGAGCAAAGGACAGTCATAAACGAAGGGCGATGCCTCTGGATGATTCACCACTTGCTTGGCAGCGCTGTCCATGTCCCGAAGGTCTATGGTTGAAGGATGAATCAAAGCGTTGCGCTCACATACATGGAACACATACGAGGGGGGACCCTGGAGAGCCATTGGGACAAACTTTCTGAGCACGAAGCGCTGGATATTGGCGGCCAGCTCCGCTCGATGGTTCACCCAATCAATCGCTAGAACATGTACCAGGACTCTTTCATTGGTGAGGAGCATGGAGTCCAAGACCTGAGCTCACGACTCATCTCCTTTTCTAGGAACCATCGCTCGCGGATCATTGTCCGATATTAAGTTCACCAACAGCACATCACTGCCTGTGGGGCCGTTCTCTGACGTGGAGACTTTTCATGACACTCTTATGTATCTTCCTTTCCCCGACGATTTCGACCCAAATGACCCACCACACCCATACTGTGGATTTCTGCTCGACGATGTACCCATAGCTTTCACACGTGGCGACCTCCACAGGAGCAACGTTATGATAACTCCCTCAAAAGGCCACTGTCCCCGCGTCCTGGCGATCATTGACTGATGCCAGAGCGGATGGCTTCCGAGCTATTGGGAGTATAGCAAGGGTCGTTGGACAGCAGAGATAGGCGGAGAGTAGGCGACCGTTCTTTTCTCCGCCAAGACTCATTACAAGCGTTTGACCTGATGCATGATAATCCCCACGACCGTAAGGGAGGGGGTCTTATTGTTTGTCCGATCAACTTTTGGCTGAACGACTCTAATTCCTGGGCCATTTGAAATCGGTTTTCCCCACGCTCATGCCGTCCCCCATGGTCCGGCACGATCTTGCTGTCCTGCGATTTCGCGCGCCATGATCGTTCCCGACCCAAAACGAGGAACGACAACTGAGAAGAGTCCCCCAAGTGGCTGTTCATTTTCTTTACATAGATTGTTCTCTCAGTTCGAGTGCATGTCATAGCATCGTTGTTTACAAAAACAGTTGCTCTACCGCTTTATTATCTGTTTCTCTGTCCTCGTGGTCAGGTACCTCCAAGATTGAGCCCAAGAAGAGGAGCATGACTGCGGACCCGTCAATAATATCTTCTGTTTATGGCTAATCCCAGTGATTGCCAAGCTGGGATTTCTTGCGTCCATCACAAATGAGAACTGGGTTGAATGATCAACCGAGTAGGCCATGTCATGATGCGATGCATAGGATACTTCGCGAATAGTGAGGGGCAATAGTACTAAAATCGTGCACTGTAGAAATTCTGAATTTGCACGCAATGGGAATGCCGCATTTGCCGGTGCAGCATTTCCCCACCTTGCCGGACAGCACTGAGCTAAAATTTGAACATGGTGCTTTGCATACTAAACGATGCACGATCGCACGGAAACAAGTGCCAATTGAGCCCGGGTTTCTTATGACGGTCCACGAGGCACAAGGGCAGACTATGGGCCAGGTCATAGTAGACCTCGCAATGGTCTCAAGGGCAACCTCCTTAGATGGGTTGCTGGTTTTGCATGACTTCGACATGCGGCAAATCACAAAACGGCGGTGGAAGGTTTGAGAAAGGGGTTCAATGTTTCAATTTCAACGGTCACCTCGTACTTCTGAAGTGGCAGACAATTGTAAAGCGTGAAGGCAGGGTGCGAAATAAGCGTGAGGCGGGGTCAAAGAAAGTGAGGGTGTCCGGGACATGTTAACGTTAAACGGCAAGCAGGCCGCCTGACCTAAGGTTCGGTCGTGGGCCATGCCGCTTGCCGGCGCTACTGATTATAGTTTACAGGTTCCTTGTTGTAGCCATGTATGTAACGTTTGATGCAGATCTGGCAAAAGTCCATAAATCGTAGGGGTGAACTCGATCAGCTTGGTATTACAGGGACCGCACCTCCCTCTCCCTCCGCGGAAGCTGGTATCTGTGTCGTCTAGATATAACTACCAACACGCCCTTCAGAAATACCTATCCCAAAAGCCCACCGTCCCATTGTTCTTCGCCCAAACCTTCTTCGGGACCCCAAGCAACCTCATCACCAGATTATACACCTCCACGTTCTGGAACCCATCCATCACGTAGGCGTCGTCCGAGGTCGAGTGCCAGCCCTTGTTCTTGTTCGGCATCCAGGACTGGCGGTGCAACGTTTTCACGACATTCGAGAACGGTCCGTGGGCGATGAACATCGCTTGCATCCGGAAGTCTCTGTTATCGTATCCATGGGTCTGGGGACGAAACCAGGTTGAGGAGACAATCATTGGTTGAGATAGTGGACTCACCCCTTTGCTCATCCCTGATTCACCACGAGCTCTCGTCGTCAGAGCGTATCCGTACTTCGGAATGATATAAATCGGTGCGATCCTCGGGGTATGGGAGTAATGATAACGTTCCGGCATCGTATCGTGCGTATATACATCGAACTTCTCACTATTGTTCTTCGCCGCTTCCAACAGGGTATTCAGATACGCGGTGGTGTTCGCCTCGGGAGAGAAGCGCAATCCCATCGATGGCCAGCCGTCCTCGTGTTCGATGAGATTGACAGCCTGTTCTCCCAAGTAGTCGTCGATGTAAACCCACTCTGGGTGGCTGGTGTCCGCCATACCGTGGTCACTGACGAAAACAATGTCGACGATTTCGGTCAGATTGCGGGCCTTGAGAGCGTCCTGGAGATCCTTGGCGAAGGCGTCAACGGTCTTCAACGTGTCCTGTGTAACTGATGAGCGTTCTATTGCCCAAGTGGAAAAGATATCGTCATACGTTGACAAGCTGGGAGTAGGGGCCGGTGTTGTGGCCGGCTATGTCCACAGATGGCTCGTACGCTGGGACAACCCATCAGCTCCCGAAATCAGACAACAAGCGAGAAATAGCAAACCTGAGATGAGCTGAGGGCGCTCCTCTAGTGGTAGGTCGATCCACGCCAGTATCTGGTCCAATTTATTACTGAGGGGATCAGGCTCCTAGGGGACCGTGAGAATCTGTCCAAGAAAAGATCCAAAGATAAGCACCTTGAAAAGAACGAAATAAGTGGGTTCTGCACCAGTTCGGGTCACTGGGGGACCTGGCCTGCATGAATGTCTGAGACAACAGCAAAAAGGTGGGAGACAACGGTTACGCATACCACATGAGATTGGCGGTGATTACCCCTGCCTTTCCAGCAGTCTCCCACATCTATGCGAATGTCAATTTCTAGGCCAGCGTTGACAACAGTAAAGACTCACAGGTTCACCGAACCACCATAATGGATCCAATGAACCGGCCCTGGTGTTGTATGGGTTGAATTCTCGTTCGCTGATGGGGTCCCAGAAGTTCTAGAAAGGGGTTGTGACCTCGTGTTATATTAGACAAAGGGTCGTGGAACGCACGTTGGCGACGATCCCGTGGGATTCGGCGTAGAGCCCGGTCCTTCAGGACAACTTTGGTGTCAGTAATACGAAAACTCGGTGAGACCACAGGTACAAACATCATTGTCCAGTGATTACTACCAACATAAAGCGCATTAGAGGTTTGGGGGACGTGACGAAGCTTAATTAGCTCACGGAAATGTCAACGTCTGGAGAAAAAAAGAGTTTGGTACGCCATGATATAATTATGACGGAGCACGTACGGGGAACACGGGTCTCATAAACTTGGCACGGAGACCCTTTTTACTAATGTCCAACAAATGCGGGGTGAAGCCCCGATCGAGGTAGTCTACCCTATCCGACGTCCCGTGAGTACCCGGAGTACACTTTACTGTCGTGAGACTCACCGGAGACCGTCAAGAGAGACAATCAAAACAGTACGCTTGAATTCATGGGTACCGTTGCTGAGCAGTCCCGAAGGACCCGTGGATTGGCCCCCGGAACCCGTGCCACCGCACCATATCCTCGACATTGGCGAAAGGAACAAAATTCCAAGGATCAAGGCGATTAAGCCTCCAGTGATACAGGAGATCCCCTTCTCTTGCGGCGGGGTCCGCCCTCGAGGCGCGGCGTGCTCTTCATCTTCGTAGCTAGGTGGTTTATCGCCCCTGCGGTCCCCGACGCTGAAATTCGATAAGAGGTCCTTGCGTTCTTCAGATGTGTGTTTCCCCGGCTTGTCTTGTGAGTAGTATGACACAGTTCCCTCGGGGTCGTAGGACATGCCTGAGAACAGCGTATTCGTGGTCCGAGTTTAAGTTTAAAGCAGGGAATGTGTCAATTGCCGTCGGGCCGATTGACGCCCATCTTTATTAGGACTTGTGTTCTTCAATCTATACGGCCTGCACACCACACCCTTTCTTGCAGCCACCTTGAGTTTCGACCGTGGATCCCAACGCCTCACGACCGGGACGTCTGGACGGTACTCCTCTTTGAACGCGATCATCGAGGTCATGAATCAAGCAAAGCAGGGTCAAGTGAACGAATCGATCGAATTGCTATCACAGAGGCCGGGACCCATTCCTCCGCGGAGGCCACTGTCCCACCTCATCTAAGAACATCCACAGGGAGATACATCATTCAGAAGTACCTATCCCAAAAGCCTGCCGTCCCATTGTTCTTCGCCCAAACCTTCTTCGGGACTCCAAGTAACCTCATCACCAGATTATACACCTCCACATTCTGGAACCCATCCATCACGTAGACGTCATCTGAAGTCGAGTGCCATCCCTTGTTCTTGTTCGGCATCCAGGATTGGTGATGCAAGGCTTTCACGACGTTTGAGAACGGTCCGTGGGCGACGAACGTTGCGTACATCCGGAAGTCTCTGTTGTCATATCCGTGGCTCTGGGGACGAAATCAGGTTTGAAGGATGATTACTGGAAGTGAGCTCACCCCTTTGTTCATGCCCGACTCGCCGCGACCCCTCGTCGTCAAGGCGTATCCATACTTCGGAACGATATAAATCGGCGCAATCCTCGGGTTATGCGAGAAGTGATAACGTTCTGGCATTGTGTCATGCGTATAGACGTCAAACCTTTCACTGTTGTTCTTCGCCGCTTCCAACAGAATGTTCAGATACATGGTGGAATTTGCCTCGGGAGAGAAGTGCAGTCCCATCGATGGCCAGCCGTCCTCATGTTCGATGAGACCGAGAGCCTGTTCGTCCAGGTAGTCGTCGATGTAAACCCATTCTGGGTGACTGGTATCTGCCATCCCGTGGTCGCTGACGAAGACGATATCGACGATATCGGTGAGATTGCGAATCTTCAGGGCCTTGTGGAGGTCTTTAGCAAAAAGGTCAACGGACTTCAGCGTATCCTATTCAATCAGTGAGCACCCGCTCAACCAAGTGAGAAGAATCCAGTCATACGTTGACGCGCTGAGAGTAAGGCCCAGCGGCATGACCAGCTTGGTCCAGGGTTGGTTCATACACTGGAACAATCCATCAGTCCTCCAAATCTGGAGACAGGCAGGAATAGCGCACCCGAGATGAACTGGGGGCGCCTCTCCAGAGGCAGGTCGATCCAGGTCATGATTTGGTCCAATTTCTCGCCGAGGGGGACTCTGTCCTAGAAGACTGTGAGACTCCGTCCACGACCGCTACAAAGATGAATGACACTCACCCTCCAAGGAACGAAGTAGGTGGGTTCGGCACCGGTGCTTGTTATCGGAGGGCCCGGCCTACGTAAACGCTAGGTGCTGAGCCATAACGGCGAAAAAGTAGAAGGCAACGGTTGCACATACCACATGAGATTGGCGGTGATTATTCCTGCCTTCCCGGCAGTTTCCCACATCTATGCGAGCGTTAATTCCAAGACCTGGGTTGACATGAGAGAATGCTTACAGGTTCGCCGAACCACCATGATGAATCCCACGAGCCGGCCTTGCTGTTGTAGTGAAATTCCTGTCCACTAACGGGATCCCAGAAGTTCTATAAAGGAGTTATGACCTCGCGCATAGGAAGGGGCAACAGAACACACGTTGGCGACGATCCCGTGGGATTCAGCGTAAAGACCGGTCCTGCAAAGCGGGTCCAGCGTTAGACGCACAAATTCACACGTTGTAAGACGGCGGGTACGCACATCAAAGCCCAATGATTACTGCAACAGTATGGCGTGTCAGGGAGATGGAAATGTGACAAGTCTTGATGGACTCACGGAAATGTTAACGTCTAGAACCGAAGGTTAGCATCTCGTCACACGATCACGATATGGCACATACGGGGAATACCGGCCTCATGAACTTCGCCCGGAGACCCTGTTTGCTGATATCCAACAAATGGGGGGTGAACCCTCGATCGAGGTAGTCCGCTCTACGGGCGTCGTTCTGTATGAGCACCCAAAGGGTTCGCGTGACCGGTGCGGGACTAACCGAAGACCATCGATAGACACAATCAAGACCGTGCGTTTGAACTCGTGCGTCCCATTGCTCAGCAGTTTTGAAGGATCCGTTGTTCGGCTTGTGGTACCCATGCCGCCACACCATATCCTCGACACGGGCACGAGGAACGAAGCTCCGAGAATCAAAGCAATGAGGCCTCCAGCGATACAACCGATCCTCCTCTTTCGTAACGGAATGCGCTCTCGAGGCTCGTTGTACTCTTCGTCTTCGTAGCGAGGTGGTTCGCCGCTGTCGCGGTCGTCGACGTCGAAGTTGGATAAGAGGCCTTTGCGCTCTTCAGGTGTGGGTTTCGAAGGGCCATCTTGTGAATAGGGTGGAACTGGAGTTCCCGCGAGGTTGTAGGACATGACTGCAGGACGACAGATTCGTCACCCGAGAATGTGTTCGAACGGAGAGTGGGTCGATCGCGGATTTGGGCACTGTAAGGTTCGTGCCGCCACCGGCCGTCCAGGTGCCAGTTCCCACGTCCAATTGCGGAGTTCATTTCAATTTTCTTCCGCTATCATGGTTTCTCTGTTGACTTGGCCTGTTACTACCGCTATTACTTCGACGGTCGCTGCTGTGGATGCAACCACGACTCGACCGCACTTCCCGTACCTGCGTTTTCACTTTCACTCGTCGATGTGTGCATACGGTTCTAGATCCTTGATCAACTTGGCCCATCTACCTTCATGCCACGTCTCAATGTACTTCCACTCCTCCGAGTCCTCGCCGTATAACAGCTTGAGGGACAGCAACGACGAGGCGGTTACAAAATCCCCCCACCCCGGTTCACTTCCTTTGAGGAAAATTCCTTCTGCCTTCTCGTAGATGGGGAGCGCGATACTACCAAAGGCGTCCCTATACGCATCCCAATGGGACTGGGGGTTCTTCGCGATGTTGACCAAAGTGTCTCCAAACACAGCCTCCCTCAACTCTTTGAGGAAGGCAGCAGACTCGGGGGAGATGGTTTCGTATATGTACTGGTGTATGGGCCTTGGCCATTTGGACCGTACCGCAGAAAAGAAGTAGTTGTAATATGCGGTCTCAAAGGCGAGGGTTCCTGGGGAGATTACGCGGGGCGACGAGGGATACTGTTTGTCCAAGTACTGGACGATGTTGGACGAGTCAGATATTACGACGCCTGCCGATTGATCATGGATGAACGGGACCGTGTACCAAGGATCCCTATCGCGTTGTCATTCCATCATACTGGGTGAGGCAGGTCAATGAAACGATCCTACCCGTTGGGCTTGGTTTTGGTCGGCTTTGCACCGAGCTTCCTCGCGACCGGCTCGATCTCCTGGATCTCGAGCCATACGGTCTTGTAGGGCAACCCCTTGTAGTTGAGCGCGTAGCGAAGCGGACTGGGTAGCGTCAGTCGAGGTTGTCAGCTGTTTTTGGGGGCACTCGTACAGTGTGTTTGGAGCGAAACACTTGTTGGCGCGAACAGAGCTCTGGATGGAGACGTCGTAGAAGAGGATCTCGTTGGACATGGTGCCGAAGAGATACCCAGCGGTTCACAAAAAGACAAGCATGTCTATATAGCTTCTCGGTCTCTGGATCACGCGGTGCGCAGTAGAGCTGCTGCTTAGCAACCTACTTTCCGGAAAACCTCCTCGGCTTCAGGCTTGGACCTGCTGATTGGGATCCTCCCAATGGTCGGTCACTGTCAGCGTGAGTCAGTATGCGGCTCGATCGCACGGACGGAGTCCCGTCCCAGTTCTGGGGCCCCGGAAACAACCGATCGTTCCTTCACCCCTCCTGCACACGGCGGACGTACGACGCGGATTTTCCGGTGCACCACGGTCCTCACCCCCTCTGGGCTACCGATGGGTGGTGCGCGTTACGAAGCCCATAGGGTTTATTCTTCACCATTCAGCTCTTTAGCCGATGCGGACAACTTTGTAGAGAACATCTCTACATCATGTAACCCTCTCTTTTGGCTGGGGGCTCTGCGAACATCTTGAGATCCTTACGGCGGCATCCCCAAAGCCGGATCGTTTTCACAGCATCAAAACATCTCTTCACCACGTGAACTCACGTGCCAGCCGTACCCGCCAGGAACTTCGGCCGCATAATGCTTGCTCAGATCCATATCCACAAGCCTCGATAGCATTTACCTCCGTCGTGCCATCGGGGACAAAGATCTCACATATGCCCTATTGCGAGAATGGTGAGCTCTTCACCTAGATCCGCCACCAGCGCCGGTACCTTGGCCAGGATGAACGCATCAAGTGCATTGGAGTCCTGCAGCCGCTCGATGCGATTGAATACAGTCACTTGTTGGTACTTATCACAGGGACTCAAAGCCAAAAACAGTGCTCCACTTCGATGACAGTTTAACATATTTCCTCCACTGATCTCGGGTTGGCCACTACCGACGTGTTCAGTGAAGAATTCAGAACAGGTGCGGATATCATATAACCCCAGGTATATCGGTAGCGCATCTCCCATTTCCGCATTTTTGAGACAAACACGTTTTTAGAATGCCATAGCGAACAGTTCATTCACTATGGCTCGCATTTTTTCCTTTTCAATGTCACTCTGAGGCAGTGGACGATAGCAAATCATGGAGGTCTCCCTTTTACCAGGCTTTCCACCCCACATATATTGTTAATGACAATGACAGAGACTTCTTGACTGTTTTTGGACGAGACCGCAAATCCAAACACTGGTGCCTTCATGGTCGATCCGACCTTGGATCCCCCGGTCAAGGGTAACACACCTTGCCTACTGACGAGATGTTGCCCTGGGCCTTCTCTTGGACCCCCACCCAAACCTGTTATCCCTCTTACAAGTACGGTACCCTCCCATCATCCTCGTGCGTCTCCATCTTTTTTCATACCATCAAAGTCGATCGATATCCCACCCTCCGTGATGTCGAAAAAACGAGAGAAAATCTCACCGTGGTGGTTTTTTTCAGGACCGTACAAATTTGTTTTCCGCGGCAAAACAACTATTCACAGCGCGAGACTGTTTTGGTCTTCTCCCCCTCCTCACCTTCCTTTGAGCCTTTGAATGTGCTCGATGAACAAGATGGCCTGGATTGCCAGATTCCCACACCCCACCTTGGGACAGACATAAGAACTCGGTTCCCCTGGCCCATCCTGACATACAACACTCCGAGCTGTCAATGCCGCTCCATTGTCCCTAGAGTATTCAGAGTTTAATCAATAATCTGATTATTTTGAGCGGTCTACGGTGTCTGACTTGGTAGTGCAAGTACCTGCCACTTCCACGCCCTCCCACGCCTCAACTTGAACTCCGGGGCTTCGTAAGTGTGCCACGTGAGTGGCCACAAACGCAAGTCGAGTTATCTCCCTGCTTCCCTACAATTGCGACACGTGACCAGCCACACATTGGAGGTTTCCAAAGACCGATAACATCTCTTGGTCGCGAACGGTGTTCGCCACTCCATCATGTATCTACCATCTCCCAACAAGCGTTATCAAGTTAACAGCCACGACCCCACCCGTGGCCTTGTCGAGGGGGCGTTGGAAGTCATTCCCCCTCCAACACTGGATGGGTCCGAGGAAGACACCACTCCCAGGGATGTTACTTATATCGGATCTTACAACTGGGTTGAGGCCCCAGAACCTACGATCATCGTCCCAGGTCAGTCGGTGCCACTCTTCATACGCGTCAAGTTATGCCTATGTTGCAGGGAGTCCCCGAATTTGGGTAGAGAAGGAGATGCCCATGCAAGTCCCGGTTGATAGCGGATTCAACTTCATAGACCAGAACGGACACCGCATGAACAACTTGGAACTGCTTCCCGCCATCAGGGCTGTCCAGGACATGACCTCCCAGGGGTCCACACCCAAGTTCGACTGGCCGTCTGTTGACATCGTTACGGACCGCGGCCGCCTCCGAAGACTCCTCTCATGGGCTATCGGGGTAGCCGACACATGGAGGATCGACACGCAGTTAGCCGGAACGAGCACCGTTCTGCTCACTGGCCGTGCACCAATCACAAAAGAGACCGGTGGCCGGAGTTTCTCCTACGGATTCAACTTCCAGGATGCTTCTACCCATCCCGCTCCGGGTTTAGAGGAAGAGACCGGCCACTACCGCATCATTGCATATGTATGTCCTGTCTTGTTCTAGTTTTCGAGTGACTGGACTCACGACTTTGTTAGAATTTCGGCGGACTAAAAATGGTTGTCCGTTGCGAGACCGATGCCTATCTTCCCCATGACACCGTCTCTCCACCCTCCTGCAATAATGCCTCCCTCCCAGAAAGCGGCGGGACCCCGGCGAGCCAACCGCCCCGTCTATCCTCAAACCCTCCAGATATCAAGATTGTCCGAGCAGGGTCCCAAGTACCTCAAACTCATATTCTCGAAATTAAAACCCAATCCAATCCGGGGGACTTGAAATGGGCTAGAACGTACCCCCAGCTCTATCTCTCTCAAACCCCACACATTTATTACGCTTTCCATACAAGAGGGGTCTTCCATACTGTTGATAAGTACACGACAGGTGAAGGTAACCTTATCGCTGTGGACCAGGGGGCGAGGGAGGGGTTCAAGAAATTGAGGAAGTTGTTGGGTGCGATTAAATCGATCGTGCAGAGATACGGGTCAACGAGGATCAGCTTGATCTGCCAAGGTCGGGAATTGAAGGTGTACCGGATACCACAGGGTCAGATCTGCTTGCCTGAAGATGCGTTGGCTCTGTTTGTCGCGTAGAAGTTGCCTGCATGCTAATCCGTAGTTTTCTGATCAAAATGTAAAACATACTTCCCATCCATTTCCCCGCGAGTTTAGGCGACAACGTGGAAGCATTGTCATTCTCTCATGCCTGTATCCGGTCAAACACACACCAAAGCATCACAAGGGGGAAGAGAGGATCGGCTCACAGCAGGCCCGAAGAAATGTGGTAAACCCTGATAAAACGAAGTCAATGGGGTCGGTCGCTGTCCCACGGAACCTATTCACACCACCAACGAGCAACTAGAACGTGTCCCAGCCCCTGCTGCCTGATGGTAGGACCTCTCAAAGCAACGTGAGGTTCGCAATGATATCGGAAGGCCGAACGCCATCGGGTTGGGGAGGAAAGTCGTGATACCAGAACCGAATATTGCATCTTGATAGCGTTAGAATGTTCATGCGTCATCGCACGGAGCGGTGCAAACCCTCGGTTCAGTCGCAAACTTTTTTCCCTTCTGTCTGCGGGAGCGAATCCCACTCGGAGACTACCCAATGCTGACGAGGACTCCAATGAGGGGGTTTGATATATTGTAAGCAATCGCATAGGGAACGCAGCACCGGGAAACGACATCTGGGAATAATATATATAGTGATAGAGCACAATGCCGAACCAGGCGAGAATGTAGGTGCGGGGAGCTGCATTGATAGCGGCCATGAGGGAGTTAACGCTCCCGGTGTACTCCTCGCATCCGACACAACCAAGTGGTTGACCGAGACCCTTCAAAATGCAGCATCCACGGGCGCGTAGACCCGGAACGGACCAACACACAAAATAATCGTCCCAAGTGGCACTTCCACGAAAGCGGATAGGACAGGCTGAAGGCTATTCGCCATGCCTCAAGACGTGAAAAGATGATAAGAAAGTGTGTTAAGGTGTCACGAGAGCGGGAAAAGGTAGCTGTGGATGGGCGCCAGAATATGAGGGCAAACGGAGAAGAGAAAGAGTGACGTTCGCCGAGGGATGGCGACCAGATTTACGAGCCACGCGGAGCAGATTCGCGCCGGTTGCAAGCTGGGCGATGTTCCGTAGCTGAAATACAGAACGAGGTCAGTACTGTGGGAGGTCGGAGAGAGTCGCCTGACCCAAACCCAGATACCTCATGTCATGCTCACCGTTGAAACCCTCCGTGTTGTTCTTTACGCCGGCGCGGGGTTGCTCCTGCCGCTTCGGCCTTTCCGGACTTCTCTTCCACACCGCAACCATGGTTGGACTATCACCAGACTGCCTCGATGTCTGAAATTACATGCCTAGCGTTGAAGGTGAGAAACGGGTGGAAGATACGGGACGAGCGAGCGTTTCGACAACGTACCTAAAACAGTCCGACAGGAGAGGCTATGCCAGAACATATCATTGCTGAACAGCGGTCATGGGGCTCATAGTTTCTTCTTGCTGGTGAGAGGTACGGTGGGGAGACAGAGGGCGCTGGTCGCAAGATGAAGGGTTGGGCGATCGGTCGATCATCGCGTTCAGCTTGACTTGGGCACTGACTACGGATGTAATTACATTCACCAAACCGAGGGATGTCATGACACAATGACCCCCCATCTCCATTACCCGCACAGCCTGCATGCTGCACCTTTATCCCGCAGCTACCTCCAGTTCCGACCACGCATTCAGAGTATCCACCAAAGTAATGGGACGAAATTCTCTCCTTGTTGAATGTGGCCGTCGAAGACCTAAATCTTGCGAAGGACCTCTCTGGTGTCGCGCCGGCTAAGGCGGTTTTTCCTCTTTCATTGCCCTCCGGGTGATGATTGGGGCGGATACTACTACAATGCCGTCACCACTCTACGGTCACCCTTGCCCCAATGACTCAACGTCGCATCCCCTCCTTTGTGCAACGAAGGAATAACTCTCGAGATCCCCGGCATGATCTGACCGTATTCCGATCACCCCAGGTGTCACGCAAGAAAAGACCTGCAAAAGTCTCGTCCCAGACTGAGAGGAATCCGTGATTTGGTCGATGACCCCCCGGTGCGCCCCCGACACGACCCGCTGCATTGCGTGAGGGGCAGCTGTGCGAGAGATACGGGCGAGGACCAAGCGGTGGGTTTCCTTGAACTCCACTTAGATCAGTGGATCCGACATGAACGTTGACGTTGAACGTTGAGTACTGAGTACTTGAGTCCTTGGTGTGTTACATAGACGTCGTACAAGTCGGGCGTAAAAACAATTGAGAGCGATCGCAAAAAACATCGGAAAAACCCGCCACGCCAACTTATCTGAACACCGCAATGAAAGCACAAGAGTTAATGTTGAACAATCACAACATCTACCACTTCCCCTTAGTCCGAACCCGCCATCGCATCGTTAACAATCTTCACTTTGGCCGCTGATCGAGGTTTGATCACACATTTGAAAGGAAGGGGTTCTCTACGGGGGCAACAGACACGCAACAAATCAGTAAACCCTCTAAACTCGTTTTAGCCGAAACACCAAAGACATGACGTACCGGACAATATAGTCGTGGAACTTGGGTTCCAACTTCTCACCAGCCGGTGCCTCAATGTCAAACACGGCGAGGGTGCAAGCGATATTAAGAAATAGGGTCCGAAGAACAAACAGTTTTCCGGGACATATCCTGTCAACACACGTCAGAGAGCGGCAAGAGCTGCAGCCTGTGCGGGGTCGTACCGTCTGCCCGTGCCAAAAACGCGATCCTCGGGATCCTTCACGGAGCGATCCAACTTCCCATCCTTCAAGAACCGCTCAGGATCATACGTGTGCGGCGAAGGGTATACAGTTTCGTCAAAGCATACTGCCCTGCACGTGGTGAGTAGATGGCCCGCGTACCATTTTGCGACAGTCGCCTTATAAGACATAACACTTACCAGATATTCTCAATGATCGTGGTACCAGCAGGTATGAAATACCCCTTATATACGCCGTCCTCCACGGCACGTTTCGGGATTCCAATCGGACTTGGGCAACTCCACCGGAGCAATTCCTTGATCAACGCGGAGATGTACGGCAAGTCTTCCTGATCTGAGAGTTGGGGTAATCGTTCGGATCTCACGATCCTGTCCAGATCCTCTTGCGCCTTTCTCACAACGTGAGGGTGTAAAGCCATGACAAGGAAGAAGGTTCGTGTGACTGCGTAGGTCTGCCGTCACTCACAAATGAGCTTAGATACGAATATTGGAAAGGCGGAATCCTTACGGTACTAACCGCGGCTATTGTAATGTCATAAATGAGCACTCCAGAGTGTATCTCCGACAAACTATCTCACCCGTATACGCTGTCGCAGTCATGGATCGAATTACACTCTCGTCAAATCCTTGACCGGCAAGTTCTTCCGCACGATCGAAACACGAGGCGGCAATGGATGCATTGGTCCCATTGACCTTGCCGTTCTTCAGTCACAAAAATGAGATGTACGTATAGGTCATCGACAGACCTTCAAAGTCTCCTTCACGTGATCGAGTGGGCCATTGATGGCGACGCTAAACAGCTCTCGACCGGCCTTGGCGAATTGTTTGAACCTAGCCCCAGGGAACCAGTCTGGAACGTGCCTCACTTGAGACGGGATTATCAGCCGGGTGTTAGAGGGATTCGGGGATTCGGGGGCAAACGTATTGGGAGTGTATCAACGAGGAACCTGCCAGGTACCAAGGCACTTTCGAGGTGTTCTAGTGCCCTTTCCGCGGTTTGCAAGAACTTGTCTTCGTGGGACTTGATGTCCATGCCGTGGGTCATTTCCATGACAAGAGCCCCAGTGACACTAGCGATCGGGAGTAAGTGTGGGACATGTGATGACGACATCAGCAAATCGTGGAAAGTCCCGCAGCCGATTGTAACTCGATAAAAGAGCTATAATCACTCATCAGCGTTGCAATTGCCGCGGAGGCTTATAACGCATTATAATCAAATAGATAGGTCTACCATT
>Ga0307513_10002892_pt1 | contig 23491 bp, 20 predicted proteins | sample 15_EM_MG_FD_202174 | JGI IMG/M metagenome (GOLD analysis project Ga0307513, IMG submission 202174) | Populus trichocarpa ectomycorrhiza microbial communities from riparian zone in the Pacific Northwest, United States - 15_EM | ecosystem: Host-associated > Plants > Roots > Unclassified | place...
TAGGCCGCGGCCTCCTCCGACGAGCGCATGTCGGGCATGGAGACGATCTCCATCAGCGCCGTGCCCGCGCGGTTCAGGTCGACGTAGGTGGCGTTCGGATCCTGGTCGTGCAGGCTCTTGCCGGCGTCCTGCTCCAGGTGCAGCCGCTCGATGCGCACGGTGAAGGTCGAGCCGTCGTCATGCTCGACGATGACTTCGCCAACGCCCACGATCGGGTCCTTGAACTGGCTGATCTGATAACCCTGCGGCAGGTCGGGGTAGAAATAGTTCTTCCGGTCGAAATGGCTCTTCAGGTTGATCTGCGCCTTCAGGCCGAGGCCGGTCTTCACCGCCTGCTCGACGCAGTGGCGGTTGATCACCGGCAGCATGCCCGGCATGGCGGCGTCCACCAGGCTGACCTGGGTGTTGGGCTCCGCGCCCGCGCCCACCGCCGCGCCTGAGAACAGCTTGGCGTTGGAGGCGACCTGGGCGTGGACCTCCAGGCCCAGCACGATTTCCCACGGCCCGGTGCGGCCCTCGATCACTTTGGTCTTCTCAGTCATAGCGCCTCAGTAGAGCATTTTCCGCCGAAGTGGAGGCCGGTTCGGCGTCGAAAATGCTCAAAACAAAAATCCGAAAGGCGCCTCCGGGCGCCTTATGGGCGCCCCAAATCGTTCAGAGAAAGTCGCTCGCGAGCCTCGCCTTGCCAGATCGTGAAAATCAGGGCTCAAAGCTTCGCCGTCCCAACATCCCTGCGGGGGGAAGGAATCCTATGAAGACCACCCTGTTCGCGGCCGCGGCCGCCCTCTGCATGCTGGCCGCCGCCCCGGCCCTGGCTCAGGCGCCCGCGCCCGCCGCGGCTCCGGCCGCCGCCGCTGCGCTCAGCGTCGAGAAGACCCCGATCGAAACCCTGGTCGCCAACCCGGCCGCCAAGGCCGTGCTCGACAAGGACCTGCCGGGCCTGACCACCCACCCGGCCTACGAGCAGCTGAAGACCATGACGCTGACGGAGGTCGCCCAGATGAGCCAGGGCGCCCTCGACGACGCCAAGCTGAAGGTCATCCAGGCCGACCTCGACCAGGTGAAATAGGCCGTTTCGACCCCCCGCCTCCGCCAGCCGGAGGCGGCGGTTCGCCACGTCATGGTGAATTGCGCTTGCGCGGGGCCTTGCTCATGCGCTCATGCTGATCGTTGATAATCAACCCGTCGGGGAAGGACCCACCCATGAACACCAAGCTCGCCGCGGGCCTCGCGGCCCTGGCCACCCTCGCCGCCATGCCGGCCTTCGCCCAGGCCCCGGCCCCGGCTGCGGCGCCCACGCCCGCGCCCGCCGCCGCCCCTGCCGGTCCGCTCTCCGTCGAAAAGACACCGATCGGCACGATCATCGCCAACCCGGCCGCCAAGGCGGTGCTGGAAAAGGCCATCCCGACGATCGATCAGTACTACGATCAGATCAAGGAAATGACCCTGACCCAGGTCGCCCCCATGAGCCAGGGCGCGCTGGACGACGCCAAGCTGAAGGCCATCCAGGACGAATTCGACAAGATCAAATAGGCAGCTGAAGTTGCTCCCCCGTTGGGGGAGCTGTCAGCGAAGCTGACTGAGGGGGTCCGCTCAGACCGTTGAGGACCCCCTCCGTCTCGCCGCGACGCGGCGAGCCACCTCCCCCGAAGGGGAGGAATTGCTCACCACCACTTCGCAGGCCTGGCCCGGAAGTTCGCGGCCTTCTCCAGCGCGCCGCCGAGCGAGAACAGCGTCCCCTCGTCCAGCGCCCGGCCGATCAGCTGCAGGCCGAGCGGCAGGCCGCCCGCGTCCAGCCCGGCCGGCACGCTCATGCCCGGCAGGCCGGCCAGGTTCACCGTCACCGTGAAGATGTCGTTCAGGTACATGGCCACCGGGTCGTCCGACCTGTCGCCCAGCTGGAAGGCGGCCGACGGCGCGGTGGGGGTGAGCAGCGCGTCCACCTTCTCGAAGGCCTGGTCGAAGTCGTCGGCGATGCGGCGGCGGACCTTCAGCGCCTTCAGGTAATAGGCGTCGTAATAGCCGGCCGAGAGCACATAGGTGCCGATCATGATCCGGCGCTTCACCTCGGCCCCGAAGCCGGCGGCGCGCGAGGTCTCGTAGGTCTCGGTGAGGTTCGATCCCTCGACCCGCAGGCCGTAGCGCATGCCGTCGTAGCGGGCGAGGTTCGAGGAGGCCTCGGCCGGCGCCACGATGTAGTAGGCGGGCAGCGCATATTTGGTGTGCGGCAGCGAGACCTCGACGATCTCGCAGCCGGCGTCCTTCAGCCAGGCGATGCCCTGCTCCCACAGCGCGTCGATCTCGGCGGGCATGCCGTCGGCGCGGTATTCGCGCGGCACGCCGACCCGCAGGCCCTTGACCGACTTGCCGACAAAGCTCGCGAAATCAGGGGTTTCCACCGGCAGGCTGGTGGAATCCTTCGGGTCGTGGCCGGCCATGGAGGTGAGCAGGATCGCCGCGTCCTCCACCGTGCGCGCGATCGGCCCGGCCTGGTCCAGCGACGAGGCGAAGGCCACGATCCCCCAGCGCGAGCAGCGCCCGTAGGTCGGCTTGATCCCCACCGTGCCGGTGAAGGCCGCCGGCTGGCGGATCGAGCCGCCGGTGTCGGTGGCCGTGGCCCCCAGGCAGAGCTCCGCCGCCACCGCCGCAGCCGAGCCGCCCGACGAGCCGCCCGGCGTCAGCTGGGCGTTGCCACCCTTGGTCCGCCACGGATTGACCACCGGCCCCCAGGCCGAGGTCTCGTTGGACGAACCCATGGCGAACTCGTCCATGTTGAGCTTGCCCAGCATCACCGCCCCGTCGCGCCACAGGTTGGCGGTGACGGTGGATTCGTAGGTCGGCTTGAAATTGCCGATGATCTTCGAGCCCGCGGTCGAGACCACGCCCTTTGTGCAGAAGAGGTCCTTGACGCCCAGCGGGACGCCGTCCAGCGGCCCCGCGGTCCCGGCGGCGCGGCGCGCGTCGGAAGCCTGGGCCATCTCGACGGCCTTTTCCGGCGTCTCCAGCACGAAGGCGTTCAGCGACCGCGCCGCCGCCACCGCGTCCACGTGCGCCGCGGTCAGCTCCACCGAGGAGAAGGATTTCGAGGCCAGGCCGTCCAGCGCGGCCTTCAGCGTCAGCGAGGTGAGCTCGGACATCACTCCACCACCTTGGGCACGACGAAGAAGTTCCCGACCCGCTTCGGCGCATTGGACAGCACCACCTCCGGATCGCCGCCCTCGGTGACCACGTCGTCGCGCATGGGCAGGGCCACATGGACGGCCGAGGTCATCGGCTCGACCCCGTCGGTGTCCACCTCGGCCAGCTGTTCGATCCAGCTCATGATCCCGGAAAGCTCACGCGCGAGCTGCTCCACACCCTCTTCCGGCTGGGCGATCCTCGCCAGCCTGGCGACCTTGCGCACGGTCGCCGCATCGATGGCCATCAGGGCCTCCTGTAACGTGAGGCCGTGGGTTAGCCGTGCGAGGGGCGCCTTTGCAAGCTATGGAAGCGCCATGGCCGTCCTCGACCTCCTCGAACTCCCCGCCGCCCTGCCCGCCTACACGCCGCTGGTGGGCCTCGACCTGGGCGAGAAGACCATCGGGGTGGCGGTCTCCGACGCCACCCGCACGGTGGCCACCCCCCTCGACCTGATCCGCAAGGTGAAGTTCACCGACGACGCCGCGGCGCTGTTCAGGCTGATGGAGAGCCGCGGCGCGACCGGCCTCGTCATCGGCCTGCCGGTGAACATGGACGGGACCGAGGGCCCGCGCTGCCAGTCCAGCCGCGCCTTCGCCCGCAACATCCTGCGGCTCCGCGACCTGCCCATCGCCTTCTGGGACGAGCGGATGAGCTCCATGGCCATCAACCGCATGCTCATCGATGAGGCCGACATGAACCGCGCCCGCCGCGCCGACGTGGTCGACAAGGCCGCCGCCGGCTGGATCCTGCAAGGCGCGCTCGACCGCCTGCGGAACGGCTAGCGGCCCCAGATCCTCCCCAACCTGCGCAAAGGGGCGCTTCCCAACCGCCGCGGGGTCACCTAAGACCACGCTTTAATGACAACGACCCAGCCTGGTCTGAACGAGGTCCTGCAGCGGACCTTCTCCTTTCCCAAACGCCATTTCCTGTCGGTCACCGATCTCAACGAGGTCGAGGTCGCCAACCTGCTCGACCTGGCCGACGGCTTCGTCAGCCTGAACCGCCAGACCGCCAAGAAGCTCGACCTGCTCAAGGGTCGCACGCTGATGAACCTCTTCTTCGAGAACTCCACGCGGACCCAGAGCTCCTTCGAGCTGGCCGGCAAGCGGCTGGGCGCCGACGTGGTCAACATGAGCCCGCGCTCGTCGGCCATGTCCAAGGGCGAGACCCTGATCGACACGGCCGTGACGCTCAACGCCATGCAGCCCGACCTGCTGGTCGTCCGCCACGCGTCGTCGGGCGCCGCGTCCCTGCTCTCCCAGAAGGTCACCTGCTCGGTGGTCAACGCCGGCGACGGCCAGCATGAGCACCCGACCCAGGCGCTGCTGGACGCGCTCTCCATGCGCCGCGCCTTCGGCCGCATCGCGGGGCTCAGCGTCGCCATCTGCGGCGATGTCCTGCACAGCCGCGTCGCCCGTTCCAACATCGCGCTGCTGCAGATGCTGGGCGCCGAGGTGCGGCTGGTCGGCCCGCCGACCCTGATCCCCGCCGCCGCCGACCGCTGGAACGTGGCGATCCATCACGACATGCGCGAGGGCATCAGGGGCTGCGACGTGGTGATGATGCTGCGCCTGCAGCTGGAGCGGATGGACGGCGTCATGGCCCCCTCCCAGCGGGAGTATTTCCGCTTCTTCGGCCTCGACCGCGAGAAGCTGGCCTTCGCCGCCCCCCATGTGCGGGTCATGCATCCCGGCCCGATGAACCGCGGCGTCGAGATCGATAGCGACGTCGCCGACGACCTCTCCGTCAGCCTGATCCAGGACCAGGTGGAGATGGGCGTCGCCGCCCGCATGGCCGTCCTCACCTCGCTGGCCGCGCGCCTGGACAACGACCGATGAGCGCCCCCGCCAAGGCAAACCGCCCCACCGCCTTCACCAACGTCCGCCTGCTCGACCCCGCCAGCGGCTACGACGGCCCGGGCGTCATCGTGGTCACCGAGGGCGTCATCGCCGACGTGGTCAAGGGCTCCGACCCCGGCGCGCTCTCCAGGGACATCGAGGTCGTGGATGGCCGGGGCGCCCTCCTCCTCCCCGGCCTCGTCGACATCCGCGTCAAGACCGGCGAGCCCGGGACCGAGACCAAGGAGACGCTGAAGTCGGCGGCCCGGGCGGCTGCGGCCGGCGGCGTCACCTCCATCGTCCTGCAGCCCGACACCCATCCGGTGGTCGATGAGCCCTCGGTGGTGGATTTCATCCTGCGGCGCGCCCGCGACATCGAGCTGGTCAACGTCTACCCCGCCGGCGCCGCCACCAAGGGCTGCGAGGGCCAGCGGATGGCCGAGATCGGCCTGATGGCCGAGGCCGGCTGCCTCTATGTCACCGACGCCGACCGCCCGATCGTGGACAGCAAAGTCATGCGCCGCGTGCTCAGCTACGCCAGGGCGTTCAACGTCCTCGTCGCCCACCGCCCGGCCGACCCCTGGCTCTCCAATGGCGCCGCGGCCAGCGAGGGCGAGTTCGCCTCGCGCATGGGCCTCCCCAGCGTGCCCGCCATCGCCGAGAAGATCATGCTGGAGCGCGACCTGGCCCTGGTCGAGCTCACCGGCGCGCGCCTGCTGGTCGACCAGCTCACCACCGCCGCGGCGCTCGAGAGCTTCAGGCGCGGCCGCGACCGGGGCCTGCCGGTGGTCGCCACCACCTCGATCAACCACCTGTCGTTCAACGAGATCGACATCGGCGACTACCGCACGTTCTGCAAAGTGGAGCCGCCCCTGCGCAGCGAGGACGACCGCCAGGCGGTGATCGAGGCCGTCGCTTCGGGCCTCATCCAGATCATCGTCTCCGCCCACGCCCCCGCCCCCGCCGAGGACAAGCGCCTGCCCTATGACGAGGCCGCCCCCGGCGCCGTCGGCCTGCAGACCCTGCTGCCCGCCCTGCTCGCCTTCCACCACGAGGGCCGCATCCCGCTGATCGATCTGATCCGCACGGTCACCTCCGCCCCCGCCGACCTCCTGGGCCTCCCCGCCGGCCGCCTCGCCAAGGGCGCCCCCGCCGACCTCGTCCTCTGCGACCTCAACGCCCCCCTGGTCATCGACGCCGACCAGCTCCTCTCCAAGTCCAAGAACAGCCCCTTCGACGGAAGACGCCTGCAAGGCCGCGTCCTCCGCACCGTCGTAGACGGCCGCACCGTCTTCGAAGCCTGACCCCCAGATCCTCCCCCAGCGCGCAGCGCGATCAGGGGGAGGATCTGGGGGGCTTCGGGCTTGTCCACGCGGCCGGCGCCCTCTAAGCCTTGACGAGCCCATCGTCACTTAGCCATCCGCCAATATGCCCATCGTCGACGCGCTCAAGGCCCTCGGCAACGACCGCCGGCTCCAGATCCTGGAGTGGCTGAAGGACCCGCGCGCCCATTTCCGCGAGCAGGTCGACGGCGACCTGGTCGACGACGGCGTCTGCGGCGTCCTGATCGCCGAGAAGCTGGCGGTCAGCCAGCCGACCCTGTCCGAGCACATGCGCATCCTGGTCCAGGCCGACCTGGTCACCGCCCGGCGCATCAGGCAGTGGACCTTCTACCGCCGCAACGAAGCCGCCATCGCCAGGCTGAAACAGGCCTTCACCGCCGACGTCTAGGGACCCGCCCATGACCACCAGCCCGCCCATCAGCGCCGGCGTCGTGCACGAGCTGCCCACCGACCTGCGCGACGCGCTCGCCGCCGACCCGGCCGCCCTGGCCAGATGGGAGGACATAACCCCGCTGGCCCGCAACGAATGGATCTGCTGGACCCTCTCCGTCAAACGCCCCGAGACCCGCCGCAACCACGTCGAGCGCACCGCCGCCGAACTCAAGGCCGGCAAACGCCGCCCCTGCTGCTGGCCCGGCTGCCCGCACCGCAAACGCGGCCGCGCCTGACCCGAGGCGCGAAGGTCTGCCCCGCCCAGGGACCCCTCCTCTCCCCCGAGGCGAAGCCCGAGGGGAGAGGGTAAGGGTGAGGGGCGGCTGGGCCCCCTCAACCCCTCCCGATGGTCCGGCGAGGACCCGCCAAACAGCGGTGGCCAGACGGCGTCGTCAGACGCCACGCCAAGCCCCTGATCCCATGGTCAGATGCGAGTCCTCCGGCCTCGGCAAGTCACCGGACCGTCAGGGTGATTGCAGTCCTTGCGAGCGAGGGCTACCGCTCTCGACCATGACCAAAGGTGAAGAATACCAGAAGCGGGCGCTGGCCGCCGACGCGCACGCCGGGACGTCGCTCGGCATCACCCGCGCGCATTTCCTCGAGGCCGCCAGGCAATGGCGCGAGAAGGCCCTCGAGGCGGGATATCTGCCGGTTGCGCCAAAGGCGCGCCGCGCGCGCAAGTCACCCGGCGTCGGGTAGAACCGCCTCCATGTCTCCGGCGCTGCAAACCTATGTTCGAAGGCGAGCGGCGGAATTACGGTGGCAGTGTATGAAACCAGCCGCCGCCTCACCGGAACGGAGGATTGGTCCGACCGCTCGTAATCCGGGGGTCAGGCGCCCCGCGCCGCAGCGTCGTCAGACGCCACGCCAAGCCCTTGACCCCATGGTCAGATGCGAGCCTCCCGGCCCCGGCAAGTCAAGAACGCGCCGACGAATTAGGTAAGGTGTCACCGAATTTCCCCGAAATACACTAGCCGCCCTTAGGCTGCGTCTTGACGCGGTATCGGTTCATGGCGTCGTCAATTGGCACCCTTTTGAAGGTTACACGAATGGCGTTGTCGGTTTCGTTGTCGACCCGCGAAGCTCTCGGTGGCCTTCGAGCTCAGGTGCTTGACCTAGACCCTACAAGTGCTAGGGGCTTCGAGGGGTTGGCCGCTGATGCGCTCAGCGCCATGACCGGCCTGGTGATTCGACTGGCCAAGTCCGCCTTCCAGGGTGGACGCGACGGGACGAGCACGCCGTCCGACCGGTTCGCCATCGCGTTCGAAGGCAAGCTCTACACCGACAAGCTCGCGCTCGAACGGTTGGCGGGCAAGACGGTCATCGCCGGGGCTTACCTCGGCGGGCGGGTCGACATTTGGGCAATCTGCGCAACCAGTGAAGTCGGTGACCTCGCGCTCGCCGACATGAGCGAAATCCTGCAGGAGCGCGGCATCAGCTTGCTGACCCTCGACTGGGCGGAACGGCCCCTGCCCCCTCTGGCGGTGCTGCTTGCGGCCGCGCGCCAGCAGACGCTCGATTGGTTCAAACATCACAAGCCGACGGCCGACGTCACTCAGCTGGAACAGCAGCTAACTGCCATCGCCGCGGATCCGTTCTTTCCGACCCAAGCCGCAGACATGCGACGGGCGCTTTCAGCGGCCGAGGTGGGCCTTGACGCGCTTCGCCAACGGAACGCACGCTGGCTTAGCGAGCGGTTCGCCCTTCCCGGGCTGAGCCAATCGGCCTTCGGCCAGACCATCGCCGTTTCGCAGGCGCAGGCCCCGGCCTTGCCCCGCGCCCATCTGGTCGACGGCCTCGCCGACCTGATCACGGCCGACGCTGGCGAGGCAGCTGTCATCGCGGTGCTCGGCGAGGAGGGCGTTGGCAAGACTTGGCTCGCCGCGCAGTGGTGGGTCGCGCAGCCCGATCCTCCGATCCTCATCTTCGTCGCCGGACGCCGCGCCGAGTTGCTCAACGCCGCGGAACCCTTGGCCGGGATTGCGCGGTTGCTCGCCCATCAGGACGGCCGCAGCGACGAGCCGGCGGCGCTCGCCGCATGGAAGCGGAAGCTCACCCGATGGAAGACGGACGCGCCGAGCGACTCCATCCGCTTTGTCATCCTCCTCGACGGTCTGAATGAGCGGGATTCGGAGCCCTGGGCCGATCATATCCGCGGCTTGACGCGCGAAGTGAGGGCGCTGGGCGGCGTCCTGATGGTGACCGCGCGGCAGGCGTACTGGGACCGGGACGTGGCGCCGCGGATCCGTACATCGATCGAAGTGCGGCGTCTGAGCGTCGACGGCTACACCGACCCTGAACTGTCCACCTTGCTGGGACGCAACGGCCGGACCCTTGAGGAGATTCCGGGGAAGGTTCGCGAGTTCATTCGCAACCCGCGGATTTGCGCGCTCGCGCTCGATCTGCTGGACCGGCTGCTGCTGCAGCCTGAGGAGCTGACCGTGGAGCGGTTGCTCCTCGAGTACTGGCGGTGGCGGGTTGCCGACCGCAGCCAGCTCGCCCACACGGCCGATGATTTCCACAAGCTGCTCCGCGGGCATGCCCGAGCCTTCCTGGCCCAGCCGCGCCAGACATTCGACCGGGACGACTGGATCGAATTCTCCGGCGCTGCGAAACGACTGGGCGTCCGCGACGTCGCCAACGACCTAACGGAGATCGAGGAAGGTCGCTTCATGACCATCGCGGCCGGTGGCTTGGATCGCTACGAGTTCCGGCAGGAGGCCCTACCCTTCGCAGTCGGCCTCTTGATCAACGACGAACTGAAGACTGGCCTGAAGGCGGGCTCGGCGTCCGCCGAGGAGCTGCTCGAACGTCTGCTGGAGCCGGTTCGAGCCTTCGACCAGATCGCCGATATTGTCGCGGCCGCCGCGGGGCTGGCCTGCCTGGACGATGGCTTTCCGGCTGAGGGGCGGCAGGCCCTGATCCTGAGCTGGCTGCGGCTGCAGAACACTGGCGATGGCGCGTTCGAAGCCTTATCCGCCTATGTCCCGACGCGCCCGGCCGCCTTCCTGGATGCTGCCGAATTGACCCCGGCCCAGCTCGGACCCGCCGCCCGCGAGCAGTCGCTGGCGTTGCTGTTGGCCTACACCCGAAACCATCCGCGCGTTCAGATGGCGCTGGCGCAGCGCCTGCCGCGTTGGCTGGGAACCTGGTCGAGGATCTCGCGCACGCGCTGGCGCGACAACAAAGACGCCGAGCGGCAGGTCGATCGCAACCAGTCCATCGACGACGCGATTGCGGGCCTCACGACCGACGAACTCTCGCTTGTCCGTCGTCTGACCGTGGAGATGCCGGCGCCGGCCGCGATGGTGCTGGACCGCACCTCAGCCCTGCTGATCGCGGCCCGGCCGCAGGTCACGATCGCCGCAGGGCTCGTGGGCTGGGGCCTCGCCCGGTCAATCGCCGCCGATCATCCGGACGGCCGAGCGGAAATGGAATGGGCGGTCCGGCTCAATACAAAAGATTGGGTAGAGCTGCGCGACGCCGTTTGTAGCCTGCTGACGGCGGTCACGGAGTCCTCGGCTCAGGATGTCCGCACGGGGGCGGCCGTCGCCTTGCGCGCGCTGGGGGACCGGGCGTCAGCGCGCCGCGCCGATGCGCTCAGCCCCCGGATTACGCAGGCGGGCTGGCGCAGGATCGAGACCTTCTGCGCGACCGATCCTTACGATCCTGGCGCGCGCCTCCCCGATAATCTCGATCGGGCCAGGACCGCAGTGGCGGAGCTAGATCCGGCTCAGACCTGGCAGCAGATGAGTTCGACGGGCGATGACCACGACCTGGAGCCGTCGCTTCCCGGATTGGCACGGTTCGATAAGGACGTGCTGATCCGCAAATTGCGCCAAGTCGTCCAATCCGGACCGGATCGGACCGGGCTACCGCTTCGCCAACTGGCCTGGCGGCTCCCGGGATTGGCGCCTCTGTTCGACGCCGAGACTCGAGCTGCTGTGCAGACGACCTTCGAAGCGCTCGCCAACGACCCGACCCGCGCGCCGCAGGAAGACGCCGGCTGGCTGGTCGGCCAGATCGCCGGGAGCCTGTTGCCCGGTGCCAGCGCGGAGGAACAGCTCGACACGCTTTTGAGGTTGCCGCCGCGCACAAAGCTATACCTCAATCTTCGCCGCGGCTTGGTCGCGCTGCCGGCGGACCGCCTTGAGGCGCGGCTGGAAGCGGCGCTGGCCAAAGCTCCAGCGCGCGAGGATCTCCAGCGCGTCCTGCTCTTCGCCTCAGGCGCGCCAGCGCAGCTGACGGATCGCGTGCGCGAAATCCTGGTCGATCTTGTCTTCGGATCGGATCGCTTCCTGTCCGTCCTGGCGTCCGATGTCGGGACCTGCGCCCGCGACGCGCGGCTCGACGACATGTTGTTGGCGAGACTGACGACCTCCAACGTCGCCCTACCCGTCGGCGACAAGGCGTTTTCAATGGGTCGCCTGATCAGCCTCGCGATCTCCGAACGGGGCCGTGACGACCTCTCCGGCCGTGTCCCGCCTGAATTCCTCGGGCGCGTCGCCGGCCAACTCGGTGGTCTCGCGCTCGACCACCTCGCCAGCCAGACCACGACGGTGGTCGAGCGGCTCCTGTGGCCGGTCGACGCCAAGCCGCCGGTGGGGGTTGCGCTCTTCCACAGCGTCACTGACGGCGGTTTGGAGTCTACAATTTGGTCCGACGAAATCGAGGACGAGGCTCCGGACCTAAAAGACTGGTTCAGCGAGATGGCCGACCCTGTCGGGAGCGCGAGCCGCTTCTCGCGTCAGCAGAAGATGATGATCCGGGAGATGACCGCCTATCGTCGGGCGCTCACCAAGGAAGGCGCCGAAGCCGTGTCCTCGGTACCCTCTCGTCAGGGCCTGCGGGCGCTCGCCGAGCGAGACCCAGCGCGCGTCGAGGGCTGGCTGCGCGCCATCATGGAGGTTTCAGATTCGCAGCTTCTCTCGCAAATCCACAATCTGGGCGTCACCCTGGCCGGCGCCATCGGGCGGTTTGACGGCGCGCTTGCCGCCAGCGTCTTCCGGAAGCTCAGCGGCGTGTCGCCCTCGACCAACGTGGTCCTCGACCTGACGCGCACCCCCCTGGTTGTCGACGCCCTGTTCTCGGATCCCGATGTCGCCGAACTCGACGGGCTCCGATACGCCGCCCTGGAAGCCGCCCGCCACGACGCTGAACTGGCAACCCTTGTCATCGCCGCGGAAGTCCACCGGGCTGGCGAATGGCTGGCGCGCTACGTTGACGCCTCGCTGGAGCGTCCAGAGCCCGCGTGGACGGCGCGTGCGCTGACGATTGCGGGGCTTCGGGTCAAGAACCTCCACTCCGACGCCATCCTCGCGCGTGATTGGGGCGGCGGGTTTCTCGGCGCCGTCGCCAAGGCGGCTCGCGAGGCCTATGAGCGTGGGGCCTGGACGGAGACTTGGCTTTCCCAGCTGTGCGCAGCGGACGACCCGAACGACGTCTGGCGGTTCGGACAACTCGCCGAGGGAATCGCTGACTACCGCAGCCTCATCGACGTGACTTGGCGCGACGCGCCGACGATCACCCGCCCCTTCCTTTCGGAGATCGTCGAGCGGCTGGTCAAGGCGGCGGAGAAGAGACAGAAAAAGCGCGAGGGCAGCCTCTTCGGCCAGAAGCCTCCGGAGCGCGATCTCCAGCAACTGTTGGATGACATATCTGGAAGTTGACCACTGAGTCCGGAGTCAACTGCCCTACTCATGGGTCCGCGGATTTCGACCGGAAGCGTACCTTCCCAACGTCCGCGCCGAGTTACGAACGGCCACCCGCCAGCTCCACCCCCGCATCCGTCACCCGCCGCCTCTCTCACGCATCCCCACCACCCGTTCCCTTTTCGTTCGCATTCCAACCCGCACCGTAGTAAGCTCATGACGCACAGTCGAAGCCCGGCTAGGACTCCCGGCCAGGGAGAGCATTCATGTTCACAGACCTCAGCCCGGCGATGATCGCCGCCGCCCTGGTGGGCGGGTATGTCCTCGGGTCCATCCCGTTCGGGGTGATCGTCATGCGCGCGGCCGGCGCGGGCGATCCGCGGGCCATCGGCTCGGGCAGCATCGGGGCGACCAATGTGCTGCGCAGCGGCCGCAAGGGGCTCGCCCTCGTCACCGTGCTGGGCGACGGCGGCAAGGGCGCGGTGGCGGTGCTGATCGCCTGGCTGGCCACGCGGCACGGGTCGACGGGGGCCCAGGCGACGCTGACCGCGCTGGCGGGCGGCGCGGCCTTCTTCGGCCACCTGTTCCCGGTCTGGCTGGGCTTCAGGGGCGGCAAGGGCGTGGCGACCTTCTTCGGGACCCTGCTGGCCGCGGCCTGGCCGGTGGGGATCGCGGCGGGCGCGGTGTGGCTCGCGATGGCGGCGATCTTCCGGATCTCCTCGCTGGCGGGCCTGACCGCCGCGGTCGCGGCGCCGATCATCGTGCTGCTGCTCGGGCGGCCCCTGCCCATCGCCCTCCTGGCGGTGGTGATGGCGGTGCTGATCTACATCCGCCACATCCCCAACATCCGCCGCCTGCTGGCCGGCGAAGAGCCGCGCATCGGCGGGTCGAAGACGGCGTGAGCCGAGCGCTGACCGAGGCCGGGCGGCGCGACTGGCTGAAGCTCGCCCGCACCGAGAACGTCGGGCCGGTGACCTTCGACCAGCTGGTCCAGGGCTATGGCGATGCGAGCGAGGCCCTGGCCGCCCTCCCGGGCCTGGCCGCGCGCGGCGGGCGCGCCAAGCTGAAGCTCGCCGCCGACGCCCAGGTGGACAGGGAGCTGGCCCGTGGCGCGGCGCTGGGCGCGGTGCTGATCGCGTCGTGCGAAGCGGCCTTCCCGCAGGCGCTGGCGGCGCTGGACCCGCCGCCGCCGCTGATCTGGGCCCGGGGCCGGGTCGAGCTGCTGGACCGGCCGGGCGTCGCCATCGTGGGCGCGCGGGTGGCCTCGGCCGCCGGCCAGCGCTTCGCCCGCGGCCTCGCCGCCGAGCTGGGCGCCGCGGGCCAGGTGGTGGTCTCCGGCCTGGCGCGCGGCATCGACGCCGCCGCCCACGAAGGCGCGCTCCCCACCGGCACGGTGGCCGTGCTGGGCGGCGGGGTGGACGACGTTTATCCACCAGAACATGGCGGGCTATATCGGCGCATCGTCGAGGCCGGCTGCGTGGTCTCGGAGAGCGAGCCGGGCCGCACGGCCGTCGCCCGCGACTTCCCCCGCCGCAACCGGATCATCTCCGGCCTCGCCCGCGCCGTGGTGGTGGTGGAGGCCGAGCTGCGCTCCGGCTCGCTGATCACCGCGCGCCTGGCCGCCGAACAGGGCCGCGAGGTGCTGGCGGTGCCGGGCTCGCCGCTCGATCCCCGCGCCCGGGGGACCAACGACCTGATCCGCCAGGGCGCGGCGCTCTGCGAAGGCGCCGAGGACGTGCTGCGCGCGCTGGAGGGCCTGCGCGGCCTGCGCGAACCGCCCGGGGAAAGATATAGCGTCCCCTCGGCAGATCCGGGCTCGGCGCTCCGGTCACAGGTCGCGGGCCTGCTCTCCCCCACCCCGGTCTCCCGCGACGAGATCGTGCGGGCCACGGGCGCGCCGGCCCCGGCCGTGTTCGCGGCGCTGGTGGAGCTGTCGCTGGCCGGCCGCTGCGAGCTGCTTCCCGGCGGAATGGTGGCGGCCGCGTGACCGGCCTGCAATCGAACGGCGGCTGGGCGAAATACCGGCGTCAGCTTGCGCCCGCACTGTCGCCCGCCAAGGGACCTGTCGTTCGGAGAACACCGCGTATGAAATTCATGCCCATGATCGTCCTGGCCGCGCTCGCGGTGGGAACCGCCGCCTTCGCCCAGGACCCGGCCCCCGCTGGCGGCGACCGCCCCGCGCCCTCGCCGGAGATGCTGGCCGCCCGCAAGGCCGTCATGGAAAGCTGCGCCGCCGACATGAAGACGCTCTGCGACGGCAAGGCCGGCCGCGAGGCCATGATGTGCATGCGCGAGAACGCCGACAAGGTCAGCGCGCCCTGCAAGGACTCCATGGCCAAGATGATGGCCGCCCGCCAGGCGGCGCGCCCGCAATAGGACCCCGAAAGAAGGAGCCCCTAAGGGGCTCGCCGGGCCGGGCCTTCAAGGGGCGTTGACAGAGCCGGGGGCCCGCCCCCACTTTCCGCGCTCTTTGAACGGTCCGGGCGCTCCGCCCGCGGAGCCAGACACCCCCCGCATGAACGTCGTCGTCGTCGAGAGCCCGGCCAAGGCCAAGACCATCAACAAGTACCTGGGCTCGGACTACATCGTCCTGGCGTCCTACGGTCACGTCCGCGACCTGCCGGCCAAGGACGGCTCGGTCAGGCCCGACGACGACTTCGCCATGTCGTGGGACGTGGACGTGAAGTCCGCCAAGCGCCTCTCCGACATCGCCGCCGCCATGAAGGGCGCCGACCGTCTGATCCTCGCCACCGACCCCGACCGCGAGGGGGAAGCCATCTCCTGGCACGTGCTGGAGGTGCTGGAGAAGAAGAAGGCCATCAAGGGCATGGCCGTCGAGCGGGTGGTGTTCAACGCCATCACCAAGGCCGCCGTCACCGAGGCCATGAAGAACCCCCGCGCCATCGACATGGAGCTGGTGGACGCCTACCTGGCCCGCCGCGCGCTGGACTACCTCGTGGGCTTCACGCTCTCGCCGGTGCTGTGGCGCAAGCTGCCGGGCTCGCGCTCGGCCGGCCGGGTGCAGTCGGTGTGCCTGCGGCTCGTGGTCGATCGCGAGATCGAGATCGAGAAGTTCAAGACCCAGGAGTACTGGACGGTCGAAGCCGACGTCTCCACCGGCTCCGACCCCTTCGTCGCGCGCCTGGCCAAGCACGAGGGCAAGCGGCTCACCAAGTTCGACCTGGGCAACGAGACCAGCGCGTTCGCCGCCCGCGACGCCGTCAAGGCCGCGACCTTCACCATCTCCGCCGTCGAGAAGAAGCCCGGCAAGCGCTCGCCCGCCCCGCCCTTCACCACCTCGACCCTGCAGCAGGAGGCCTCGCGCAAGCTGGGCTTCGACGCCAAGCGCACCATGCAGGCGGCGCAACGCCTCTATGAAGGCATCGACATCGGCGGCGAGACCACGGGCCTCATCACCTACATGCGGACCGACGGCGTGCAGACCGCGCCCGAGGCGCTGGACGAGGCCCGCAAGGTGATCGGCAATGTCTACGGCGCCGACTACGTGCCGGAAAAGCCGCGCTTCTATTCCACCAAGGCCAAGAACGCCCAGGAAGCCCACGAAGCGATCCGGCCGACCAGCCTCGCCCGCAATCCCGGCTCGCTGCGGCTGGAAGGCGACCTCGGCCGGCTCTACGAGCTGATCTACAAGCGGATGATCGCCTCGCAGATGGAAAGCGCCCGCATCGAGCGCACGACCATCGACCTCGACAGCGCCGACGGGAAGACCGGCCTACGCGCGTCGGGCCAGGTGGTGCTCTTCGACGGCTACCTGAAGGTCTACGAGGAAGGCCGCGACGACGCCGACGACGAGGAGAGCGGCCGCCTGCCGCAGGTCGCCCAGGGCGAGGCCGCCAAGGCGACCGCCGTGCGCACCGACCAGCACTTCACCGAACCGCCGCCCCGCTATTCGGAAGCCAGCCTCGTCAAGAAGATGGAAGAGCTCGGCATCGGCCGGCCCTCGACCTATGCCTCGGTGCTCAGCGTGCTGCGCGACCGCGCCTATGTCCGCATGGACAAGACCCGCTTCATTCCCGAGGACAAGGGACGCCTGGTCACGGTGTTCCTGGAAGAGTTCTTCCTCAAATATGTCGAGTACGACTTCACCGCCGACCTGGAAGAGAAGCTCGACCTGGTCTCGGCCGGCGAGCTCGACTGGAAGGTGCTGCTCAGGGAATTCTGGAAGGACTTCTATCCGAAGACCGAAGAGATCCTGGGCCTCACCACCCGCCAGGTGCTGGACGACCTCGACACCGCGCTCGCGCCCTTCCTCTATCCACAGAAGGTCGACGGCTCCGACGTCCGCGCCTGCCCCACCTGCGGCGCCGGCCGGCTGAGCATGAAGACCAGCCGCTTCGGCCCCTTCGTCGGCTGCTCGAACTATCCGGAATGCCGCTACACCCGCCCCATCGGTCAGGCCGAGGACGGCGATGCGCCGTCCGGCGACCGCGAGCTGGGCGTCGATCCCGACACCGGCATGACCGTCTTCCTGAAGTCCGGCCGCTTCGGCGCCTACGTCCAGCTGGGCGACGGCGAGAAGCCCAGGCGCTCCAGCCTGCCCAAGGGCTGGTCGGCGCCCGACATGGACCTCGAAAAGGGCCTGCGGCTGCTCAGGCTGCCGCGCGAGGTGGGCAAGCATCCGGAGGACGGCGAGCCGATCCTGGCCGGCATCGGCCGGTTCGGGCCGTTCGTGCTGCACGCCGGGACCTACGCCAATCTCTCGGGCGCCGACGAGGTGTTCGAGGTGGGCCTGAACCGCGCCGTCGACCTGCTGGCCCAGAAGCGCGCCGGCGGCGCCGGACGTCGCGGCGAGGCTACGGCGCTGAAGGACCTGGGCGCCCACCCCGCCGATGGCCAGCCCGTGCGTGTGCTTTCCGGCCGCTACGGCCCCTACATCAAGCACGGCGCCACCAACGCCAACGTGCCGCGCGGCTCGGACCCGCAGGACATGACGCTCGACGCCGCCCTGCTGCTGCTCGCCGAGCGCGCGGCCAAGGGCGGGTCCGGCAAGAAGAAGCCGGCCCGCGGCGCCAAGACCAAGGCCGAGCCCAAGGCGGCGGGGGCGAAGAAAGCTCCAGCGAAAAAGAAGCCCGCCGCCAAGAAGAAGCCGGCGGTGAGGAAAACCGAGGCCACCGCCTGATCCCTCCCCAATCGAAAAGCTTGACCTTTCGGGAGACATTGCCTTCAGGCACTCTGCCGAAAGCGAAGGGGTTGAAGGAATGCTACGAGCAGCCGTGTTGCTCGCCTTGACCGCGGGAGGGATGGCGTGGGCTCAACCCGCGAACTCTGACGCGCCTCAGCCTGCGGCTTCTTCGGAGTCTTCCGACGACGCCGCGGTTGTCCACGGTCCGCAGTGGCTTCGCAAAGCCACGGGTGCAGACGTCGGATTGGTCTATCCACGCGAAGCCGCAAGGCAAAATCGTGCGGGGCGGGCTCGCATTGGCTGCTCCGTCGTGGCGACGGGCCACTTGAAGGAGTGCACGATCTTATCAGAGGATCCCGAAGGGGCCGGGTTCGGGGCTGCCGCGCTGGAACTGGCGCCCAAGTTTCAGATGACGCCGATACTCAAGGACGGCCGTTCGACTGAAGGCGGGGTGGTGATAATCCCGCTCAATTTTATTCCGGGTGCCCTTCCGCCTCTCGTTACCTTGCAAGAGATTCGGCGTTCCGACCCAGGCGCTCCAACGGGCCGCGCATCGGTGCGATGCCGGGTGTCGTACACTTCCGCCAAGCCGATATTCGAGGGATGTGTCGCCCTCCAGGCTAGGCCTAAGGAACTCGGTCCCTACGCCGTTGAGGCGGCGGCAAAAATCGCGCTTCCCCCAGGAACGCCGGGGGGGTTGGTTGTGGGGATCCCGTTTGTGTTCGAGGCAAACGACCAGCGCGCCCCGGCGGAACCGACACGTTGATCGCACAGCTCAAACGTCCTTGAAAGTTGTTGAGACGGCGCTCGAGTTTGGACGCGCCCAAGCTCCGGGTAGAAAGCCGACACTGAAAAACCTGGGTCCCCGCGTTCGCGGGGATCCGCGGAGGTGGAGTCGGGTGGCGCTTAGCGCCTCGGACTCGCTATTCGGAGACTAAGCGCCTATATGCAGTTCGCGCACCGAGCGGCCACGAGGCTGTCTTGAGCCCAATCCGTCCAAATGGACGCCGGCTCCGCGCAACCCCACCCAACTCTCAAGAACACCTGCGAAAGGTGCTAAGCACCCCATATGCCTAAGACACGCGCCCCCAAGGGCTCCCGATTCCAGAACAACCCCGCGGGCAAGTCCGCCGCGGCCAAGCCGGCTCCGAAAACCGGCCCGCGCCCCACCAAGGGCGTTCCCGACAAAGACACCCTCCTGAAATACATCCGCGACAGCGGCCAGACCGACAAGGCCGAGATCGCCAAGGCGTTCGCGCTCAAGGGCGAAGAGCGCCGGGCCCTGCGCCACATGCTGCAGGCCCTGGAAGCCGACGGCACGCTGGGTCGCCGGGGCCGCCGTGGCTTCGCCGAAGCCGGCGCCCTGCCCGAAGTCGGCGTGGCCGATGTGGTCGAGCGCGACGCCGACGGCGACCTCTTCGTGAAGCTGGTGAAGGGCGAGGACACACCGCTCGTGGCGCTCGCTCCGGCCCGCAAGGACGACGTGGGTTCCGCGCCCGGCATGGGCGACCGCCTGCTGGTCCGCTTCGTCAAGCTGGAGAACGGCGAGAGCGAAGCCCGCGTCATCAAACAGCTCGGCTCCGGCATGCAGCGCGTGCTGGGCGTGATCCGCAAGTCGCGGCACGAAGTCCGCGTGGAACCGGTTGACCGCCGCTCCAAGGAGACCCTGCTGCTCACCGATCCGAAGGCCCATGAGCTGCGCGACGGCGACCTGGTGCTGGCCCAGGCCGGAACCTCGGAGACCCGCTTCGGTCCCAAGCGCGGCAAGCTGCTGGAGGTTATCGGCCGCGAGGACCAGCCCCGCGCCGCCTCGCTGATCGCCATCCACACCCACGGCATCCCCATGGGCTTTTCGGCCGACGCCGAGGCCGAAGCCGAAGCCGCCCAGCCGCCGACGCTGAAGGGCCGCGAGGACCTGCGGGACGTCCCCTTCGTGACCATCGACCCCGTCGACGCCCGCGACCACGACGACGCCGTCTATGCCGAGCCCGACACCGACGAGAAGAATCCCGGCGGCTGGATCGTCTGGGTCGCCATCGCCGATGTCGCCGCCTACGTGAAGCCGGGCTCCGCCCTCGACCGCGTGGCCAACGACAAGGGCAACAGCGTCTATTTCCCCGACCGTGTGGAGCCGATGCTCCCCGAGGTGCTCTCCAACGGCCTCTGCAGCCTCAGGGAGGGCGAGAACCGCGCCTGCCTGGCCGTGCGCATGGTCTTCGGCTCAGACGGCCGCAAGCGCTCCCACCGCTTCGTGCGGGGGCTGATGCGTTCGCAGGCCAAGCTCGCCTACGAACAGGCCCAGGCCGCCATCGACGGAAACCCCGACGAGAAGACCCAGCCGCTGGTCGAGACCATCATCAAGCCGCTCTACGCGGCCTATGCGGTGCTCAACAAGGGCCGCCAGATCCGCTCGCCGCTGGCCATCGAGAGCGCCGAACGCAAGATCATGATCAGCCCCGAGGGCGAGGTCGCCTCGATCCAGCCCCGGCCGTCCCTCGAAGCCCACAAGCTGATCGAGGAGATGATGATCCAGGCCAACGTCTGCGCCGCCGAGACGCTGGAATCCAAGAAGACCCCGCTGATCTACCGCATCCACGACACGCCCAGCCAGGAGAAGGTCCAGGCGCTGGTCGACTTCCTGCAGACGCTCGACATCGCCTGGTCCAAGGGCGAGGCGCCGCGCACCGACCGGTTCAACAAGCTGCTCAGCGACACCCGCGAGACGCCCAACGCTGACATCGTCAACGAGGTCGTCCTGCGCACCCAGATGCAGGCGATCTATTCGCCGGAGAATATCGGCCACTTCGGGCTGAACCTGTCGAAATACGCCCACTTCACCTCGCCGATCCGCCGCTATGCCGACCTGATCGTGCACCGGGCGCTGATCCGGGCGCTGGGCCTGGGCGACGACGGGCTGACCGACCGCGACGTGGCCCAGATGAAGGACACCGCCGAGCGGATCACCTTTGCCGAGCGGCGCGCCATGGCCGCCGAGCGCGACGCCACCGACCGCTATGTGGCGGCCTTCCTCGCCGACCGCGTGGGGGCCGAGTTCGACGGACGGATCACCGGCGTCACCCGTTTCGGCCTGTTCGTGCGGCTGGCCGAGACCGGCGCCGACGGCCTGGTCCCGGTCTCCAAACTGGGCGGCGAATATTTCGTCCACGACGACACCGCCCACGCCCTGGTCGGCGAGCGCACCGGCGCGCGCTGGCCGCTGGGCATGCTGGTGACCGTGAAGCTGGTCGAGGCGACGCCGGTCACCGGCGGCCTGCTGTTCGAGATGGTCAGCGAACCGGCCGCGGCCGATCCCAACGGCCGCTCACCGCGCCTGGGCATGCGCGCCCGCGGCGACCGGCCGAAGGGCGGGCCGAGCGGCCCCGGCGGCGGCTTCCGAGGCCCCAAGCGCGGGCCCCAGGGCCGGCCGAAGAACATCCGCACCGGCAAGAAGGGCGGGCCGCGCCGCTAGGCCGCTTCCGCCAGGGCAGGCTTTCCTCCGGGCGGCGGCCGGCCATACAGTTGTGTCATGAGTGAAGCCGAAGCCGCGCCCCGCAAGCCCGAGGGCCCGCCCCGCATCCCCGGCGCCCGCGCCGTGCGGCCGCGCGACGCCGCCACCCTGATCATCGTCCGCCGCGACGCCAGGAAGCCGCGCGTACTGATGGGCAAGCGCAACGGCGGCCACAACTTCATGCCCAATCTGTGGGTGTTCCCGGGCGGCCGCATCGACCGGGCCGACTTCCGCGCCCCGCACGCGACGGAGCTGCGGCCCGCAGTCGCGGCGAGGTTCGACGCGCACCTGCGGCCCGGTCGCGGCAAGGCGCTGGCGCTGGCCGCCATCCGCGAGACCTTCGAAGAGGCCGGCCTGTTGCTGGGCAAACCCGCCGAGCCCCGGCCCCTGGTCGGCCCCTGGCGCGAGTTCCTGGCCCAGGGCGCCTCGCCGGACCTGGCGGCGCTCGACATCGTGGCCCGCGCGATCACCCCGCCGATGATCGCGAAACGCTTCGACACCTGGTTCCTGATGGCCGAGGCGGAACGCCTGATGAGCCTGGAGCGCCAGGCCGACTGCGGCGAACTGGAAGAGATCGCCTGGGTGGAGTTCGACGAGGCCCTGGCGCTGCCTTTGCCCTCGGTCACCCGCATGATGATCCGCGAGGCCGTGGCTCGGCTGGAGGACCCCTCGCGCCCGCAGCCGTTCATGCGCTTCAAGCAGGGCGCCATGCGACCGGCGCATCTCTAGGTCAATTCGCGCGCGCCATTGACTTTGGCCCGCGGATTCGTATTTTCCGCGGCTCTTCGAACACCCGCCGTCGGCTAGCCCGTCCGGCCCCGCCCAAGGACCTGCCATGGCGAAGCCCGCCTCAATCAAGATCCGCCTGAACTCCTCGGCGGACACCGGCTTCTTCTACGTCACCAAGAAGAACGCCCGCACCAAGACCGACAAGCTGGTCATGAAGAAGTACGATCCCGTCGTGCGCAAGCACGTCGAGTTCAAGGAAGGCAAGATCAAGTAGTCACGCCAAGCTTCTGACAGTTTGAGGAAAACGCCCGGCTCAGTCCGGGCGTTTTTCGTCGGGTCAGGCGGCTTTTCGGCGCTCGATCAGGCTGAGCGCGAGGCCCACGAGCGTGGCCGCGAACAGCGCCGCCACGATCAGCATGAAGCGCGAAAAGAAGGCGTGGGCGTCGCCCTGCACGTGGGTGGTCTTCTGCCAGTAGCCGATCAGCGAGGAGCCGAAGAGGCCGCAGGCGAACGCCCAGGCCGGCGCGAGAAACCGGTCCGAGCGCGCGCGGAGCGCCAGGACGCCCGCGACGATCAGCACGGCGGACGAAAATTCATCGATGGCCCAGGTGGGCCAGAGGCCCCAGTTACCCCAGTTCCGCAGGAGTTGCGCCGCCGCCACGCTGCCGCCGAACGCGATCGCAAGCCAGGCTGACAATTTCATCATCGGTTGGCCCCCCGCCCCTGGCGAGAGCATAGGCGAGAAACGCCGCGCGGCTAGGCGGCGCGCGCGATCACCCGGTTGCGGCCCTTGGCCTTGGCCTCGTACATGGCCTCGTCGGCGCGTTTGACGAGCTCGGCGGGAGTGTCGGCCTCGCCCAGGCTGGCGGCAACGCCGATGGAAATGGTCACGGTCAACAGTTCCTCGCCGCCCATCACCCGGAACGGCGAGCCGGCCACATGCAGGCGGATGCGCTCGGCGATGCGGTGGGCGTGGTCGAGCTCGGTGTCCGGCATCACCACCACGAACTCCTCGCCGCCGAAGCGGACCGGCAGGTCGATGGCGCGGACGTTGGAGGCCAGCCGCACGGCGAACTCGCGCAACACCTCGTCGCCCACCGCGTGGCCGAAGCTGTCGTTGACCTTCTTGAAGTGGTCGATGTCGATGACCAGCACCGCGACCGGGTCGCCGCCGGCTGCGGCGCGGCGAACGAGCGCATCGAGCTGGCTGGTCATGTAGCGGCGGTTATGGAGGCCGGTGAGCTGGTCGGTGACCGCCAGCTCCAGCGACTGGTCGAGGTTGTCGCGCAGGTAGTCGGTGTAGCGTTTGCGGCGGATCTGGGTGCGGGCGCGCGCCGCGAGCTCCTGCGGATCGACAGGCCGGGGCAGGATGTCGTTGACCCCGATCTCCAGGGTCTTCACCAGGCGCGCGCGCTCGTCGAAGTCGACGATGGCCAGCACCGGCAGGTTGCGGGTGGCCTCGTCGGAGCGCAGGTGGGCGGCGAAGCGCAGGCCGTCGAAGGTCTTGGCCGCGGTGTTGACGATCACCAGGTCCACCGGCCCGCGGGCCGCCATCATCGCCTTCTCGAGGCCTGATTCCACGATCGGGCGGTGTTCGATGGCCAGTTCCGTGCAGACCCGCTGCGCCTGGCGGGCGTTGTCGTCGACGATCAGGATGCGGCCACCCG
>Ga0307513_10002893_pt1 | contig 23487 bp, 26 predicted proteins | sample 15_EM_MG_FD_202174 | JGI IMG/M metagenome (GOLD analysis project Ga0307513, IMG submission 202174) | Populus trichocarpa ectomycorrhiza microbial communities from riparian zone in the Pacific Northwest, United States - 15_EM | ecosystem: Host-associated > Plants > Roots > Unclassified | place...
TATAGTGATGAAAATAGCATATTGTATTGCTTGGCAGGCCTGGTCAGACCAGTCTTGGTTAAGTCGGTTTCAATAATCCTGACTGTCCAGTTGGTCTAATTTCCACCATTGGACTAGACTTGACTTTTGACCTGACTAGCTAGTCCAGTCCAGTCTTCCGCCGACCATTCGGAACCCTGTTTGGAGCTGCTCCCATTTCTTGAAAACGCAGTAATCCAGTTATCACGGTGGGTGATTAAACGGTATGGCTTTTTGTAGTTCGGTGGTGTGACAAGTCATCGTGGGCTGGAGATAAGAGGCTGTGAACTTTTTCTGTTGCGCACAATGCAATACTAAGAAGGGTTAGCTTACCGGTACTCGAGTATGCATCGTGCCTTTTTGTCCGGGTTCATGGTTTCATTTCCATGGGTGGGTTGCGAGTGAGATACCGCGATAAATGGTTTAGGCCTTCCACGCTTAATCTCGAATTATTTTTCTGGTATGATATCATATAATGAGTTGAGCTAATAAGGTTTCAAAAGCAAAAACCATTAAAGCTTTTTTTTTGTTTGTTTAAGGTAACATGTTTACAATTGCACCAGTAAAGCCCGCCGAGCCAACCCAATGCCGATTTGAAAGAAAGAAAAGAAGAGCCCATGGTAGATAACACACAACTCTATGAAACATAACAAAAAAAGTGAAAAAAACACCAGACGTCACCCATTCTTCCCGTACCCATTTCATTAAGTCATTAAACTGAGAGGATCAGCCCCCCATCGTATTATCCAAGGTTTGCGACGCAACATCTAACCCTAGGTCCATACCAGGCATCTCTCTGCGCTCACTCCTCATTCTTTGGTCTGCCCATGCCATCAGGCTAACTAAGGGGCCAACCGTGGGTTCCTTGGGCACGCCTTGCACTTCGAGAGTCACATCGTTAACTTTGGCCGGAACTTGTCTTCGCAATGCCGGGTCTATCAGTACTGCGAGGGGAGGAGCTAGATTTTCAATTGGGAAGCATAGAAGCGCCATCGTGGGCTCAAGATCTTGCAACAACTTTGAATTATCAGGACATAGAGGAGCTAGATGAGTGGTAGCAAACGCCAACGCTTTGGAGATGTCACGATCGGGAGATTGAATGCCGTTGCGAATTAATCCGATCACTGGAGCCTTAAGAGTTGGGGATGCGGGGGAAGGTTCTTCTCGAGAAGCTAATAGCCTGTGGCAAAAATTCTTCAAGAGAGAATAAATCAATTCTGGGTTAAAGTAAGGAGGAGGCAGGGGGATCATGGGATCATGGGGGGGCAACTAGGATGCCAGGAAAAAATAGACCTTGATGGAAAAACAACAGCGCTCGTTTCCTTTCCGACAAAGAAGGATAAAATAAGTACACAAGAACGTAAGTTTTCCACACTTCACGGTGAAAATTGCCATTGGGGGGAACCCATCTCGGCACCCCCTCAACTCGATGCCTCTCTATAATCAGAATTAATATCCACTGTAAATAAGAAAGGGTTAATGGTTTCTCCATACCTTAGCGAGAGAACCGACGGAACTGCGATGCTTGAGCGTCGATTTTCTTTGGGCCCGGATATGGGATCAAGGGGTCGGGGATTATTTGTTTAACTCTAATAATGTCGTCGGTGAGATCGGTTTTTGTTGTCCGCAGTTTGAATACCAAGTCGTCTTGGACCTGATCGATCTTCTCATCGAGGTGTAAGTGTTCTACTGGAGAGAGTGGACATCGTAACGCACCCTGTCAACATCCTTGGTGAGGACATAATTGCTTGCGAAAGCGGCAGTGGTTGTGAACAGTGCCAAGCGTCCCGTCCGCCCGGTAGGCACCGCCAGAACTGCAGTCCTCACGCGTCATCTGCAGTCCCCACGCGTCATCTGTAGTCCTCGCTCGTCGTCTGCAGTCCTCGCCAATTACCTGTAGGGCCCGCCAGTCACCTACAGGGCCCGCCCGTCATCTCGAGTCGCCCGGGAAATTGCGCCACCTGAGACACCTGCAGTCCCCGCCAGTCCGTCCCGGGCAGTCGTCTGGACGGACGCCAGGATACCCGTCCGGACCCAAAAACGGACGGACTGGACGCTTGGGAACACTGGTTGTGAAAGCAGAGCACACCATGGTGGTGATCTGCACGGAATATTTACCTGCGAACCCTTATTCATCAGTGTTCTCAGCCGTCCGGGGCCCACGTAGCGCCCGGGATCGGGACTGCCAAGACCCCCGGGCGAGACGGGACGGCAAAATGTAGTCCGTCCTCCTCCTTGAATTCATAGGACGGCCGCCATTAGCAAGGACGACGGGCCCCACGACCTGAGACACCTTCTGCGAGGGGACGGCAGGGGACGGCGGAAAACAGTAGAAGACGGGGACGGTGGGGGACGACACAATGTCGTCCGTCCTGGTCTTTGGCTCTTACTTGTCGAACAATTTCAGGAAAGGGCGAACGGACTGCCCCGTTGCGAACACTGGTATTGATTCTAATTGTTAATTGATCAAAACAGGGTTGAATGAGGGGTATACATTACGTCTGGAAGCCATGTTTGTGGGTTGTTTGCTTAATGAATGATTTTAGCGGTGGGTGTGGATTTCAACGGTGGCGGTGGGAGACAAAGCAGGGGGGGGGGGAAGGAAAGGAGGTTAGGACTGCCTTCCCGATTTCGCATATGTAGGCTAAATTGCACAAGCCGGTCGGGGCCAAGCTATGCTGCCGACCTACTGAAATGCAATGTCACGATGCGGTACCCGTGGCTCTAGTGGAGATAGCCATGCCAGTATTTCGGATCTATCATCGACGGTGGTGTTGTTAACCGTGGTTCTGTTGGCAGAGTTTATGTTGAAAATATTGGAAATGCTGCTCGCCAGACTTTCCCGGTATCTCCTTTGTTCTTTAGCTAGCTTCCGGGGAAGTGCTGTTATGCGCAGAGGAGTCGGGCATATGGATATGGCTCCGGGCGTGTGTTTGTGGAAAGCATTTCCTATGTAGGAATGCAGCGATCGGAACGGAGGCGGAACGGAGACGGAAAGGCTGTAAGGAAAACCGGAAGGAAAGCGAAAAGGTAGTAAAAGGGTTTTACACCCGGAGGGAAAAAGTACGGAGGGTGTGATGAAGTGATGATTGTTTCTGCATTTTGTTAGCATGAGTTTTTCGGGAAAAAGGGGGAAAGGTGGGACAAGGAGCAAACTGTTTGAAGGTACCTCCTGATGAGGATAGGAGGAGTTTGTGATGATATATACTTTTGTTTTTGCCCTAGTTAGTTGAGTTAGTGGACAGGTGTCGTTGTGCGAGAGACTGTTGTTGTTGTGAAGAGAAGAGTTTTTCCCCCGCTTCTGTGTGCGATCGTATTAGGTGTGATTCCTTGGCGCCGTTTTGTTTCGTTTCGCCGTGCAGTATATCGTTTTGAGCCCAAGTTTAAAAGAAAAATCTATGGTTGTTATTGAAACAGCTATCGTTATTGTTGAAAGACCTTGTAGTATTGAAAGAGTTATCGGTATTGATAGGAGAGTGATCGCTGTGGGAAATTCGCGACATTTCTCAATTTTTACCGCGTTGAATGTTGAGAGCAAGGTGTTGATTGACTTGGAGTTTGTGAACTCCTCCATGGTCCCGGAGTTGGGGCGGTGGGGGGAAGTATAAATTTTATGGATCACCTGTGCAACCCACACATCTGTAAACAGACGGCAGAGGTAAGAGACCCAATCCACTCCGCACCCATTCAGAACGACCCTCGGGGAGAATGGATACCACGACCTTGGATCGGCGGGAACAGGCCCCAAAGCAGGTTCAGTTAGGCTCATCCAAGAGTACTGGTGGCTGTGATATTTGAAGCTCACCTCCGCTCCTTTCCTCCCTTTTCCTTCCTTCCTTCTCGCTTACATCTATCTGATTCACTCCTGTGTGTTCCACATTTGTACTCCACATCGCTGTATTTTATTTTTTTGACTTTGTCTCTTTATACTTTTCTTTATCTATTCTCTGGTATACCACTTGTTTTCTCGTACTTTCTCTTCTTCAAATCTTAATTGTTATCTTTCACTATCATACCTTCTTACTAGTGTAACTCATAGGCTCTCTGCCTCCTGTAATTCGAATTCAGGTTTGCATTTTTTGTTTTTCAATTTATTTTTATCTTTTTACTTTTTACATTCTTTGTTCGGTTTCCTTTTTCCTCATGCTGTCTATGATAATTAGCAGGGTTCATGGCATTGTCCTGAGACTGAAGGATAAAATCTAACTTTTTTTTGTTGTGGGTTTCGCTTATCCTAAAATCCAAAATCACTGTCTGGGCCAAGTGGCGGTTTGGGTGGTTATCTACCGCCGTACACCTCGGGAATTATAATTGGGCGTTCCTTCTCCTGTCAATTCCGCTATCATACAACCACAAAAGGTTGCTTGGTTGGCCCTTGTGGCGCCATCTAAGGGATCCCAAGCGCCGTACTATAAACCATCCACCATATACAATTTTAGCAGCTCGCAGCTTGAGAGGGTTGTTGAAGAACACCGGCGATTATTCCATACTTACGTATTTTCCTTTCTTCCTCTCGCATTTTATTTCCTGTTAGTAATTAGTTTCCTTTGTGACTTATTATAAATCAAGAGGAGGAGCGGGGATACCTTGAAGGTATACTATAGGATATGTCGCATACATGGCCGGTGTGAATCGGAGAGGGAACCGAGGAAGATAACCGGAGAGGAAAGCCGGAGCAGAACCGGGCAGGAAACCGGTGGATGGTCAAGAACTGGTGACGGAACAGGGACAGGATATGTATTCGCCCTGCGGATCCCCGGATGGATTTCCGGTGCGATCATGGTGGCAAAGACCTCTTCATCTTGTGTATATAAGCCCTGTATTTCGCCATAGTTAGAATGTAAGACAGCCACGCCTCCGACCAATATACATACGCTTCTCTCTTGACTTCTTTGTCTTTCTCCACCTAGCCAGCGCTTTCGTCCCCCATCCAGAACTCATAACAATAAGGGTTAGGGGTATTTCCTTTTGTTTTCCCATTTCGGCTTGTGCAAATCTACACTTGCGGTGCGACTCAGGCTTCGACTCCTTTGAGAGACGTGTAGGCTTCCTTGAGAGTAGGGAGGCACTCTTGTGTTCGGATTCTTAGGCAGAACTATGACGCCGCCCTGGGGAGACTAAGAGCCCGTTTACCTACAGACGGCCGTCTAGCAGCCGGTGACAGTGCCGACCATCCAGGAAAGTCAGTTAGCTAAACGGGCTTTCAGTTATATACTAGGCAGTATATTAGCTAAATGTGCAACAATTCTGTTTTATTTACATACCTTCAACTGTCTGTCTCTTTCTGAAAATTAAATTTGTAATAGTGGTCGTACTAGAAGGTGGCGTCTTAAGCATTTTCTGATAGACGGCGCGAAAGTGTTTGACCAATTTTCCACAGTCCTGGATTCTTGTGGCTAGACCGTTAAAAGGTTAGGTTGCCAACTCTAGGGGAAACACTATATACTTTGCCGCACTCTCCCCCACTATCAAGCCGCTCTTAATGGTCGGCATCGTTGCAGGCTGTTAGACGGACGTCTACAGGTAAACGGGCCCTAAGGCAAATGAGTCTCGATTTCTTCACCTCGCCTATTTTATTCTTTTAATTTCCTTTTCCCCATGCCCCCTTCTCTACATGGGTGAAATTTCTTATTTTCCCCGCTTTCGGTATTCGCGATGCAAAAGCTGGCGAGCGCAGCTTACAGGACATAAGTGTTATCTGTGACTTTTCTTGGCTACTATGCATTCATATATACACCCCTGCATGGATTCGCCCACCGTGGCAGATGTACTATGGGCCTCTAAATATGGGGTAGGGAGTTGCTGGCTGGGTGCTCAAATAGGGCCCTGCCCACCGGTTAAATGTAACGAGAGAAAGGATTGATTGTTCAATGAGGGCAAAAAACTCACCGGGATGACAAAATCAGAAGGAAGAGGGTGCTTAGGACGTAAGTCCATAGTCCAGTAGTGTAGTCTGGCTTTATTCCTAGGACCCCCTTGTGCCAACCTTTCCGGATGCAATTCCGGTCTGTCTTTGGGGATATCCACGACCAATTTGCCGTAGGGCCATCAGCAACGCGGTCAACAATCTACAGTCAACTTAAGGAGCACAAACACAGTGTCCTTGCTCCCCCTCTTCCCACCTACCAGCCACTCCACCAAACGCCCGGTATACCCAATCAGTACCTGATCATACGGCCTCGTCAAGATGATAATAACACGACATTTCATCTTGATCTGAATACTCGTTACCCATTTTCCCACTAATGACTCTCCCTCCCCCATTATAATATAACATCACACTCTAATCACCTAGATGTTTACCGAACTGGGGAGCGCAGAAAAATAATATCTAACAGTTCACTCTCACTTATGAACGGAGTAGTCTTGTGCCCCCTCCTGCCTTCTCCCACCCCGCTACAACTTCCATTCACGCCCGGGACCAGAAAAAAGCTGATTCCGGATCTGTCAACGCGTGAAAAAAATAACCATTGTCTCTACTAGTACATATGCTCGATCCATTGCGGCTGTAGTTATGGCTATTAAGGGATATAGGGAGGCAGGGATTCCCCATCCGATCGACAGATACAATGGAAGATTGGCGGCCACGCGTGGATTGTACCTAGGGGTCGAATGTCATCATGACCTTTTTCCTCTATTGTTGATTGGAGTGGGAGGGAGGGAGCAGACAAAGTAAAAGGTACCCGGAGGTCATGGTAGCCGGTTTCCACATTGTCGGTAAGGTGATTGCTTGCCTCTTGCATACAGATTATTAGGTTTAGCAGAGGAGACACAGAAAGTATATACCTCTGTGTCCAAGAAGTCCTCGTCTATTATTGGGATATTGTACTGTATATCTGCAATGGTTGTTAACTTATTGAGTCAGCCAAGCAGAGGAAATGGCGGTCAACTGCAGATAGTGAAGTGTGTGGTCGGGCACTGTACCGTTGAATGGTAGTGGGGGCCAGTCACAAGTGGTAAGATATCAAGGATAACAAGAGCACAGGTCGGCGGGGACTGCAGTAAGACAATCGAGTCGAATGGAATACCGTCCCGTCGATCAGAGCCAAAGGATCGGATCACTTTGCTAGATATAGCTCCCACAAATTTAAGCACGAGGTTACACTCATACAAAGGGAGGTGTTCGTACTGGCGCTATGGGTTGGAAAAAGATAGAAAGAAAAAAATCACTAAGCCGCAGGATTCCCGTCAGGTCTCCACAAACACAGACCGAGGCTCGGGTCAAGAGCCAAGAATAGAACGGCACGTAACACTCAAATACATCTCAGAGCTGTAGAGAAAAGAAAAGAAAATCGCTTTTCATAAGTCCAAAATCCTTTCTCAAACCCGCCCCAAGTGCTTACTGACCATTGAAGCATTTGTTGGCTATACTTGCATGCCATACTTTAAACTTGGAGTTGAGAAGAGCCTCAAGATCAAATGTGACACCAACCATTGCTCTCTGGACAAGTCCCCAGCAAGTCTACATAGTACAGAACAAAGTTCCAAAGGTTTGGAATGCGTCGTAGGATCCAGGGAATTGCTTCACATGTAGACGAAGATTTAATTTAGATTTCTTTACTGGATGGGTGTCAAGATGGCTGTGTACAAAATCTCACAAGTGCAACTCAACTCAACCCAGGCAATCAACCCAACCCGCCACCCAGACTATGATACCAGCAAGGCAAGCGGAACCAATCGGCATATTCATAAATCAACTTCACTTACCGCATTAATTGTGATATTAAAAAAGCACGCACATTTCGGGCACTGTACCAACCCCCACCAATGAGGAAGGCAAATCATTCCCTAAAAACCAGAAAAACAATAACCAAAACCAAACCACATAATGCAAGATCACAAGGGAGTGGAGTGGTGCCGCGGTGGCTAGGTTTTTTTTGTTCTGCCTTGAATCTAATGGAACACCTACCGGTCCACCGTGTCAATCGGTATTTGCGCTGCCGTACAGTAGGCTAAGTAATATTATAGTATGAGATGGTTTAACTGCAGCATGGTATCTAAGTTACTCGATAAAAATACAGCAAATTGAAAAGAGAAAAACGCCAAAACTGAAACATGGGAAAGGAAAGGTTGAGAAAAAGAGGAATTGATTCCCACCAGATTTCTTATCTTCAAAGAGCGTAGCCATCGCTACTTCTCTTTTTATTTTATTATTAAAATATTCTTTAGTGGGGAAGAAGGGAGAACGAACCCGCTACTCAACCCCGCCTCTAACCTCCTCGAAAATCGGTATAATTCCCAGTCTGTACGAGGTAACTCGACAAGCTCTCGAGTACCCCCCTTACAAATTATTTCTTTGAAAGAACTTTTCAGCAAATCGGGACGGGTGAGTGAAACACACCTCTTCAAGATATGTCCCTGACGCGATCCACGAACATACGGCAGGCCAATCTCGAGGAGCCCATGGGACAGTCTATGTCTGTGGACACAATTGTTAAGAGTATTTATGGAAGCTCTCGCCATCGGAGATATAGATCAAATGCCAAGTGTCATTTCGCAAGCGTGTGGCTGGAGTCGGCATGCCATCTTGCATTTCCGGACTCTGGCCCAACTTCGAATCCAACTCTCCAACACTTCAAACACCAACTGGTAACATTCTTCGCGTTTCGCATAGAAGTGGGCTCTAGGATCCTATTCGCAGCTAGAATAGCTGATATCATACGAGAGAAACATTACACCGGACGAAAACTTGCCGTCGGAATCGCTAGTTCAGCAAAAAATCCCAAAGCTTTATTCCGCCTCTCATTCCCCCTCACGACTGCAAGAGCCACCCGTACGGATTCTGGATAGTAATTTCAACTCCGATATTCGATTAAGGTATCCCCGAGGTTCTCGGTTGTCAGGTTTGCAGAAGTCTCCTGCGACAATTTCCGACTCCCCACCTGAGGCCGATTCCTTTTGTCCGGATCCCATCCACTTTTTCACTACCAACTTGTTCGAAAGCATGGAGCACCGGGATATCATCGGGGCTACCGGAATTCCCACATCGGTACCGTAACGCATGAGAAATGGTGTCAGTGTTCAGCCAATCGGCAATATTTCTATTGACAATTGCGGTGACCAACTCCTGGGCAAACCGGCCCCGCTGTCACTCGTGAGTAAACTAACACGAGTAACCTTCTTGGCGTCCTCTTTCGGGCTGTCTGGGGGATTAAGTATGATATTTCCAAGTTTATCATCGAGCATAAAGAGCACAAAGGATATACCCTCGACCATATTACCAACTAATGTAACAAGAGGATGGTACATCCAATGTTCTCCCGCTGGGTAAGTTCCTCAACCCTACTATCTAGTCCCATCAAGGACTCAGCTCCCGATAATCCAGTATTAATGTTACTGTTGTTTTGCAATAAGGCCGACAATGTGAAAATTTGCTCCTGGTTGGATATCATTCTTTCAACCTGAACACTCTGATATCTCGCAACACCTTCAAGATTAGGAACCACAACAAATATTTGAGCCTTCCAGATGGACCTAACAACCTAGAGATATATAGTGCAGGATCCTCTGCTCCCCCTGAAAATTTGACCCTGTCAAGATTTGGTGGTCCCCAATCATCGTATACATTCTGAGCCCATAGCCTGCCGATATAGTTAATAAAAACAAACTTCCCAACGGACTCGTAAACTTCCACGTCTGTAGTCCGAGCCTGTAATTGGTTGACGGTCTCGGAGTTTGCCCCACAATCAGCTGCCGGTGGAGCGGCGCGGTCCTCCGCTCGCCCCTACTTCCCAAAGGGATTCCTAGCTTCAGCCTCCACACTAATCGGAGAACTGGACGTCCCATATCTGATAGCGGCATCGGGGGCCTCAATAAGCTGCCTCCTCTTGATTATGTAAACCCCGGAGTTGGTCATGGGAGCGACCTCAATTAGGGGTAATCGCATTGAACAGCCGGCTCGTTCGCAAACGATTTAGCTCCTTTTCTTGCCCCGACGATTCTGAAATCAATTCTACCGCCTCAACCCTGGAGTGGAGGCGCACAGATATTCCCGTCTCAATTAGAGTAACCAAGGAGGTTCCTTCCACAAAGGTCGCGATTGTCTCAGAATCAGGCGCCTAGAAAAAGAGCCCACCCTGAACTGCAGGTTTATTCACGAGGCCAAAGAGGTACCCAGGTGCGAATACCTTGGCCCTACGTGTAGGCGTGAGGGTTGGCCAGGTTGACGGGCGAAATCGAACCTGAATCACCTTAATACTTGTCGGGGCCGATTCTGAACATCTGAAGCCGTATTCCGGGGGTGGATCTCTCATACAAAGCCAAGAGCCAGTAGTAGTTGCAATGAAGCGAGGTCTGTGGGCCCCTTGTCAGGTCACGGGAGTGATCGAAGCAAGGGGTGTTTTAGGCTCCGGTAGCGGCGTGTTCCCGATCATAACCATGATGTTGGCAAGCATATGCGGAAAATGAGTGCTTGATGCTTAATGAGAACGCAGTCTCCCCCTTGACATGGCATGCCCGAATAGCTGACTTTCAAGAAAGCTTGTGGATTCGATTCCAGGCATCATCTATAACCACCTGGACAAGATATTCCGTATCCTTTGGCCCGCTCAAGAAGGGTAATGGTATTCTAGGGGTGAACCATGAAGAATCCCGATTTATTTGGTAAATCTTCCCACAAGTTTTCCTAGAGCCCTCAATCTCACCAACACCTAGTCCCTTAGCCGGGGCGCTCATTTTAGTCTCAAAAAGCGTAGCACCTCCCCAGCATTCAAAACCACCGGTACTCCGAGTGAGAAGATATCGACTGTTGTCGCGGTAACGATGACATAGCTGACATCGCTGACAAACACCCCAAATTTACCAAGGCAAGACCCGGAAACCTAATGCGCGAATGATTCTAGGGTAAAAAAGGGAAAAAGCCACACGGCCTAGGCGAAAATAGTCTGACAATGATGATATTATTTAGATGAGCTTCGTAACCTTGGAAAAACCCCAACGTTGTGTCGTCCTATAAGTAAAGGCTGTTGTAAACAATGATCGAGGCCTTCAGCAACTCAGAAAAAAAGCCATAATTGTATGACTTGTAGCACGGGTGTATTGCTCGAAGATAGAGTCCGGGATAGTGCGCAAAGCTGTTCTCCGGAATGGCTCCTTCGCCGATGAACGTAGGATGTCTTAATCGGATGATTGACCCTCTGCTCACCCCATACCAACCATCATTAGCCGATATACCAAATCAAAAGAAGAGGAGAGCCCTACGAGAAGCTGTGTCATAAAGCTGTGGATACCTAACCTCCGTCGTCAGAAACTCATTAGTGGTTCTAGCAGCACGTGGCACAACCCCCAGATCATCAGTTGAGGAGACTGGCTTGGGAGCCTGTGGAATCCCAGACTCTGACCCAGGGGGCGCGGCGAAGGCTGGCGATTACCGGCCATCCGTGACGTAAGTGGATGAAGAGCTGCCGGTATATTAATTACTCGGGGGAGATCGTAGCTCTGTGGGGAGGTCGGGATATACAGGGTTGGGGGGTGACGGCGGGCTGCCTCGACATTTACTCAATGATACTAGTGCTAGGAAGGCGGTGTCTCGAATATCGACTTTTTTTTCTTCCGCAAAATCCTCGCACCTCGCACGTTTGGTAGAGTTGAAAGGAAAGGAAAAGAAAAACCCACTAAGAGCGAAGAAGTTAGGCTTCCCGTTTTCTCGGTAAGTTTTAGGTAATACTAGATTCTTTCTTTCTCTTCTTTCGCACCGGTTGTGCTTGGAAAAAAGGGAAGTCGCATTGGTGTGAGGGTTGCAGAATGAAAGGTGGTAAGGGCTTTGGATGAGCGATCGCTTTCATAATCGCTTCCGTAAAGAGCAAGCTTGATGAGGGTCCTTAAGGCACAGCGATGAATTGAGAGACAAGTGTTTTAGGCGCGAATTAATAGTGATCGGGCTGTGATTGATCGGGCTGGCACTCACTTACACAAATTAAGATGTTTTCGGATTTTCTCGAGAGTTGAATATCATCGGGGGGAAAGGTTGAAGAACTAAGCACGACGAAGTTGCTGGCACTCTGGGTACGACCATTTTCTCCATTCCACTTGTTTGGCGGCCCAACAAACTATAACAAAATATTACAGTATCTGTGGTTATTATTACTTTGGAGCTTCTCCAACCATCATCGATGATTCATTCTCCACTTCCCGTGTGGGTGCCCTTTCTCCGAATTGTAGTCTTTGGTGTTCACTCCTATAGATTTCAGACTATCCTACAACAGCACATTCCAAAGCTCCGGCCTGATGCACTCCCAAATTTCACACCAGGTCAGGACATCAAGATTAGGTAGTCCCCTAGACGACTCGAGAAACTGACAAACACAAATAAGATCCATCGCCCTTTTCGTCATCCAGCCACACAGTCCAGCGACCACCATTTTGGTATTACCTCCTCACTTCCTAAGTAACCTTCATCCCCTGAGACACCACCTTTTCCCCCTTCATCACGGCTCTCCCCCTAATTCTATCGTACATACCCAGGTTCTTGCTCGAAACCAGACCGTTCTGATACGGGACAACTCCTAAACACCCCACTGTATCGAATCGTCACTCCAGTCCGGTGGAATAGTACCACCCATACGGGTAGCAGTCCCCTTCATTCCAATCGTCCCAATTGCAGCCTTGAAGCAAGCTCTCGCTGTGGGAATCATCATGCTGGATTTGCGAAACTCACTCATAGTGAAGGTGATCAAGTAGCCTATAACCAATTGAAATTGACCATCATAATGTTTGAGCGCAGCCCCGATAGCGGTGGACTATTGTTGGAAGAAAGCCTTCAAGACTGAGTATGTGACCAAAAGGGGAACAGGAAGCAAACCGCCGAAAGAGCGCATAACCAAGATTGGCCTTATCTTTCGAGAGGCCTAGCCCGGAGCAATGATTTTGAGTAAATTTGTGTGTACCATTAACATTAATGGTGATGATCTCCTCCGTCCCGTTCCCGGACGTTTTTCCAACATTGTTGATCCCAATCGTAATGTGAAGATCGTTCACCAGTGCGGTCAAGCGCTCGCAGCGCGCCAAGTCATTATTCGCAAAGCCTGTGGCCGGAGCCTTAGTCTGGGTACCGGAGTGCTTGGATTCGATTTCCTGAGCTAGGATAACGAGTTTCGATCGGGTGCGGGAGACGAAATCGAACTTGAATCCCTCCATGGCGAGCTATGGGGAGAAATTCTTTGCAATTCCATCCGAGTCGCCGGTGATGAGTCCCTGCGACCCTTTTGGCCTAAGTTTGTGCAGCTATAATAACAAGTGAATCAGTATTCTACCCAAACTCCTGCGGGTTCTGGAAAATATACATTTGTCCCACTAAGAATGAACAACCTTGAGAAACAATTGATGATTTTGAGCGAAACACTGAGAACAGTGGGAGCACCCAATAGAGAAAGAGTGGAAAGTCCAATCGGACTAACGAAGGATGAGGTTTTGCTAATAAATTCGCCGGAGAACGTCATGGCATTGATGCTCCGCAGTAACCTCGAAATTAGTGTCTATTGAGTGGTCGTGGGGGAGAAGTGTCTCCCGTTTTTTGAAGGGAGTCCGGCCGGCCTGCTCGTTCTGTTGGGAATTTCCAACCCAATATTGACACAAATGAAGGGTGCAGGCGTGCGCGGAGGAGAGCAGTGCCTAGCAACGCGAACACTCGATCAGTGGACTCAGCGCCTCCGAGTGACAAAGTATCATATTCAAGAGTTGCTGGAGAAAGTAGGGAATGCGGAGACTAATTGGAGCCTGGTTTCTTTCTTCTGAGGCGCGATACCTTATAAATCACTGTTCGACAAATCCTCTAATCGGCAAACCAAGCAAGTACACTGTTCCATAGATATTGCAGAGCCTCAGTTGTTTCCCCGAAGCTTCATGATAAACCGGGTAGGCATCTCTGCTCCAGTCAGTTGTCAGTGCCTTCATTTTCCGAGTGATGGCTGGTGTTCCCTCATTTCCCCTTAGGTATGATACCATTAGTAGCTTTGGTTCGGGGCACGCCGCCAATGAAGAGACCGGTGGAAGGGAGTCATGGTGATTACCAAAAACCAGCCATATGCAATCCACTCTTACCTCACTTGAAGACAAAACGGGGCTATTGGTAAAGGCCTCCGGTAGAACCTACCGGGTATAGTGAACAGAACAACGTATCACAGCTCGAGCAACCCTTGATCGCCTTTGAAAAAATTAAAGAAGAACCCCCCACCCAAAAGCATTGCAATTCTATTAATCCTCAAATCTACTCGTGACCATAACTTAGGGAAAGCGAACTGAATAAACGCAATTCGCTCCGCCAATGCAAGAAAGAAGACTCCAAAGCAAGAGAGACCCTAGTTTGCAGACTACTGGTTCATCTCCTTTGCTGGATATACTAGAGAACTATCGTAAAAATCCCCATCTTAAAAATTCGAAACGAATCAGTAATCTAGTTGTCCTCAACTATGCGCAAAACTTCTTTATTACCTCCGCTAGCGGGTACAGTAGCATCTATCGAGTAATTTGTTGATACCCTTCTGGATTGTTGAGCACCCTATTAGATGTGTTAACACTATTTACGGGTGGGGGTCAAATGCGAAAAGTAACTACCATTTCCAAATATCTCCGCAAGCTTGCTCAAGCTTCGGTTCAGCCTTCCATCCAAGCCCCTCGTCAGCTCTCGTTTGGACTTCCCTAGGATCCTGAGCATCTCCTTTCTTTCGAAGGATAACCGCATAAGGGAGGTCTCTTGCGACAGCATCCAAGAAGGCTTTTATCATGTCGAAGACTATAGAACCTTTTCCGGTACCAATTTTCCATTCCCGGCATCAAGGCTTGTCTTTTCGAAGTTTGATTAGAGCCGCAATGTCACCCTTGGAAAGGTCAACGATGTGGATGTAGTGGCGAATCGAGGTGCAATCGTGGCAAGCATAATCTAGTCGGGTAACTTACTGCTGTTAGAAGCGGCCCGATCTGAAGTAGCTCACGTGGTCCGAAGACCTTAAGGTTATGCCGGGGCCGAACAGCAACCTCCCACAACGGAGGTAGAAGATTGTAAGGAACGCCTTGAGTATCCTCCCATGCCTCCAGACGGATGGGCTCCAGTAGGGTTAAAGTTTGTAAGAAGCGCAGAATTCCGGCGGAGGTGCGACTCGACATCCTAGATAACTACAGGGCTGAATTAGTATGGATGAGGCAAAGTTTAGGGAAGGGAGCTACGGAGCCAGTTTACGGCGAACCTTGGCGTACCTATCTCAATCATCACCCGAGTTCTCCCACAGGGCTAGTAGACAATGGGGCAAGCCTCCGGGGTTGGGTCGTGGTTGGGTGTCTCGTAGCGTCAGCATAAGCGGTTGCCGAAGAAGGAAACACAATGCTCTTTACGCTATTCGCTCCTAGGGAAAGGAGGAGGGAGAATGGTTCCTCCGACATTGATGCGGTAGTATTCGACCAGGATCTCAGGAGACTCTCCAACGGACTAGCAGTTCTATCTGTTAGAAGCACACCTAGAATTGTGAACAGTAATGGAGTAGAGTCACCGCGGATGTAGGATCTTAGAATAAGCCAAGTGTGCAAGAGGGCCACAACCCTTCAGGGCGGCAAAACGAATAACAGAATCGATATCCGGATGGCCTTTGGGTGTTTATCGAGGGCACATTAGTCTGTTACGTCTGCCTTGTAGAATATTGGGCGTTTACCGCAAACGAGCTCGATACAGTTATAAGGCACCGAAGAGTTGTAGAGGTTGTCAATCACAATGACTTCGAAACCAGCAACTGAGAGCGCTAAAGCGGTAAAAGACCCAATGTAACCAGCCCCCATTGAGAATATCAGTAGCATCAGAGCAAGGAGCCCCGCCGTCGTTCTGATTGCGAACTGTAACATCCTGGTTAGCTCTAGACAAAAACAAAAGGTTTAAAGTTTCGTTCTAACGGGCGCAATGGAGTTGGGGCAAAGAAGGAAGGGAGAACTGAAACGATATTTTCTACCACAGCCCGCCACAAGTACACCACTTACTTCCCGGCCGCCGCTCCAAATTTCCAAGGAAGAAAAACATCGTGAAGAAAAAAGTGCAGGATGGAGGAGGGCTTCAGCGGCTATGTTAGGTGAAGTTGACGGACCTCGGGGTCCGGTGTCAACGCTTCTGGCTGCATCAGGTCGGGACTTCCACTGTAGAAATCAATATCGTGGCCGATCATCCTCCCATGACCGCTAACTGTCTGCGACGGCTGCCGAAAGGCGCTCTGTAGCTAGTTCGCATTAGCTATTGAAACGAAAGGTAGGGGAAGAGTTGCTACCCGAATAGAACCATTATCTGGGCTTGCGGCGTGAGTTTTTGCCCCCAGACAAAGAAGCAAGCTTTGGCCCACAACATCTATAGGGTCACGAAACATCAGCGAATTCCCAGAGGTGAGTTTCTAGCGCTTGGAACCAATTTCTCCAGACCCCCACCCGTTTCCTATTGCTTGATCTCACCCGACGCTCTCTCTTTAACAGCGTTGTCTGTGGGAAGGACCGCACCCATATCTTCGCCCCACAGATCCCCGCCTTAACTCTTCATTCGGTTGAAAACCTGCTCCAGAGAGTATATCCAAATACCACTCCCAAGGCGTTGATAAAATAGATTATGCAAGAAATTACAGGTGTCCAATTTTCCAAAGCCAAACGAGTACATTGAGATAGTAACCAATAAGGGAAATGAAAATCTGATAAGTGCGGACACATAAGAAACCCGAAACCATCCAAGAAACCAATTCCATCCATCAACCTTCTTCAATATGTCCACTGTCGGAGGCGGTGGGGAGGTGCCGCTGCCCTTGTCGCTTGAGATCGTTGGCACCGATAGATCCCGAGATGACAATGAGGGCGCCCTGAGAGAGTTAGGGGTGGGGGTGGGTAACAACAAACGCGAGCAGTAGCGAGCTCGGAGACGAGAATGCGAGTTGTAGCGAGCATCGAGTTTCGCGTCCCCTGGATGTCGATGGCTCTACCTAGATCGATGGCCCTCGGGTCCGTGCATCGTATGCTATGACCATCGCGAACTCGGGCTAACCTTTCTCCGAAACCCACCATGCAGTTTCCCCGAGCTTTGCTCAATTGGCAATGGGTTGTTCCAACCCGACATCCATGTTCGCCGGCGGGATTCTCGAGAACTCCAGTTTCGGCTGTAGGCTTTAGATCATCGGGCTTGAGATGACTAGGTTAGGGCGTCTGGTCCATTTTCGACTGGGGGAGGGTGGTGGAGGGTGGCGCAGTAGACAGGCATGTTGAGCGAACTGAGTGAAGTACCGGACATACATCTCCTCCGGCAGCAGTGGCGGGTTGAGATTTTCTAAGGTCGGCATTCAATATTGGTGGGGTTTGTGGGAAGGTTTAGGGATTCAAACAAAAAAGCTTCACCTGAAGTGAGAGCGAGATATCTCCCCATAATTGCATCTGCCGATAGTGAAGGGAAATCATGAGCGCAAGAAAAGAAAAAGATTATAAAGAGAGAGTTTGAATTTTTAGTGAGTAAGATACACAAGGACGCCTACTCAGTGACGGGCACCTCAATGGTGACATTAAACCCATTAGCCTTGAGATTATCAAGGATAGAGAAGGCTGGAGTGGCGTAGGCAAGATCTAAATTGTCGTGGCCGCCAGTAACAATACCCCCAAGACGTCCCTGACTGTCGACAATGGCGGCGCCCGAATCCCCGTGGTCTGCAAAGGCTGGGGACTTGCTATCGTAGGGGCAGATGACCCATTCAAGGGTTTTCTTTGGAAGGGTATTTTTAAAGTAGATGCGGGAAAAAGATCTGATTTCATTCGCCCTTCCTAGTGTAAACCCAGTACCTAAACCCCGTTTCATGACAATAAGGCAGGACTCTTCATCTCTATCAAACATGTTAGGCGAGTATATATCTTTTTTGGGAATGATGCCCTGGATTTTAAAGATGCGATTGCGAGGGTATTTGAAGCCATGACTATTGCGTGGGCTCGGGTACATGGCCCGCGTGAAAGTTGCAGGAGTGTACTGGGTTCCGAGGTCTAATGCATTGGCGGTGAAGGAATCAGGGTCAATCTTATCGGGGGCCATTTCGATTAATGCGTAGTCTTGTGTAAAGTTTTTTTCATTGAGCACAATCGGGGGTGAGAAGCGTAGGAATCCGAGGATCCTGTCCGTGGTCTTGCTCCAGTGCTTGACCACATAGTCATAGTGTTTTTGCAAGGCATCCATTGTCTTGTTACCCTCAGACAAAGTAATCTCCCACTGATCCCGCTCGGCTTGATCATTGGCCGCTTCCTTGAGGCATCTCTCGTCATAGTCAAGGAGGACTCTCTGGTCAATAATTGATTCCTCAATCTTTTTAAGGTAGCTGTTGAAGCGAGCGGGGCTGAACAGGAGAACGTTGATGCGCGGCTGACTTGAGAACTTCCTGTTGTAGATTTTGTTGTCATCTTCCTTGCCGAACAGGACATGGCGAGCAGTGATCAGATAAATCTTGGAATGAGCATCCCTGACATAAAAGCCTCCTGTACCATTTTCGTCCGGGGTCTTCTCATCAGTGTTCCCAACGGGCCAGGCCGGCCAGGCTTCGGTAAAGCCGGGCCCGGCCTGTCGAAATTCTCTCGGATCTAGCCTGGCCCGAGCCTGCAGGCCTGGTTAAGCCTGAGCCTGGCCTGGCCGGGCCCGCCTATAGGCCATATAGGCTTTTTCCCGGCTGCCTGATAGGCCGGCCTGGCCTATATAGCCTAGGCCGGCCTATACGGCTTCGGCCGACCCACTCATAGTGAGCGGCTGCTCTGTGTCAACAGCAAAATTCACGGTAAATGTTTCCCAATTACGGAATATGATTAAAAATAAAGTAACGGTTTCGCTTATTAGCAAAAAAAACACAAAAAAATACTAGAGGTAGTGAATTAATTAGTTGAATCACTCGTTTTGTGATTAATTAAGAAGTATCATAATAGCCGAAGGTAAAGGAGGAAAAAAAATCACAGGCGATAAACTCGGAAGAGGGGTGGGGGGGTTGAATACCCTTAATGCAATCTGTTCTCAACGCTAATCTCCGGGCCTATAGGCGCCTATCAGGCCTGATAGGCTTTCGTAGGCCGATCGAATTCGGCCTATATGGGCCTAGGCTGTCTTCCGGAGCGGCCTGCCTTAGCCCGGCCTACGGCCTATAGGCCGGCCTACCATCGGCCTGGCCCGTTGGGAACACTGCTTCTCATTGCATATCGGGAACCCCAGAGTAAAGGTCAATGGCTGAAGGAGTTCAGCAATGGGGTTGATGCTCGGAACAGGCTTCTGGAGGGGAGGACCGGAATAACGGGTAACCATCGACTCGCGGATTTCGACCTCGACATCATCAATTTTACTCTTGACCACTAGGTTCTTGCATTCAACAGCAACAATTTCACCCTCCTCGCGACTGAGACTATTAGGTATCACCGCGATCCAGATTACCATCGGTGCGGTTGCCTCAGTCGCATAGCCAATTCTAACAACATCCGTACTGGTCCATCTTACGCCCTTGTCTTCCATGAGGTGATGGATCTGAGGGCCGAGCTCTTCCTCCCACAAGTCCTGAAGCTTATGTTGCCCCGCTGGGCGAATTGTCTTTGGCCTAAGATAGGCTTCGGGGCCTGTTGGTGGGTGCCATTTATTCATTCCGGTACGCGCAACAAGAACAGGCTTCCCATGGAGCCCATAGTAATAGCGCTTGGCTTCCAGATCCGAAATGGCGGAACGGGAGGACAGAGAAGTGGTCATATTGGTCGCAATTTCGAGAGCCGGGACAAGAATCGAAGCTGCCGTTTCGGTTTTGGAGGCGATGGCGGTGGGTTGCGGGATCACAATGTTGGGAAATCTCAGTAATGTAAAATCCGGTGACCCGAGTAATGGGAAACCAGATTGACTAGATTCGGGGTTGGGGAACGTAGGTGGGTACGGAGCGGTGGGGCTTGGGGGCAGGGTTCCTCCGGCAGTAGAGTAGTTGGTGGTTGGAACTTCCGGAATAATATTCAACGTGGTGAGATCGGAAGTGTATCCCGTCTCGTAGAAGGGAGGATTGCGTTCGTAAACATCGGTTGCTAATAGAAAGGGTTAGATGAAAACCAAAAACCTCTAAACTGGGAAGTACATACAATTCATTTTCTGAAAGGGGTTTGATCTGATACGACCTGCTGACACGTGGGAAAAGGTGTTTGTGGGAGGCAAGAGGGCGAGGGCAATTGTTAGCGAAAAGATATTTTAAGAGCAATTCGTGCAGAAGGACTGTTTCTGCCAATCTGGGTTCGGGTTTAGCCCAGGCTCCTCCCTCTGTGACTACTAGTCCGCCTTTGCCAAGAAAAAAATCATTTCCAGATGGTGCTTTTCTTGACAATAACGGGCGGGTAATGATGTCCCCGTTTCTACCCTGTGTTTATCATGAATCTTCGGGTGAACAGCTGGGCATCTGCAACATCTAGGCAATAGCATGCTTGTTTGGTTTGTACAGGAGAGGATTTGGTCGATAAGTAATTTAGTAAGTATCGCGCCTCAGAAAAATGAGACCAGCCTCCAACTGGTCCACGTATTCTCCGCTTTCGGCACCAACTGTTGCATACATTGTCACTCAGAGACGCTGAGTCCGCTAAGTGGTTGTTAACGTTGCTATTGAGTGCGCATCGCCTTGCCATGCGCCTGCGGCCTCTTTTCGTGTCAATGTTGAGTTGAAAATCCCCAATACAACGAGCAGTCCGGCCGAGCTCCCTTCACAAAACGAGCGTCACTTCGCCTCAAGACCAGTGAATAGACACCGATTCCGTGGTTGCTGCGGAACACCAACGCCATCACGTTCTCCAGGGAATTTATTACCAAAACCTCCGCCCTTGTCGATCCGATTTGACTCCCCACTCTGGCTCTATTTGGTGCTTCCACTGTTCTCAATGTTTCGCTCAAAATCTTCAATTATTTCTCAAGTTTGTTAATTCTTACGGGGACAAAGGTATATTTTCCAGAACGCACTTGACGCTGTAGAGAATACTAATTCACTTGTTATTATAGCTGAACAAACTTGGGGCAAAAGTGTCGCGGGCACTGATCACTGGCGCCTCGGATTGTATTAGGAAGGACCTCCCCTTGTAGTTCGCCACGAATGGATTCAACCTTAGTCTCGTCTGCTGCACCGAATCGAAACTCACTACCCTAGCTCAGGAAATCGAATCCAAGTACTCCGGTATTCAGACTAAGCATTTGGCAATGGGTTTTGGGCGGAATGACTATGCGCGCGCGCGGTGAGCGCTTGACTGCACTGTTGAATGATCTTCACATTACGTTTTTGATCAACAATTTTGGGAAAATCTCGGATATCCCCATTCCATTCTTGGTAACGTCCGGGAAAGAGATAGACGAGATCACCGCCATTAATGCTAATAGTACACTCAAAGTTGCTAAATTCATTGCTCTGGGATAAGCCTCACGAAAAGGAAAGCCGATCTTGACTGTTGGCTCGTTCGGCAGTTTTCTTCCTACTCCATTCTTGGCCGTTTACTCAGGCTCAAAGGCCTTCGTGCAGTATTGGTCCACCACTCTCAGTTCCGAGCACAATGGTGATGGTGTACCGGTTCAATTGGTTGTAGGTTACTTAATCAACTTAACTATGGGTGAGATTCACAAATGCACCATGATGATTCCTACACCGAGGGCTTTTATCAAGGCCGCAATTGGGACTATTAGAATGGAGGGGACTGTCAGCCGTATAGATGGCACTATGACACTAGACTGGGGTCATGATTTGATTCATTGCGGTGTTGACGAGTCGTTCCATAGAATAACAGTCTAGTTTCGAGGAAGAACCTAGGTATGCATAATAGTATTAGAGAGAGGGTGTTCTGGGAGTGGGAAAAGGAGGTGGCTCATGGGATGAAGATTGCCTAGAAAGTGAGGATGTAATACTAAAATGGTGTTTGGTGGACTGTGTGGCAGAATGGAGAATAGGCCGATGGATCATATTTATGTTTGACAGCTTCTCTAGCGGTCTAGACTACTAAATCCCTATGCAATAATTTCGTGCGAAATCTGGGATTACCACAGACTGGAGCCTTGAAATGTGCTGTAGTATGATAGTCCGGAATCCATAGGGGTGAACACCTTAGGCTATACAATTCGGAGCAAGGGTAGCGACCCGGAAAGGGTAGAATGAATTATGGATAATGGTTGGAGAAGCCCCCATGGTAATGATACCCAGAGATACCGACACATTTTATTCTAGTTTGTTGACCAACTAAACAAGGGGAACGGAGAAGGTGGTCGTACACAGAGTGCCGGCAGTTTCCTCATATATAGTTCTTGCCACCTAATGTTATTCCACTCTCGCGAAAATCGCCCAATATCGTAATTTGTGTGACCGAGTGGCAAGGCGATCAATCACATCTTGACCACTATTAAGCTAGACCTGAAAGACTTGTCTCCCAATTTATCACAGTGGGTATTACTAGAACCGTGAATCTAGTTTATTAGCCTGACCTAGCCCTCTGATACCATAGTTCTGGTGTAGCCAAGCGCCGCTGTAGTGCGAACACTGTTCCCGTAATTCAGGGCTTTCCTGGACCAGGCAACACTCGCCAAATTCACCATACACGCAAGGCGGCAATACTTGCAAGACCATAGATATGGCAGGGAGGCCGCTATACGATTGAGGGCAATATTTCCTTGCTGCATACTGAGTTTGGCTTGTTTCCCCTGTTTTTTGGTACTCGTACATGTAATGTGTATTCTACTTTATCTCTACCTTTCGCCGCGCCCCTCCTTGACCATGGGGCATCTGACGGAAGTTCAACAAATTGCTCCATAATTATGGAAAGTATAGTTATCGCATACCACAGAATCCAAGAGCCCGCTCACACCTAAAAGTAATGAATAGCATGGGACTTTAATCATGCGATAAGGTTGACACCGTCCCCCAATCCAGTAGCATGTACAGTATCGTATGTCCTTACACTCCTCCGCACTTCCAAACTTTGCAGCTAGCCCTATAATACAAGAACATCAAACCACGCCAACATATTTCAACAAACAAAATTAATTTTAAAAATTAAATCCCGTATTCCACATCATTGCGAGCGCCCAGCATAGCAAATTGAAGCCAGCCACGGAAATACTAGCCACTATTTAAATTCGGGCACTGCTTGAGCAAATCACATTGTGCAAACTTGCAGGTGGCGCTCTATGCCGGGCGCTCGCTATGGTGTGGAATACGTTACAATATTATAATATGTGTATCATACCTATATTGGCCGTAGACAGGAAAATCGCTAGTACAAAAAACTACGGAAAGACAGCGTTACTAAGCTATTGTGCGTGAACAAAATTAAGGGGTTGTTTGGGGTGACAATTTTGGGATGGCAAACCATGGTTTCAATCCAAACCGTGGTTTGCAGCAACCAGCACCAAATTTTTGACTGTTTCTGACATAGGGTATGAGGTTCTTCCAACCATGGTTCCACAACCATGGTTTGTAGCTAGCCAAACTTCGCAAAATTGTCACGCCAAACAGCCCCTAA
>Ga0307513_10002894_pt1 | contig 23485 bp, 18 predicted proteins | sample 15_EM_MG_FD_202174 | JGI IMG/M metagenome (GOLD analysis project Ga0307513, IMG submission 202174) | Populus trichocarpa ectomycorrhiza microbial communities from riparian zone in the Pacific Northwest, United States - 15_EM | ecosystem: Host-associated > Plants > Roots > Unclassified | place...
AGTCTCCTGGCTAGCAGGAGACAGCAGACTTCGACAGACCTTCAGTCTAAGAATACACTTGGTTGAACGGCAATCCCTGAGTTCTATTTGTCCTTCAACTATTATCCTTCTAGCGACCGGTCCCTTGAAGCCTTCCTTAGCACCAGCGCTAGCAGGTCTACCGCCGGTCCTATTGTATTTTCGTTAGACAGGAATAAACCTGTTACACCTCCTCTACGAGAGTCTTCGATCTCAGAACCCAGAGACTATTGTAATAGTCTCGATGGGCTGTACGAATATAGGACTATTGTGAGAGTTCTATCAAGCACCTCAATCCACCCATCTTACTATTTGACGATATAGTATCCTTCGATGGATCACCCAAGACAAGCAAGTCAGTTCCGTACTATCTGAGGAGATAGTACTTCCATACACCCTAATGTAGAATAGGAAGACTTACTTACTCAGGAAACGAGCATCGTTGCCTGTTGTATAAACTACTTAACAATAGGAATGTTACAGATAAAGGTATATGTCGTCGTATATCTCGCAGCATATGGTCCCCAGCTATGTTGACAGTGACAACAATAAACCATATGACGCCCGGAGCCATCATCCATAGTTTCCTGGATAATCAGTCGCTTGTCATATAGGTAGCTCTTGAACGGGAGCTCCTTCCTGCAGCTAATCGTTCGCATATTCAATAATTCGCCTATATTGATTCCTAGGTTAACTTGTTCTCTCAGGTTACTTTGTGGGCCGGAGAAGAGATTAATACCCCATCGTCCACTTAAGGTCTCATCGTAGTCAGACACATTAGGGGAGTCTGGATGGCTGCTTGGTTCGCTTGGTGAATCGGAGATTGTTTCTGCGACCTGCCAGGGTGCGGGTGATAATGGATCTGCCTGAGAAGACATTGTAATACCGTGGTCCATTGTTGATTCAACAAAGATAATAAGAAGATAGTCACCAAAACTATCACTTGGTGATTATCGTGCGGATGTGCCGCATAAACTATATTTTATTCTAATCACCTGTCACATGATTTCCAACAGATCTATATATACTGGAGTGATCGATCATGATCGTGTTTTCATCGATCATACTCAATCATACTCAATCATGATCGAGCACTACCTATGATCGATCAAATCGATCAGATCACCGCTTGAATGATCGTTCATTCTGTGATCGAGGGCCAGGCATGATCGAGGTGATCGATCACTGAGTAGTCGAGCAAAACTCGATCATGATCTGATCGTGCCCATCACTAAACTGGATCCCTCTTCTGCTTGTGGAAAAGGACTACATCCCTAATAGATCTTAGTTGCTCAATACCTACATTGTACCCCCCCTTTTAATTATGGTAATCCCTATTAAAGAAAGACCCTACTTTCTGAAGACTTTCACCAAGTGACTGTACCATCCTTCTGCAAATTGGTAGACCATTACTGTTATAACATCTAACGTGCTCGTCTACCGATACTATTCCAACTATCGTGTAACTTACTCTCTACCTGTTCCCTAGTTTGATTTGGCCTAAAGCAGAACCCCCAGATTCAGTGGGGGGTGATTAAATGGTTGGGGGAGCGTGCTCAGTTTTGGTGTGAAATGCCCGTCGGCTCGAGTTTTTTGTCACCCGACTTTTAACTACTGAATTTTGGGCGTAGTCTAACTTAAGCTATCTCCTTGGTGAGAGTTGAACCCTAACCCCTAGCCCATTGCCACTCCAAGGAGCTTCTGGAAGCAGGCAGGAAGTACTCGAGTACCTGGCTACTAGAAACGGGGTCATAAATTTGTATGCTGGCTCGGGGGCCTACGATTTCTTGCCTGCTGCGATTAAAATTAGGCAAATCACCTGCTCCAAAATCCCCTAACCGTCATGGCTGACCGCTCTTCTGAACATTGCTTGACTGCAGAATCATACCGGAACTGTCCCCAATTGAATTTATAAAACAGGAGGCTTGACCGGGGATATGGGACTGAGATTATGGGAGGAATAAAGCATTTATCGCTTAGTCTATTGTCTACTGCACCCAAGAGCTCTGGCAAAGAGAACAAACATATTCGAAAAGTATCCTTTATTAACTTCAAATGAATTACTAGGGTCCTAAACTGAAACATACTCTACACATTTTTTGGCACTCTAGTGGAGTGGGGGATGCTGTAGAGGTAGTGAGATGCCGTGCAAGACTAGCACTCGCACAGATTTTGTCTAACGAAACGGCAAGAGAAGGAGATCCAATGCCGAAATGCATCACAATCAGTGGACCCGTTGTGAGCCTACCCCCGGTAGTTAGGATCTTGCCGAGGAGGTGCACGGGCCCTCCACGATAACCACATAATACCCATAGAATTCTAAAGCTTCCTTTGATCTGCTGGGGCATCCCGGGTCTTCCAGGCCACTCTGCATCTTGGAAATGACAACTGGGGCTATAGAGCAAGGCCGTCCGTTGGGACGATAGGAGAATAGGAGATGGCCGGGGCCAGGGGCTCGGGGGAGGTAAAGAAAAGCTAGAACTTGTCGACCGCAAGAGCGGCTAGGGTGAGGATTTCCAGGCTCGCAGTAGGTTCGCCGCTCCTTCATGTCCCCTTGTAGATGCATACCAGAGCGGTGTGTGACCATTTTTATCTGGCCCGCTGGCGTTGATGTCCTCCCGGTCCAAAAATAGCTTCACCACTGACTGGTGCCCTTTAGTCGCAGCCCACGAAAGTGGTGTCCTGCCGTTACTGTCTGGTCTGTCAGGGTCGACGTCTTTCCGGTCTAAAAGTAGCTTCACCACTGACTCGTGCCCATTCTGTGCAGCAACGAAGAGGGGCGTATAGCCCTCATTGCTTGGCTTGTCAGGGTCGACGTCTTTCTGGTCTAAAAGTAGCTTCACCACTGACTCGTGCCCATTCAGTGCAGCAACGGAGAGGGGCGTATAGCCCTTATTGCTTGGCTTGTCAGGGTCGACGTCTTTCCGGTCTAAAAGTAGCTTCACCACTGACTCGTGCCCATTGTGTGCAGCAACGGAGAGGGGCGTATAGCCCTTATTGTCTGGCTTGTCAGGGTCGACGTCTTTCTGGTCCAAAAGTAGCTTCACCACTGACTCGTGCCCATTCTGTGCAGTAACGTAGAGGGGCGTATAGCCCTCAGCGCTTGGCTTGTCAGGGTCGACGTCTTTCTGGTCCAAAAGTAGCTTCACCACTGACTCGTGCCCATTGTGTGCAGCAACGTAGAGGGGCGTATAGCCCTCATTGCTTGGCTTATCAGGGTCGACGTCTTTCTGGTCTAAAAGTAGCTTCACCACTGACTCGTGCCCTTCTGCCGCAGCCCCGAAGAGGGGTGTATGGCCCTTATTGTTCGGCTTGTTGGGGTTGGCGTTTCCCCGCTCCAAAAGTTGTTTCGCCACAGATCTATGCCCATTCGCCGCAGCCCACCAAAGTGGTGTGTTGCCGTCGTTGTCTAGCTTATTGGGGTCGATGGCCTCCAGTCCCAGTAGTAGTTCCACTGACTGCTCCTGTCCACCCCTTGCGGCCCATGCGAGTGGTGCTATGCCCGCAGAATCTCCCCGGTTGACGTCACCATCACTCATTCTTAACAAATCGTTCATTATATCAACAATCCCAAAGAAAGATGCACAGTGTAGCCCAGTGAACAGCGGAGGGGCATTGACTTTAAAGGGACCATACGGATCCCATATTTGCTCAGGAAGCGACTTGGCGGTTACGTGGTTCTCGTACTGGTACAAGAGCTCCATTGCGAGAGATCTTGCGCGATCTGAAAGTTCCCTTCTTGCATGGGTGCCCCAATGTCTTGAACAATATTTAAGGAAGGGCATGCTTGACAGGTCCGGCTGTGGCTTAACAGGAAGTGCCTTGGACTGGTCTGAATTCAGATAAGTTAAGCAGGTTTCCGCCATCACCGACTGAGCGTGTGGGAAAAGGCTACGGTGGTCGCAGAGGTACTCGCGGAGTGTGTGGTGCATCAACCGGAAGGTCGAGGCTTCCTTATCTAGAGTGATTAGTCCTTGACAACAGGCGAGCAACGTCTCTGTTGCAGGAACGTTGTCGTTGTTGAAATGTGTTGATCCAATTTCCACACCGAGCGCATGACATAGTTCATCTACCCGTAATGGCCTTTCCGCATGGCACACCCACATCAGCGTGGCCATGGCAAGCTTCGCTTTCTCCTCCTCTTGAGCTCTTATCCGTTCCAGTGTTGCCTCATATGCATTTCCCAACCCTAACCCATCCCCTATCGCATTCAGCCTATCTCGCCTCCGATGGATTGTCGTTTCTCTTAGGATTGTCGCCATCTGGAGCGAAATCAGTAGGAATCTAGATTCGCGCGTGTCAGTATATGTTACAAAGGTTTCCCAGATCCCACGCCACTACTTACGATTCCGAGTTCTCTTTAGGAATACTTTTCATGATGTCGCCCTCCAGCCGACTGTTCATCACCTCGGGAGTTGTGTCCTTCCTCAGCCTCGCGCGCAGATATGTGACTACATCGCGGTCCCTGGGCTTAATCGGTACACATGTTGCCTTTCCACCCAGTCTCCTCTCGACCGCCCCCCGGATATGTGACCTCCCGGTCATGAACACTCGAGTTTTTGGCGATGCCTGGAGAATTTGTCCCAATGCCTCTAGAACTTCCAGTTGATGCTCCGGAACGCATTCGTCGAGGGCGTCAACACATATGAATGTGCGTTGTGGAGTTTGGACAGTCGCGAACATTTTCACGATATCAGGAAGTTGAAGTCTTCGACCACCAATCACCTTATTCTGGTTCTGAAATTTCTGCACGATTTCCACCGGGATTTCCCCCAACCCACGCAGGACTTGTTTGAGAAGAGAGCCTAGCATATTTGTTGGAGACTGGGCCTCCCGGGAAGCGAAATCATAGTAAAAACAAGCGACCGCCATATCTCGTTCTATGGCCTGATCGCATAAATGGTCTATAACCACGGAACTACCATCGCGACCTGTCAGCAATAGTGCCCTTTGTTTCTCCTTCACTGGTGGCCTCGCGTACCTAATGTAGCTCTTGCCAACCCCCGGATCCCCATAGCAAAACAGGGCCGCATGATCAAATCCCTCCTCAGTACCACTATACCAATCTCTAAACTCCTTCGTTTCCAGTAACCAGTCCCCTATACTATCCACCCGCTGACTGCAAATATCCTGATGCTGCACTTGGGGGTCTAAGGGAGATAACCAGGCCAGGATCTTGGGCCCATCATCGGCAGTAGTAAAAACAATGGTATTTGATACATTAAAGCAGTTGGTATTATCAGTGAAAGCTCGAGACATCTTTAGTTTTTCGCTGTTCGATATGCTGTCGAGAATAAGGTGCTGAGGGGCTCTGGGTCTGTTGACGGAGTTCAGTAAGTTCAGGAAAAGCGGGGTCATTGCTCAGCCATGCAACCATCTAGACTAACCAATTGGCTGGGGATTTGTGGAACCAAAACTCGTGCGCTTATGGGTTCTAAAAGCACCTAAGCAAAAGTCTTGATGATCACGTGTTTCAACGATCGCAGCAACTGGGCTCCAGACTAACAATAGTCCATCTCCTTCACTCTCACCATACCGCATCATTTCCTCCATGTATCTCCGGGGGTCCTGAGAGAAACGGGGCGTCATAGGGCAATCAACGAAGAACTCAAAACACATAACCAAGCACCAGGGAGCCAGAATATAGTCACAAGGAACTTAAATCAGTACCTCAAAAAAAGCCACCTTCAAAGCTCGTTAAAGCGCGGCACAACATGTTTAATGGTCAGCTATAGCATGTCTGGAAGAGGGAAGGGGTATTCCAGAGTATTGGAAGTGCAAAAACAACCCCCCTGCTAAACCTATTGAAGTTCTGTCAAAAGGGTCGAGGAAACATCCGGGGGTCTAATTGTGCCAGACCCTGCCTATGTTATAATGAGTCATGCCTTATTCCTTAGCTTGCTACTGCGCCCAAGATATCGGCGGAATAAGAACTTGGTTTAATGCTCGAATGATTGATTACTAGTGAGGGAAGGACTCACTTATTCTTGTAAATGAGGCCTTGTGAATAACTCAAGGGATATCGTGACAGTTTAGGTTGTATGAATACTAGCTTTCTTTTTTTTGTAGAGCTGTCAACATGATCGCTCAAGAGTTATCTATAGTCTTTTCCTTTTATAGTTTATTCCCCTACTCTCTGTGCTGCACTGCTCAAATCTCGCTAGCATCTTTCCTCTAGCTTCCTTTAACCCGAAGTCAATCCCATAAGATCTCATCTTACCACCTTCACAGAATGGCAACAGAACAAGAATAACAGTCGATATATACAAGTTTCCTAGTCTAGCGCATATTTCGGGATTTCAAGATTCCCTCCTTCTATACTGGTCCCATGTCGTTCCGCATTCCTGGTGCTTCCGCCTTTTATATGCTCTTAACGTTCCTGCGGCAGAGATCATTCCCATAACAACCCCGTACCGGTGCCAACCACTTCAATTACAGCTGCAACAACATTTCCTACTAAAGTTAGGGTATTTCTTTGGCAGCTCCAGTCGCTCAGCCCGCATCCCCAGCCTAGCTATTCCAGCCCTGTGTTGGCGTCAGAAATGCGCGTGCCCCCTAGAAAACCCTTGAGTGCCTATGATTTCAAAAGCTCACACTACCGGGGAGACCCGCTCAATAGGGGTCTGGTGATATGTTAGTGGGCATTATAGTAGCATTTGCTTCAGTCATGGTGGTGGACGAAGTGAGGAAATAGTGAAAGAAAAAAAGGGGGGATCGTCTCTAGGGTTGAATCTTTGCGCAGTGTGAAATTAGAATTATCCTAGCCCCTTGGTAATTTAGGAAACACTTTTGGGGGCTACCGAAGTTTTTCGATTATCGTTCCAGTGCGCTGAGCTTAGTAGATGCCTGGGACAGTTCATTTTTTTCATGGTCGGGATAAAGTTCTGCACATTGGGAAACGACCTGGGTGGGGGTGTGGGCTGTTATGCCCCCGGTAGGTAGACCTGCAAAGTTCCGATATGCCATCTAAAATCTAGTACTTTACGACTTACTTAATTCGCGATCGCTTGGCCGCCAAGGGCTGAACAGGTATAAAGCCACTCCCGACGATACCCTGGAGTATGACCTTACTAGCTTTAGGGGAGTGGCGGAAGTGGCCTAGCTAGCCCAGAGGCACCAAGCGACATAATGCTCACCAGTGGCGGTTTGGTAAAATGGAGAATACCGGGAACTTCCGGGGGAGGTTTCTAGTCGCAGAAACAATACTATACTATTGCAAGTTAAGAGGCATATTTTTGTATATGCTGTGGCGCTTGGAGATTGTCGGGATAAGGATTTGAGTAATGCTGTGCCTAGGCATTGTTACAGCACAGCAGAAGCGTTATCGCGAAAGGAAATTTCTCTTTGCCAATGGAATGGACCCTTCCTCCGTCCGTGCCCCCGGGGGTGCGATACCTCCCCCCCCATTAGTCCCAGGGCCTCTGTCGAAGAGAATCTCCTTTTCGCGGGGATTTTTGCTGAGTGGTTGTGTAAAGGTTGATAGTCTGGCAGGTAAAGCTATATAAATACCCAACTCACGAGTGGGCGGAGGAATGGACGGGCAGTGGTTTTGCCAGTAAATTGACCTGACTGTACCGTTCGAGTGGTAATCCCGGTCTAGAATTCGCAGGAGGAAACGAAAGAAATGATGTAAAATGGGCGAAAGAAGGGACCATACATGAGAGGGAGGATCTATCATGCGGGGTTGAAGCAAGGATCGATGAAACCTAAGAAAAGTTGGAAGCGCAAAAATAAAATAGGAAAACACCCCTCCCCCCTTCGATACCCGGAATAAAAACTCGAAATTCTTCACTCAATCGCATCGCTAGATACACAGGTGTTTACGGTAATTATGCACAGGCTCTACATCCAAAAGACAATAAATTTCACCTATGCAGAGTTTTCAACTTCCGGAATAATGACTAAACCAGAAGAAGAGGGGAGAGTAAGTCGAAGAATAGGGGCTGTAAGATTGTAACGCAGTTCCAGAGGTCCGGAGAGGGCGGAGAGGAGAGGCAAATAATGTATAGGGTATGGCGGTAGGCACAATTCTAGAACAGCGGAAAGCCGGAGCCAAGGGCTTGAAGAGAGACAAGAAGCTGGTAACTCGCCAACCCCAAACCGGACGGGAACTACCGGGTTCCAGGTGCGCAGTAAATTGACCACTCTTCCATGTCCCTTGGTCGACGCATCCAAGAGTGGTATGCGGCCACTTTTGTCCTGCCCACTAAAGTTGATGTCCTACGGTCCTAATAGTGGATTCATTGTTGCTTCGTTCCGCTTCCCGGTGGCTTGCAAGAGAGGTGGCTTTCCAAGGAAGATACAGGCTTAATATAAAGTGTATGTCGAGGGCGCGTTTGAGCGGGGGATAGAGGAGGGTAGAATGGTAGGGATTATTGTCTTTGATTTTCCTAAACGAAGGGGGTAGAATTTCCTTTATATACAAGTCAGTATCTTCCACCTAACTAAGAGAAATAACAGGGAAATTAAAGTAGAAACATAAGTGTAAACATGTTTAACCTTGAAAACCTACCAGGGAAATCTCATCAATGTGTGTAAGTCTGGAGTGGTACGAAAGAAACAATTATAGGGCCGAAGTCTTATCAAGGCCGAAATATTCAGAACACTAGATAGAAAACGAAATATATAATCTCTAATCGTTACCATGAAATATTAACGAAATATGCGTAATACATGTCCTAGCAGTAGTAATGTAGTATATCGGGAATCCCGGAATACAAACCTAACATGAGAACAGGAGATACAACCAGTAAGAGAGCAGACATATGAAATGAATCAGAAATTTCGGCACCCCCGTTGTCCGACTTGTCGGAATTGACGTCTCTCTGACCCAAAAGTTGCTTTACCGCCGAATTGTCATTTTATGGTATTATAACCTAGGAAACCGGTGCCCTGTCTGAATTGTCTCGATTGTCGGGGTTGACGTCTTCTCGGTCTAAAAGGTACTTTAGCCACTTCTTGTGTCCTTCAATTGCAGCCTACAAAGGTGGTGTCTTACCCTCATCATCTAGCTTGTTGGAGTTGACGTCTTCCGGTCCAGAAGTTGCTTCACCATCGAGCCGTGCTCTTTTACGGTGGCCCACATCGTCCGACATATCGGGATTAACGTGTTTCCGATCCGAAAGTTGTTTAACCACTGCCTCGTGACCGCTGAGTGCAGCCTGGGCAAGGGGTGTGGTTCCCTCGTGGTCGGGCTTGTGGGGGCTGATGTCTTTCCGGTCCAAATGTTGCTTCACTACCGATTCGTGCCCTTTAGTCGCAGCCCACAAAAGTGGTGTCTTTCCCTCTTTGTCCGGCCCGTTAGGGTCGACATCTCCCCGGTCCAAAAGGTGTTTGACCACTAACTCTTGCCCTCTGGATGCAGCCCAAGAAAGTGGTGTCCTGCCCTCGTAGTCGGGTTTATCAGGCGTGACGTCCTCCCGGTGCAAAAGTTGCTTCACCACGGAGTTGTGCCCTTTTGCCGCAGCCCAGAAAAGTGGTGTTCTGCCCACCTCGTCTGGCTCGTCGGGTTTGACGCCTTCCCGGTCTAAAAGTTGCTTCACCACTAAGTCATGCCCTTTAATCGCCGCCCACGAAAGTGGGGTTGTGCCCTCATGATCTGGCTTGTCAGGGTCGACGTCTTCCCGGCCCAAAAGGTACTTAACCACTGCCTCATGCCCGTTAATTGCAGCCCACGAAAGTGGTGTCCTACCCTTATCGTCTGGGTTGTCGGGGTTAACGCTCCCCCGATCCAAAAGTTGCTCTACTACTGACCTGTGCCCATTCAGCGCAGCCCACGAGAGTGGCGTCTTGCCCTTATTTTCTGGCTTATTGGGGTTAACGTCTTTCCGGCCCAAAAGTTGCTTCACCATTGACTCGCGCCCGCCACTCGCAGCATGCACGAGTGGTGTCCAACCGTCGTTGTCTGGCTGGTTGGGGTCGACGTCTTCTCGGGCCAAAAGTTGTTCAACCACTAACCCATGCCCGGAAGCCACAGCTAACGAAAGTGGTGTTTTGCCCTCATTGTCTGGCTTGTTGGGGTTGACGTCTTTTTGGTTCAAAAGTTGCTTCGCCACTGACTCATGCCCGAAAACCGCAGCTAACGAAAGTGGTGTCCAACCATAGTTGCTTGGCTTGTCTGGGTTGACGCGCTCCTGGTCCAAAATTAGCTTGACTACTGCCTCATGGCCCCTGAGCACAGCCTGGTTGAGCGGTGGGTGGCCCTGGTTGTTTGGCTTGTCCGGATCGACATCCCCGCGCTCCAAAAGTTGCTTCACCACTAACTCGTGCCCGTTAGCTGCAGCCCACGAAAGTGGGGTATTGCTACTGTTGTCCGGCTTGTCAGGGTCAATGGCTTTCTGGCTCAGCAATAGCGCCACTGCCTCCTCCTGTCCTCCCCTCGCTGCCCATATAAGTGGCGTCATACCCACAGAATCTCCCCCATTGGCACCACAGCCATCCACCCCCAACAGAGCTGTCATAACCTCAACAATCCCGAAGAAAGATGCACAATGTAGTCCACCGAACAGCGAAGGTGCATTGACATCCGGGCAATCATCTGGATGCAATACTTGCTCCAAAAAGGAGTTAGCGGCTATGTGGTTCCCATACTGGCCCAAGAGCTCCATTGCAAGCGATGTCACGCTATCTGAAAAGTCTCTCTTTGCGTGGGTGCCCCAATATCGCGAACAATATTTGAGGAATGGCGTACCTGAGAGGTCAGGTTGTCGCTTGGCCGGAAGGGCCTTGGCTTGGTCTGAGTTTAGATAAGTCAAGCAGGTTTCTGCTATTTCTAAGTGAGCTCGGGGGAAAAGGTTGCAATGAGTGCAGAGGTACTCGCGGAGAGTGTGGTGGATCAACCGGGCAGTTGAGGCTTGCTTATCCACCGTAACCAGTCCTTGACAGCAGGCAAGCAACGTCTCTATCGCAGGAACATTATCACTGTTGAGATGTGTGGATCCAATCTCGACAGCGAGTGCATGACATAGTTCAACTGCCTGTAATGGCTTTTCTGAATGGCATATCCACATCAATGTGGTCATGGCAAGTCTTCCCCTCTCCCCGTCCTGTGTTCTTATCCGGTGCAGTGTTTCTTCGTATGCCTGTCCCAACTCTAACCTATCCCCTATCGCATGAAGTCTCTTCCGCCTCCGATGGATCGTTGTTTCTCTGAGGATTGCTTCGACCTTGAGTGAAACCAGTAGGAATCTAGATTTGCACCCGTCAGTGTATGACTTATGAAGATTTCCTGGGCTCCTACTGCGACATACGTTTCCGGAACCTCTTGGGGAATGCTTTTCATTATATCACCCTCCAACCTACTATCCATCACTTCGGGACTTGTGTCCTTCCTTAGTCTCACGCGCAGATATGTGACTATATCATCATCCCGGGGCTTTATCGATAGACTTATCACTCTTCCACCCAACTCCCTCTCAACCGCTCCTCGGATGTGCGACCTCCCTGTCATGAACATTCGGGTATTTGGCGACCTCTGGAGAATTTGGCCCAGTGCATCAAGAACTTCGAGTCGATACTTTGGAATACATTCGTCAAGAGCATCAACGCAGATGAATGTGCGCCGCGAAGATAAGACCACCGAGAACATTTTCACAACATCAGGAAGTTGCAACCCTCGACCACCAATCACCTTCTTCTGTTGCTGAAATTTCCGCACGATTTCCGCCGGGATTGGTTCCAACGCATCCAGAAGCTGTTTTAACAAGGAGCCAAGCATATTTGTCGGAGACTGTTCCTCCCGGGAAGCGAAGTCATAGTAGAAACAGGCGACTGCCATATCTTTTTCTATCGCCCAGTCGCACAAATAGTCTACTACCACGGAGCTATCATCATGACCTGTCAGCAATGATATCCTTTGTTTCTTCCGCACTAATGGTCTCTCCTACCTAATGTAGCTCTTGCCGACCCCCGGGTCGCCATAGCAGAACAAGGCAGCATGATCAGATCCTCCCTCCCCACTACCACCACACCAATTCCCGAATTCTTTTGTCTCCAGTAGCCAGCTTCCTATGCCCCCTACCCGCTGGTTGCGGATATCCTGATGCCGAACCTGGGGCTCCAAGGGAGAACACCAGGCCAGGATTTTGGACTTATCATCGGCAGTTGTAAAGTGAAAGCTGGTTGATAGAAAGTTAAAGGTATTATTGAAGGAATTGATGTTACCGGAAAGAACTTGCGCCATCCTTCCTTTTTGCTGCTGGACACTGTGGAGAACTGGTTGAAGAGCTTTGGATCGGTTGACCAGACTCCACTAAGTTTAGAAAAAGCGGGCTCTTTACCGAAGAATCCCTGAAGAGAGCGCCCTTATTCAACATTTTAGTCAGGAGAGAGGGGGAGGTTGAATCGGGGTTCTAAAAATGGGGATTGAGCGGGTTCTTAGTAAGCAAAAATAGGAGGAACTTTTGTGGAACTTTAATGGAACTTTTATGGGAGTTTCTACCTTGAGTCCAGCTGCATGGGTCTTTATTGCTCAGAAGCAGGAAAAGAGGAGCATCGGTACTAGTTTATTTGCTTCTGCTACGTTTCGCTTCCTTTTCCTATCATTTTATTTGTTTCTTTGCTCCCAATTGCCTTTGAATATCATTGTTTACCGTTTTGTTAAAAAGGGTTTTGTCTCATAACCCCCAGGTTCGAAGAAGCACGTTCCTAGTCCATTGATTATTTTTGATCCAGCCCCCTCCTTCGTTGCGACATTGCTCTACCAGCAACCACCCACCGCCCCCGCCCCGCTAGCGTAACACCCCTTTCTAGTAAAATATACTCGTACAAAACTTTGGGGCCGCACCTCCCTACTCGAGTATGGTACTCGAGTAGTTGTTTGGGAGGTGGAAATTGGTGGAAATTGGCGGAGAGGTAGACTACAGTCTCTACCGGGGGCACGACGAAACTGGGCGGATGACGAATAGCGTACTTCATGGGGAAAAGTGGATTCGTCAAGGTTAGGGTTACAAAAGATTACTTGTAATTAATCCCCGTTCTTCACGTGCCCAGTTTCGTCGTGCCCCCAGTAGAGACTGTATTGGGGGTGTTGGGGACCAGTATGTGGCATCGCGATAAGCTAAGAATTTACAGCGTGATAGAGTCAATTTGCGACAACAACTGCTAAGCTGATGGTCCTGTAACCTCATAACCCCCCACGCGCACGTACTTTCCATACCTCTGGAAATAACTAAGGCTGATACAAGGTATTCCACCCAATAGCGAGCCATTTGCAAGTTTAGGCAATGTGATTGGCTGGGCCTCGGTCCGGATTTAAATAGTGGCTAGTATTTGGGTGGATGCCGGGCACTCGCTATGACGTGGGATACGGTATTTAACCCCCCGTGGACTGCTCAAATATTGGTACTTTTTGGCAAATACCATCGCGAAGCAGCGTATCCCAGACCATCGTTGTACTATATGAATATGGATAACCACAACTTTCTACTACGCAGCTCAGGTTTCCAACCCATCGGCAGTGATGGGTTTGAGAGGCTGGTGTGTACCTGTGGCTTTTAAAAGTATCCGGACACCTTAGCGGTAAGATTGGAGGATTTAGGTGTAAATTTGGACGCCCCGACGCCCAGGCGTCCTGATACCCCCGAAAACCGCAAGTAGCCGCAGTTCATCAGGTTGCTGCCTTGCACTAATTCGGTTGCTTTTTGCTTGAATTCTGCATGGCTAGGACAACCCACCAGGTGAGTAAAGTAGGTAGGTTTAATCTGTCCTGTTTCTGCCGGCAGGAATTTGGAAGCAGTTTAGTGGAATAGGAGGTATTTTCGGATTGGGTGAGTAATTCGAGCACTAATTGATACTAGGAATAATATCATCTCGAAATCACGATATCCAGGATGAAGCCTGCCAGTCATGGGGGATCCGGGAATGCCAATACAAGGTCCTCAAAGATCGGAAAGGGAAGCTTATGTGCAGTTTATCTATCTACCCATCTATCTAGCGCTAGCGAGGGGAAACAAGGAGGAAATGAATAAACAAGGAAGAAGTTAACAAAAAGGAGCTTTTGTAACAGGGGATCTATTCGATTGGGGAATTGTATTAAAGGTAAATGATGTAAGCTGACAAATGGAATATTCCCGCAGTGGTGGCTGGTGGGCGCTAAGTTACGAGGAACGGAAATTCGTGAGCCTTGATACATAAACATTAACGAATGTCGGGAGGTTTCTGAGGGGTATACCTACATATATGTGGGATTCCCAGCGATGACAGCGGTGGAGAATTTCAGGATCATGTCTTGGGACTGATGTAGTGGACACACGGGGGAAAAGAGGTGGATGGTAACAGCCACGGCAGCGTATACTAGGCTCCGCAAGGTTGAGCAAGGCTGGCGCTGGAAAAGGAGGAATCCCACGTGGTTTGAGCATAATCAATAGGCTGCCCTAGATCTCGGGCCTGTGATAGTAAATAGGGTTGCTGTAGATCTGCGCTTTCTACAGACTTCCGGGCTTGTGGTTGATGAAGGATCGTTTAGGGGCAGGCAGGAAGTCATGTTGCAAGGGGAAAACTGGGGTGGAATGAATCACCGCGAGGCGAGCGTCGTGGAAAGCCCGGAGAGAGTGTAATAGGAGACCAAAGAAAGTGTGCTCGTTGTAAGCGTTGATGCACAGAGAAAAGAACGCAACATAGAAAATTCAGCCCGGTGTGGCCAGCACTCGCAGTTGACCCACTATCACACATCGCTAGAAAACCGCCCCCCTCAGGGCGCCTAGCCTGATGGCAATACCATCAGTATACCTTAATCTAGCATACCGCAGTGGGGTTATTCCATCAGTAGCAGCTTCACTACTCCTTCGTGTCCATTCCCATCACGAGAGAGTGGCGTATCGCCGTATTTATCTGGCCTGGCGGGGTCCACACCTTGCTTCTCCAGTAGTAGCTTGACCACCGCTTCATGCCCTCCGGCAGCAGCACACCAGAGTGGTGTTCGATCATTCGTATCCGAGTGATTGGGGTCGATATCTTTTCGTCCCAGTAGTAACTTGACCACCCCTGCATGCCCGTCGGCAGCAGCGCACCGAAGTGGCGTTTGGTTATACTTATCAGGGAGGTTGGGGTCGACATCTTCCAGTTCCAGCAATAGCTTGACCACCCCTTCATGTCCCTCGAAAGCAGCACACCCGAGTGGTGTTCGGTCATTCCAATCTAGACTATTAGGGTTGATATCTTCTCGTCCCAGCAGCAGCTTGACTACCTCTTCGCGCCCGCTAACAACGGCAGACCTAAGTGGCGTTTGATTATACTTATCAGGGAGGTTGGGGTTGACATCTTCCCGTTCCAGCAATAACTTGACTACCCCTTCATGTCCTTCGAGAACAGCACACCCGAGTGGTGTTCGATCGTTCGCATCTGGGCAGTTGGGGTCGATATCTTCTCGTCCCAATAGTAGTTTGACCACCCCTTCATAGTAGTCGATAGCGGCACACCTGAGTGGCGTTTGACCAAACTTATCTGGACGATTGGGGTCGACATCTCCCCTTTTCAACAAGAGTTTGACCACTCCTTCATGTCCCTTGAGAACGGCAGATACAAGCGGTGTTCGATCATTCACATCTGAGCGATTGGGGTTGACACCTTCTCGTCCCAGCAGTAGCTTAATCACCCCTTCATGTCCCTCGACAGCAGCACATCCGAGCGGTGTTCGATCATTCACATCCGGCTGGTTGGGGTCGATATCTTCCCGTTCTAGCAGTAACCTGACCACCCCTTCATGTCCCTCGACAGTAGCACATCCGAGCGGTGTTCGATTATACGCGCCTGGGCGATTGGGATCGACACCTTCTTGTCCCAGCAGTAGTTTCGCGGCTCCTACGTTCCCGTTGCCCGCCACCAATGCCAGAGGTGTGTTGCCTGTGCAATCTTGTTGATTGATATCGCAACCTTCAGTATTTGCGATTGTAGTCACCAGTTCAGCAATCCCGAAGAACGATGCGCAGTGCAGTCCTGAGAAGATCAAAGGAGCACGGATGCATCGAGTATACGTGGGATGAGTTATTTGCCTCAACAGTGACACAGCGGACACATGGTCTTCGAAAGAGGTCAAGAGCTCTAGGGCAAGGGTCTTCGCATGATCTGAGAGCTCCCTTCCCGCATGTGCTCCCCAGTATCTCGAAGAATAGCCGAGGAATGGGACGCTTCGATGATCTGGGGGAGGATAGGGTGAGAGGTTTTTGACCTGTTGTGAGTTTAGATAGGTCAAGCAGGTTTCTGCAAGTATCGACTGAGGTTTATTGAAGAGACCTTGGTGAGCACAAAGATACTCCCGGAGGGTATGGTGAATTAAGCGCACAGTCGAAGCTTCCTTATCTACCGTGATTAAGCCTTGACAGCAGTGTAGCAATCTACCAATCGGAGGAACGTTTTCGGGGTCGAAATCTGTTGCCCCGATCTCCACCGCTAGTGCATGGCACAACTCATCCACCTGTAATGGCCGCTCCGAATAACAAACCCACGTAAGAGTGGCCATCGCAAGTTTTGTGCATTCCTCGTCCTGCACTCTTACCCGCTCCAGCGTCACACCGTATGCATCCCCTAACCCGGACCCATCTTTTATTGCCTTGAGTGCCTTCCTCCGCCGGGAAATCGTGGTCCCCCGCAGGATTGCCTTGATCTGGAGAGAAGCAAGTAGGAATCTAGGTTCGGATATGTCAGCTATCGACTTAGGCCAGCTTTTCCCTAGTACTCATCTCTACATACGTTTCCGTGTTTATCCCGGGAATGCTCTTCATAATCTCTGTCTCCAATGCGCTGCTCATTACATCCGGCGCAGTATCCTTCCTTAGTTTCTCGCGTAGAAATTGAATGACACCGTCTTCCGTAGTTCGTATCAATATAAAGGCTGCCGCTCCACCCAATCTCCTCTCCACCTCGCTCTGGACTTGTGGCCTTCCTGTCATAAATATGCGTGTACACCGCGACCCTTGCAGAATCTGCCCCAATGATTCAAGAACCACCATTCGATGCTCCGGCACACATTCGTCAAGTGCGTCAACGCATATAAACGTGCGCTTTGTCGCTACTATGGTCTGGAACATGTTCAAAATTCCTGAAACTTGAAGCCTTCTACCCCCAATAACCATTTTCTCTTCATGAAAGCTCTGGACAACCACTTTCGGAATTCCCCCCGGCCCGCTGACCAGCTGTCGTAGCAAGGAGCCGAGCATACTTTCCGGTGACTGCTCATTCCGAGCGGCAAAGTCGAAGTAAAAACAGGCGACGGCGGTATCCTCCTTGGCGGCCTCATCGCACAGCCTGTCTACAACCAGTGACCTGTAATCGCAACCTATCAGCCACTGTGGTATTCTTTGACCCCTCGAAAGGGTCTGCTCTCCCTTACATAATATAACTCTTTCCCACTCCTGGATTGCCGTGGCAGATTAAGGTCGGATGATAGGTTCCATCCTCCCCACTGCCATCGTGCCAGTGTCTAAATTCCTTAGTTTCCAGTAGCCAGGCTCCTATACCGTCCACCCGCTGGGCCCCGATGTCTCGATGCCGTACCTGTGGCTCTAGAGGAGAGAGCCAGGAGAGTATTTCAGACCTATTTTCCGGGGCAGTGTAGTTAAAGGTGGTGAAGTTGAAAGAGTTTTGGTTATTGCTGAAGGCATGTGACATTTTTCGATTTTCACCGCTTTGAATGTTGTCGAGAGCAAGGGGTTGACCAGCTTTGGTGCCGTGAAAGGAACTACTTGAAGGTGAGGAGAAGTGGGGTTGATCGCAAAGCCCCGCGCCTAACTGACACCTCTCCAGTCACTGGATCCGATATTTGTTGCACAGACGTTCAAGGACTGCTCACGTCAAAAGCGCGAGTATGGTAGGTTGGCATGCAGCAGGATTCAAATCAGTTACCCGTACTCAGCTCCATGGTTTTTCTTCGGCACATCCCAAAGCAACAGAAATCTACCGTAAAAACCCGATACCGGTACGGTACGGTGGTCTACTGTCAGAGGTGTTGAGCAACTCGTAGGATTACCTGGAAGACTTCATACACATGCGTAACTGCTCCCTCGCCAGCGTCTATGATATTTGTTCTCAAATTCGTTGTATAAATAGAGGCTCCGCAGACGTCAGGAGAAGCGAGAGACGATTATCCTGAAAAGTGGATGTTGTTTGACCTTTCTTTCTTTCAACTCCCCTACTTCGTTTTCAGTGCCATTGAAGCCGTGATGGGCTCTTGTGCCAACACCTACAAAAGAAAGCCCATTCCCGGAGGAGGTCCGACAGTGCTGGTAAATTTGTGAAAGTTGGGCAAACAAAAATAATAATATTGAATTGCCAAAATCGCCAGTCAAATCCGTTCACAAGGAGCACCGCATTTGTTATGGTACCGATGGGCGGGATCTGGAGATTTGGCGAGAGAACGATTTACGTTGCTTCTAGACTAAATCCACTGCAACTACCGTAAAAACTAAAATAAACGAGAGAGGTGCTATGTAGTTCAGAATTCCCTACTTTGGAAAAGGGGGGGAAAACACTGCGAGGAAGGGGCCCGGGAGACATCTGGGGGCAAAAAACACCAGACCTTACCAGAGGAGGAAAGTCCAACGACATAGCACATTTTTCGTTTATTTTAATTTTTACGGTATACATCACACTCCACCCCGAAACAGCGGAAACGACGCTGTAGGCCAAAAAATGTACTATGCCAACCAACACCGATACTTGTGCCCGGATGAAACGGATCGATCAGCCAGAGCTGAGTCTGCCGGATTAAGTGTTTTTCCTCACTACCAACTTCTCTCTTTTCGCAACTAGTTACTCTCACCACTGGGCCTACTCCTTTTACCATCAGACCACACTCGACCCCGCCCAACCCCTCCCCACCACTCCCTCAGCTTCACCACATACCCTGTTCAGCTACAGTTGTCATCTCTCTTCCCCGGTTCTTCACATGGCTTTCTTTTAGCCCCTTCCCCTCCTTCGCTCCTCCACCTCTCTTGACTCAAGGATATAATATAGCCCACCCCCGTGCATGCAGTGCCACAGAAAATCAAACCCTCCTCTCTCTCCTGCTGAATACATACCACTACAAACCGCCGAGTGACTAGTCATGATCGCGCTGGTGGAGCACACTAGTTACCAAAGAAAATAAACAAGAAAAAAAGAGAAAAACAGGGGGGGGGGAACAAAAAGATATGCTGGGATCACTGTTTGATGTGTTTTATTTTATTTTATATTTTCTTACTTTGTGCTTTAGAATATAACTTTATATAAAACGGGGATGCGCGTGCCGGGAGTTGTTCTCAATGAGAGCTAGGGAGAAGAGTACCTTTAAACACTAAGTTATACAGTGCGATCGTATGGCGCACAATCGATGTAAACTACCACATGAGCGGACTGCACAGTTCAGTCGTGATCTATGCTATAACCGCCAAGTTACCTGAGAGCACAGCATCCAACCATGCGTTCATTCACCCGCTCAACCAACCAGACCGGCATTTCCAACTTTGAAGTCGACACATAAACGTCACCACATCCACGAGACGCTTCCAGCTATCATATATCTTCCACTACCACTCCGGTCCATGGAGCGAGTGAAAGCCAACCTGTCCTGTCCATTCCCGTCCATTCCTGGCACAAAACTGCGCGGGCCCCTTTCCATCTTCCCCTTTTCTCGCAGTGCTGGTATATGCAAATATGAGTACATGGGTGAACCCTGTTTTCAGCTCATGTCAAACAAGTCATTAGTACCCCTCCCTCCGTGCAAACAAAGCTGCGTTAGCCCCTATTCTACGGCTTACAGTATTCATAGTAATTAGTAGGCCTGGTGGCCGCTCAGCGGAGCGGGCATTGTTCGGCAAGTAAGTGCATCCGTTAGCCACGGTAGAGCAAAGTGATTCTGAACCTCCTAGCTGCTCGCTGATAATGTCACCGTGTTGAGTGCTTACTTGGCTCAGGAGGCGGGCTTCCTAGTTGGCAAATTCCGTGGATAGGGTATGGGAGGGGTAAATGGGACCAGGTTGTAGGTAAGGCGGGGGGGGAGGTGGATAAATCGATAGGGATGGGGAAGGAATTTTTGATCCAATGGTTTTCCTGCATGAAGCTTGTAGATCCATAGTAAAATTTTTTAGATGAGCCGGGGGAGCAAATAAGTGAAACACTACAGATCCGGAAGGGGGCAAGGATAAAGTGGAGGAGGCTCTGATAGTGGGCGGGGGGGGCCTTTGTCCTTAACTATGGAGGGTAGATGTGTGCGTAGTGAGTTTTGGTGGAAAGGGAGCGTGAGTGGAGATGAGCGGGGTGATGGCGGGGCGGGGAAGCAATGAGACGGGAACGATTGAGTCGGAAGGCAATGATTTAGGGTGGGAAAGGGCTTTGTGAGGATATTGGACTGTGGGACCTAGATACAGGACATGTCAGGGCACAGGAGTGAGGTGTAGGGAATCTAGCCATAAACCCTTTCGAAACAAAGCCCACTACTCCAAATATTCAAATCAAATACCATAGCCTAAGCCTATGTGGCTCTCTCAGTATCCACTGTAGTATAAAGACAAAGGAGCCTGAGAAATCCTATAGACATGCTTCTTCTCCCCGATTTACCTCACGGACGAAATTTGCACTTTTTTCCACACCATAACTTTTGCACTTACCCCTCTTTTAGAGAAAATCAACCGCCTCCAATCTGGAAATGGCATCCACCAGAGAGGAGATGGACACAGAGGAGGACCTCCCTCCCCTATCATCTACTCCTACTCGTCAAAGTAGGAGGAAAGGGGCAGGGGAGGACGGGACAGACGAAAAGGCGATAGAACTCAACAAATTGTTGGTGGAATGCCTCCAGGCAGATGGTTTGAACGCAAAAAACCCCATCATGAAACAAATCAATGAATTCCACTCGGACAGATACACTGAGGCGGAATACACGATGACAACCTTGCGGGTCAGCCTGGCACACCAAGTCCAAGCGTTTACCATCACGGTCCAAAATCTCTCGAGAACGGTCTCAGACCGAAGGACGGAGGGAGCTCCTTCAGGGGCTTCAGCCAACCAACGCCCTGACCCCACCCCCAAATCATACGTCAAGGCAGCAGCACAGGCCCCGCAAAGCGCCGCACCTGCCACACCACCGAAAGGAAAAAGAAAGGCAGAGGTGGGACCCACACCACCTAAGCAACCAACCACAAAACTCCAGAAAAAGACACAAGAACAACAGGCGAACGAACAACCAGAAGGGAAGAACAACAGCCAAAAACCCGCACAGACGTCGAATATTGCTAAAAGAAAACTATTGGCCACCAGAATTACCGCAAAGCCACTTGCTGACCCAGCCGGAGAAGAGGCAAAAATATCTCTGGCCGTGGCGACCGTCCTCACCGGATGCGAATGCAAGGCACCCACTAATCTGCAAGTCTTCTCCAATAAGACGAACGGTACGATCACGCTTACTGCACCCTCTGGCACCGACTCGGGGCAATACGCGAAGTATATAGACAAAATCACCGAAGCGCTCAACACATCAATTGGCCCTGAAGAGCCCAAGTACCTTCTTTTTCGGAGGGCCCCAACGGACGTGGATGTCATCATCCATGGCGTCTCGCTAACGGCGATCCCCAACAACACAAAGGATTTGGAAGACGAAGTTAGGAAAGCCTTCCGAGTCACACACAAGTTCGAGATAGCCGGAGCCAAGTTCCTGAAACCCAATCAGGAGGACAGGAAGGACAAGAAAGCTACCTCCATAATAGTCAGAATCCCGGAAACCGAAATTGACAACGTCACACCCTCGGTACTCTTCATGGGTAAATTCAAAACGTCGGCGGTAATGTGGCAAGCGTCAGCCACTACACAATGCCATAAATGCTGGAAGTTCGGACATCCCATTGCAGGCTGCAAAGCCCAAATCGATATTTGCCCAGTTTGCTCTAAGGCGCACACTCAAAAGGAGCATAAATGCCACCAGACCGCATGCAAAGGACACAGAAGGATTATTCCCAACTGCTGCCTTATGACCCCCGCTAAATGCCCAGCCTGTGGAGAAGCACACTCCGCACTGGACCCTACCTGTCCTGAGAAGTTGAGAGTGAAAGAAGCTGCGAAAGAAAAGTATGACATGCGAATGGCCGCCCTAGCCAAGAGCAACCATGCTGCGCAAACCCCCCATCACCAGGCCGTTGGGCCAGTATGAGGGGAACTAACGCTCAAAACATATTACCGAGAAGAAGGAGAATTAAGATAGCTCAACATAATTGCAGAGGGAGCAATAGTGTATTTATTTCGTTATTTCATATTATGAAGGGGTTTGATATTTCCTTTGTATGTGTTCAAGATCCGCCGTTGTATAATGGACAACCCTTAAGAGCTCCAGGATACGAATGTATTTCATTAACAACTACCAAAGTGCGAGTGTGCACTTATGTTTCTTTGAGAGTTTTACTTGATATTTCTTTTGTCGTGGTTCCTAGGGACCAAGATATTTTGTACTTGAGGATATTTGCTAAGGAGGGGTTTTTGCTGGGCAATAACCGATCGCTTGGAATAGTTAACACCTACCACAGACAGGCTGAGGGGGGCCACACAGTCGCCGCCGAAGACCTGTTTGTCGAAACGAACGAAGCAACCCTGGTGGTTAGAGACCTGAACATACATACCGCGTACACCGATCCGCTGAGGAGCCTCGAACCAGGGGAGAGAAGAAGGGGAGAGCACTACATGAGGCTGGCGGCGTTAGGAGGATACAACATAATCAACACACCTGGAATATACACGAGATTTCCAGACAACCCTATAATACATCGACCCTCCGTTATCGACTACACTCTGGCGAACAACTCGTTGCTGGCCAGAATATCGCGATGGGAAGATGTGTACCAAAGATCAGGCTCGGACCACATTATCATTGTCACCGAACTAGACCCGCAAGGAGCGGGGCTCGCAAGGCCGGCTCCAGACTGGGAGAAGATTGATTGGAAAGACGAGAAAGGGGAACCTAACCCCGGAATCAAGTCGGCCCTGCGGAGATACTTGAAAGAAGGCGACGAGTACAAAGAGATTTATGAGGCTGAGAGTGCAGAAAAGGTTTTTGGAGATAATCTGCGAAGGTTGATCCAGATGGTCAAAAGCTGGGCTCCGCAAAAAACCCCAACGAGATGGTCGAAGGCATGGTGGACGCCGGATATCACAGAACTGAGAAGAGTATACACCTCGGCTGCCCGGTGGGTAAGGCGTGACGGGAGCGGAGTGGAAGAAAGGAACGACGCAAAAAGAGCATACAAAAACGCAATAGATCGGGCGAAAAGGAAGCACTGGGACAACTTCTTGGCCAACGCCAAAAAGAACGATGTGTGGACGGCTCACCAATTTACAAAGCAAAGACAACCGGTGAAGATCCCTGGCGGACATAACGATAGCCCAGACCAGACTTCACAAAAAATAATGGAACACTTCTTCCCACCTAGCCACGACCCGATACCCCTGAAAGTATTCCAAAGGAAAGAGCTTGAGGAGGATAGTCGAGTGACGCCAGGGGAAGTCTCTGAGG
>Ga0307513_10002895_pt1 | contig 23483 bp, 25 predicted proteins | sample 15_EM_MG_FD_202174 | JGI IMG/M metagenome (GOLD analysis project Ga0307513, IMG submission 202174) | Populus trichocarpa ectomycorrhiza microbial communities from riparian zone in the Pacific Northwest, United States - 15_EM | ecosystem: Host-associated > Plants > Roots > Unclassified | place...
TAACTGATTGTCAGCATGGATTGAACTCCTGAGCTCCCGCTAATTGCGACAGGAGTGTTAACCACTGCGCCAGCTAGGTATTTCATGAAAGGTAAACTTGGGAACTAATATTTATCCTACTGGAAGCTAGATTTTGGGATCTTAATGGGTGGGTAGTGTGTCTCTTCCCGAGTTGCTGGTAGGTTTCAACGGAGGTGTTTCTTACTCCTTACTCTTACTCCTTAGATGTAGAGTTCAGGAGGCCCCGTAACAATCGCTACTTAGGTGTTTAATGAGAGATTCTCAGTGGTTTAAAACAGAATCAGTGCTTGTTACTCCGGTACAATAGAGCTAGAAAAGCCCCACTCGAGACCTCGAGCCTCCCTACTTGCTCCCATGTGTATTATCTCACTATAGTCTTCTAATCGTTCTAGTGTTTTCCGGAGGTTTTTTTCTTTTCCTTTCCTCTCTTCTCCCTTTCCTTTCTTTCTCTCTTACCCACATTCCGCCCGACTTTCTAAGGATGCCTCATTTCTACCGGGCGGGGGGTTCGCTCCCAGCAAGCAAGTAAGCATTGTGGTATATATTAGATCGTATTTTGGGATAGAACATTTAGATACGACGTACAGTACATATATAGACAGGACATTGTGTGGCAATTTGCAGACAACGCCGAGTGAGACACCATGAACCACCAAGCACAAAAAGTACGATACAGTGCGCGGTCTACCTGACAAAATAAGATAGCAAACGCTACGTGCAGGTAGGAATAACGCCAATAGTCCACGTATCCCGCATGTAAGGGAGTGGCCAGCCAGCCCCAAGGAATCCACAGGACAATACCTCACCCAGAATGCAAGAATATTTTAACAAGTTGTCGGCCCATGCAATGCGCCTAGCATATTCCTACGTCCCGACAGAAGAAGGCAATTCCTTCCCTCCGCCTCGCCGAACCGCCAAACTCCCCAGGAAGCTCAACTGCAGAAGAGAATTGGTAGAGTTAATTCAATGCCATCTCGGAACCAGTGTACAGCAAGCAACCAGTTAACCTCCTTATCAAGTCAAACCAAAGCGCAACCTTTACAGCAATCACATAAGACATATCCAACGTTGTTAAGATATGATTGAGAGTAAAGGTTTTTCAAAAGTATCATATCATACCACCAAACCATCAGATAGATAATACCGCTCACCGCTACTACTACCGTAATGCTACTACGCCTACGGTGCAACCGGCCCTACCCCCATTTCCATACTTCGTTTGTCCATTTTTCCATTTTCTACCACTTCCAGTCACCTGCCACTAGCGCTACTAGACAGGATAAAGGCAGTGATAAGGCCCAAAGAGCCAAGTTTACAGGGAAAACCGGATGACGAAAGAAACAGAAAGTAGAAGTGAAGAACGGCAAAAGAAAAAAGAAAAAACTCCCTCCCATGCGCAAACGACTGACCTTACAGACCGACAGATAGATAGACAGCCTAGAGATCGTCTTCCAAGTATTTGTAGGCGAACTTAAAGTCCGTTTTACGGCGATTCATCCTATAATAGACAAGCGACAAAGAAACAGGCGCCAACCAACTTTAGCCCAGCAATTTCATTATATAGATAGGCAGAAAAAAGAAAAAAGGGGGAGGAGAGGAAAGTACAAATCAAAAAAAAAATCAAAGGGTTACCGACCACGTAGACTCATAATCGAAGAACCGGTACGTTCCCTGCTCGTATTCTTCAGTTATAGTTTTCGGCTCCTCATGACGTTGGAACCAAGTCTGGTACTGCTTGTGAAACCTCCAGCTCTGACGCTTGAGCTCTTTAGCGGCAAGGTATTGCTGGTAGGTGCCCTGGCGGTAGTAGAATACGTAGAAGAGCGTGTCTACGTCTATGCGCTTATACAAACTCGGGTCGTCGAAAACGGGGAGCGGCTCCTGGGGGTAGTGAGTAGGAGTGTTGTACTTTGTAGTTGGCTTGTAATGACGAGGCTTCTCGGCGTCAATTGTGTCTGGCGCGCTAACCATCGAGATCTCGAGTGAGCGATGGAGGCTTCCGGGTTGGGGGAGCAAGCGTTTCTTTGTACTCTCGAAGGATGACATTAGGTCCTGAAGGCCAGGTGGAAGATAGTACACAGATTCTTCAGCTGGCGGAGGACTGGGTTCTGGACCTGAGGGCGGAATTGAAGGCATGGAGCTACCGTTCGTTACACTGGTCTGTGGCTCCGGTAACGGTGATGGAGAATGATCTGGTATCGACCTAGAAGACTCTGGCTCACTCGTTGACGCATTCCTCGAATTTTTAGTACTGGCAGCCTCCTCATGCTTCGCCGGCTCTTGTTGATTCCTAGGAGATACAGGGGGAGCAGTTGAAACACTGGAAGGTTTAGGGGACGGCGCAGCCGCAACAGCCGCCTCTATGGGAGGTGTATGGGGAACAGAGGTCTGACACCTATCCGGCAGGGAAGAAGTTGTGAGCACCGGCGCAGGCAAGCTCCCAGAGCCACTGCCTTGTCGTTGTGAAGGCTGCTTTGGAACGTTCGGGGGTGGTAAGGGTGACATTCCTAGACTCGAACTGGCAGCTGACGCTTGGGCTGCCATACTAGCCGGAGGGGGAAGAGGAGCAATTCCAACATTTCGGTCTGCAGCCGCCGCAGCAGTCGCTACTGACGCGTACTTCAGAACTTCACCCGCCGGCCGCGTTGGTATCGGGGCCGGTTTCATGGAGCCATTCGAAGGGGGCAGGCCATTGTTGATATATGGAGAGGCCGCGGAGCTGGCTGGCTGATGTAATGTTGCCAAAGCTGGCATGGGGGACTTAAGCTGGGTACTCGGCCTGCGGCCTCCGGTAACAGAGTCCTTCGTTGAGCCCGGACGTTCAGATAAATCGTCCTGGATACTCTGGGTTTCCTGACTTGACATCCTATCTGCATCCGCCCCTATACCATATAGATCCTCCGCATTCTCCTCGTCAAGGTCAAGTTCATCATATATGTTTTCACTTTCGTATTCCGGGTAGTCAACATCCTGCCAAGAATCCATATAGAAGCTTATGTCATCCTTGACTCTCTCTACGGATTCAACCTCTAATTGCCCATTCTCTAAAAGCCGCATGATCAGCTCCAGCTTTGCTTGATGCCATTTGTGCCTCTCCACTTGCTTCTCAACTTCAGCAACTCGATCCGCTTTTGACGAATCCTTCTTTCCTTTCTTCAAAGTAACACTCAGTGATTCGGCTTCAGCTTCGCAGGCTTCGATGTGACGATCTAGGTCAGATGTACAATCTGATAGGAAGGTCACCAAATCGTGTTTCTTTTGGGCCATAGGGTCTAGACGGGTGGATGCCATGAGGCCCTCTTTTGAATAAGCCTTGGTCTTCATTTCTTTCTCCACAGCTTTGAACTTTTCCATTTGCTAGAGCAATATGAACACATCCCCGAATGACAGGGAAAGAGACACATCAGCTTCGGACTATAAACTCCTGACATGCAAGAAAGACGTAAAAGAGGGGGATAGTATGCGTGGGAATTTTTCTTTCTTTTGGAGTAAACAAAAAGAAATTGGCCTCCATCTCCATCGCTACAAATATATCAATATATCGCAAGGTACAAGAGGACGCACATTGCCGCCGTAATCGCCACCAGAAAAGTAGAACCATTAAATGCAGCAGCAAACCGACCCTCCCCCCTCCTCCCACGACGCGAGATGCGCAATAAAGAGCATTGCTCTCCCTTTGCCAGACCATATTTTGTGCCCACCTGAAAGACCAAAGGTGTAGGAAAGTGGGGGAGAGGGATATGCAATGGAGGGGTGTGAAGGAGAGGATCCAAAAAGTCGGGAAACCCTTACCGTCTCTATTTTTTTCCTCTCATCCAACAAAGGTTTTTTATCCTTTATTTCCGAGTTTGCCGCCCATGTCTTGATCTGATCCCTATGTCGCTGGAGCTTTTTGATCTCGCGTTTTAGCGAGTCTTCCAGCTTCTCCTTCTGCGATGCATTGTTGCAGTGTTGGAGCTTTTCGTAGATCTGCTCGAACGACTGAATCCCTTCCGATACACGTTTGAAGACCTTTTCGACCTCCTGCTGGAGTTTGCGGGCGGACATTGTGTATATCTAAGGAGGGGGGGGTGGGGGTTAGTTGTTTTCAATAACTGTTCGATGGTGCGTCTGTGGCAGTTATAGGGAGTAGTAGGAGGTAGGCGGGGTGGAGGTTGAGGGACCACAGGCAGTGGGATTTAAAGGGTAGCTTTGCGCTTTGCGGGTTGTTTGACGGTACCGTCGCTGCTGGGTGTTGTGGTTGTGGGGTGTAAAAATGTAGGCGGCTCTAGCTCGGGTGATGGTATTAGTGGTGATGACCAGATCTCCTGTCCTCGCTCCTTAGGGCGGTAAGTGGGTGAAGTGTCGTCGATTAAAGAGTTACCTACGGTAGGCACAGTAATGTTGGTTGAGAAAGACGGGTCAAGGCTTGGGTCTATCCCTCTCCCAGCATCAGCAGGGGGCTCGAGGCAGTCTCTCCTGCTAGGTAGGGTTGGACAAGATTTTACAGAAGCAGGAGCTGGCTGCAGTACTCGAGTACTCCAGTCGAGGCAAGGCCGCAGGCGGATAACCTCGTGATTTCTGAGCAGCCAAGGTGCCCTATCGTTTCGAGGGCATCTCCCGCTATCAACACTTTATCCCCACCTAAAACAGTGTAAAACAATAATACTATTATCATAATAATATTATAACAAGTGTTTGTGAATTATCGCGCCCGTCTCTTCGTGTGATACTACACAAGTATATTCGTGAAAACCCACAAATACACATCAACCATGCCGTGAAACTCCTAAGGTCAACGGGGAGAATTGTTGATAATTATCGATCTAATCTCCCCTTCTCTCCTCTTGTCGCCTCCTCCTCCTCCTCCTCCTCCTCCTCTTCCCCTTCAGATGCCAACATGCCGATCATGCACTAGAGGTTGTTTGAAATCCGAATGTCTGGCACAAACTACACACCTGCGCGCCCTCGCCCCTTACTCATATCTCCTTCCGCCCACAGGAAATGAAGGAATTCTTCCGAATTTCGGCATCCATCCCTCGCTGCTTTCGGCGAGTCCCACACCTTCTCAATAACCTCTGCTTCTCTCTCAAAACCTGCGTGTTTGCAACAGAGCCTCATCGGCCCGTCTCAACTTCACTGAAACCGCCCTCTTCCCCGACCACCCCGTCGTTCGAGCCCCACCATTTTCCTTCTCCCCTCCCCGCTTCACACACACTCGCTAGCATCATGAAAGGTCCCTAATTCACTACGCTCCTTCCGTAATATCATCTCTATCTAACACCGCTTTAGCCGTCGTACAGCGAGTTCTGTCGGCCTCTGTCACTGTCGATAAAGAAGTTGTCTCCTCAATTGGCCAAGGGCTTCTTGTGTTAGCTGCTGGTATGATGCCATCAACACTTCCTCCTCACCCTCCTCCTCATCTCACTTTTTCAATGCTAACACCATATCCCACCCCCGTACAGTCGCTCCATATGATACCCCGAAGGATGTTGAAGCAATCGCCAACAAAATTCTAAAGTTAAAGGTCTGGGATGATGAAGGTGGTGCACGATGGAAGAGATCTGTCCTAGATCTTGATCATCAGGTTTTACTGGTGTCACAGTTCACTTTGTTAGCTACAACAAAGAAAAATAAACCCGATTTCCACGGAGCCTGCCCTCCAGCTGTCGCAAGGGAAGTCTACGCGTCTTTGCTACAGAAGACCCGAGAACTATATGTTCAAGAGAAGAAGCTATCACCTGAGGCTGGAATCGCTAAGGTCCAAGACGGAGTCTTCGGGGCGATGATGGAGGTCAGTTTGGTCAACGATGGACCGGTAACTTTCGAGATTTCTTCGCCAATGAAGCAAGTTGAGACTCCTCCGGGAGAAGGCAAAACACAGGGGGAGGGAGGACCAAAGCTACTTCTTGATGACGGTGAGCTCGACAAGGGAAACCGAATATCGCATCCAGATACCTAATATCCTACCTCCTTTCGCTCGAACACACAACGAGTGGACAGAACCCAGAAGTCCTTAGACAAAACCCCGGTTCTTGATTAAATTCTTTGCCTCCAATAGTCGGAACCCAATCCGACTTCTTTTTTTCAACTTACCGTATGTGTTCGTTTACTTTCCATCTCTGGATCCCACGGGAGACGTGTGTGAGGCAAAGGTGAAATCCACATGACCATCCGCCCCCAACCCCGAGGAGAATTCACGATTGAACCTTTTCTCCTTTTTTCCTTCCTTCTCTGAACGCTTGTACGATACAATACCGTAACTCTACCCTCGAGTGCGGTGCGAGCGTATTCGCACGACACAATACAATACACCCCCATTAAAGCAATTACATCAGCTGAGTCTACATTGATCAAACAACCGCCCACTTCCTCACCGATGCCAACACATCCGTCAGAATATCATAGTGATACAAAACTAGACTATCACGAGTAAAGGTTATCGGAGCATCATGCCCATCGCGATAAACCTATACACAATTTAAATATAAAAAAAGACGATTTGAGCGCATTAATTATTCTAAGTCTACCTACATCTCTTTCCTTTCCTTTCTTTCACATGTATGCACTGTACTAGCACGGTGCATTGCGTTTTTTATGCCTGTTTGCCTATCTGTTCAACTACAAGACAAGACTCGACATACAACAATGAACTGTTACTTGTACCGTACTTTAAGATCGAGCCCGCCATTCTACCGAAAGCGCTCTACAAGGAAAGGAAAGCTTCAAGCCGAGGGACATGGGTATATTGTAGTATGTAACTTCTAGTCCCAAAAGTCCAAGAAGCCCCAACATACTCTATCATACCTCCCCACCCTTGACGCTGACAATCACACGCAACTGCTCAGCATTGTACTGGAGTACCCGAGTACAGCCACGTCCGTAAAGTTTTCATCCCTATTAGCAACAGAACAGCAAGAGCCTTCTAAATAACCACTTTCGGATATACCTGCAGGAACATTGTAAACTCTCGTCACAATATGTTTTACTCAACAATAGAAAGAGGGGGGCCAGCGAAGCCTTTCCCAGAACCGTAGTATCATACTTGGAAGGGTACCGGACAGTAAGAGAAACTTTTTGCGGACGGGGCTGTGCCGTGTGAGACCTGCCAGCTGCGATACTGCGGGACCCGGAGCACAAAATAGGGTACCGCCAGTCAAGGAAAACAAAGAAGCACATCCTGTGGAAAACCGGAAACAATTGAATATCATGCCCCGCAACGGACGTTAGAGTTACCTCTCCGAGTAAAGGGTCTGATGTACTTGTGTAATTTTCATCTTATTTGCCTCAACTGAGGGGATGAAAGAACTACCTTTTCCGCTGTTCTACTTCTCCCGTAATTCAAGGGGGGGGGGGGGGTTCGGGACGTCCTGCGGTTGCAGTAACGAGCAGCGAGTAGCGTGATCCAATCATTGTAATTTTTACGGTATGGTGAGCGACGTCTGTAGCCGGAGTACGTGTACACTACGGTACGAAGACTTTGCTAAGGAAATAGTAATGTCCAACTTCAATCTCTCAAACGATTTCAGCCACTGCTCTGATGAGAAGTATTATATATACGGGTCTGGTACGATAGATGATCGAGAGAAATCGGTACAGTATATCTCAAGTTTTCCAGATCGCACTTTTAGTATCGTGGAGATGGTTGACGGATATTTTGCTAAGGTATTAACCTGTATTAATAATCTCAACTTTGGCAAACTAACATACTATTACTAAGCCAGAATGAATATCGGACTCGAGCAACCTGCCCGTTCACGCCACTCGTCAATTCGTAAAGCGTCCGGGAGCAGCGAAAAGGACTTGGCGCTAAGGGGCCTTTTCTCTATTTCTAGACAGACCGGCGCTCGAGAGGTCCATCTCTGCCGCACACCACAAGCCACAAGACCTTATCATACGGGGTCCATGCCGCCGGTGCAGCACTTGTGCTCCCCCGCCGACCCAATTTGTCTTGGTGGGTGGCGCAAATCCTTTTCCTCTGAAGGAATACGGCACCGGTAGGTTATGGGTGCCGGCACTGATCGTGTGCAACGAGCACAGAAACCTAGCCATTTGGGAAACCATTTGTAAAATAAAAAGTTGCCACAAAACTTACTGAAGCCCACAGGCCTCTTGTCTGCCTACCGGTATGCTGGTTTCCTCCGATTTAGGCCCCCCGTACCAGCTACACACTGTCGTGGCTCTTCCACAGGAGGCGTTCTTTTGTGGGTATTGGCAATCTTGACTATGAACGGTACTGGTGAAGTTCACTAGCAAGAAGAAAAGAGAAGAACCTAAAAACTGATAATTGAAAACGAAAGACAAGCACTGGCGGTTTCGATAAACCCCGATGCTCCGCTCACAGAAAGAAGACGACGATGATGGAAAACCAACTGTTGACAACGGCGAAGGAAAATCCACGATCACCCTCCGTCCTTCCACACAGTCTTTCCCACAAGCTAACCAACAAACCCTTATCCACCGTGACTGCCCTTTTGTCCGGCTATGAAACTAACTACCCGGCCCATGACAATTACCGCAAATTCCAGAAAGGCTATCCAGGCCTCCGACAACACACTACTGCGCAAAAATCAAACTACTCGCGCAGCAGGGGGTGAAGTTGGACGTTTTGCGTAGGAACTCCCACCAGAGGCGTCCAGCTTCGATTACTCGAGTATTCGGCGGCGCAAGTATGATGTCCCTGAGTGGAAATGAACTTTGTGCCGCCCGCCAGTGCCTAGCGGAGGGAGAGGCACGAGCACTTGCGAAAATTAAAAGTATCCGAAAATCTTGGCTCTTTGTTTTAGCCTGCACTATGCAGTACCAAGCCTTGAGGATACTTTTGATTTTCACAAGTATCATACCTGTATTGTCCTTTCCATCGCTTCGGTATGGTGCTGTGAATCTGGGGGGTTTTTTTTTTAAAGGTAACCCATCGCGCACCCGCCCGATACCGATACTTGGCTTGTGCTACGTTTTGGTCCCCCCTCCTTGTGCATATGATAGGGTGTTATTTTCATGGCGAATCGGGAGAAAAAAGAAAGTGCGGAAGTGAAAAGAAGAGAGAAGAAGGTGCGGAATCTTGTGGAATTGCACTAGTGCCGGCAGGGCAAAGGTAAGGGAGGGAGAGGGAGTAAAGGAGCACACCTGGTATCAAGTACCGTGAGGGGGCTTGGACGGAATGGGAGTGATGGAAGGAAGGAAAGGGGAAAAAGTAACTCTTCTCGCAGAAAGGTGAATAAAAAATTAAAAAATAAAAACCGAAATCGAGGAGGGAAGATGTTGATAGCAATGAAATGTAGGATAGTATCGGTAGGGATGCCAGGGATAAACCTGGGAACGAACGAATGAAGGAAGGAAGATGTAAAGGCGGCAAGAAAGTGAGCAGGCAAGGAACGACCCGCCAAGGATTGTGCGTAACAAAAGAGGCTCTGCGGATGATCGGCGGGCCGTTTGGAAGCAGGCGGGCTCGCAACTGGCCCGAGGAGAGAATGAAAAAGCGAAAAGCAAAAACAAAGGGGAAAATCAAATTCCCGACCCGTCGACTGCGCTATGGTATGATACCGGTACCGGTACCGTATGAGAGGAACCCTTTTCAATATCGGCGACTCTCATGTCTTTCCTACAGAACAGACTTCAACCTTGACATTGCATTCCAGTACGGCAACGAATGATGGCAGCGCTCATACTTTCAGAGTTACGGTACTCGCGTCCACCCCACAAAAAAAAAGCAAATGGAAATAAGGGAGAATAAGTCAGAAACTAAATGTTAGAATTCTCTCTAATATTAAAAAGCAATTCTATAGATAGCCTACGAGGCCGTGCTTAGTACCGGTACTTTGTTTGGCATCACAAAAAATTGTTTTTTCCCGCCCCCTCCCTGCCTAATATGGCTCCCTCTATGAACTTCAGATATATATATATGTATCAATAAATATGCCAAGATGCGATTTATTTTGAAAGAAATGTTTAGATTTTGCAAGATTCCCCCATGGTTGTGCTATTCTCGCTTAAAAGTTGAATTATTATTTCCTTGGTTGCGGGTGGTATAAAAAAAATGTTGATGGCATTCAACAGGATGGGCCGGGGACTGGCTGGCACTGGATAGGTTTTTCTTTCTTTTCCAGGACTTAGGCTGATAGCATTTAGTTTACGGTATAAGTGCCATACTGTATCGGGGAGGGAGTTGAACGAAAAGAGGACAGCACCTGACTCTTAGTGCGACGAGGGCGGGCGGGCTGAGGGTTCCCTTTACGGCGCGAAAAGATGCGGTGCGGTGCCGCATGGTACGGTTCGCTATGTGGTAGTGTTGTGCTCGTGCCGGTACCGCACATTTCGTATCAAAGATTGTGAAGTCACAATAGTCGTTTGGCGCCTTCCTCCGGTGGACTGAGATCTTACGACGCTCAAGACGAAAGCGGCGGCGGCGGTGGTGGTGCTCGCATGAACTGACATTATTGGCGACCTCAAGGCGTGTACTGTGCTGCAGCTTGTATCAGAACTGTAGGCGGAGTCGATCTGGATCGAACGTTTTCGGCCTTTTTTCACATCTCCTGTCTCTTCGGGTATTTTGTTCGCTTGGCCCAAAGAAATTTCGCATACCAGTGCCATACCCTGGTGCGATTCCCTAATTAGTTTATAACCGGAATCTGCCGGTACGGTTGCGCCAGGTTGGGTGGGAGGGTGAGTTCTTTTTCTTGTTTTTGTTTTTTGTCTTTCCATCCATTCTTCCATTCTTGGAGGGGTCTTTTTTGGTAGGATTTGAAGCTACGATAGCTCCATCTGCAAGTACGAGAACATGGACAGCAGGATCGTGGTTAAGTGCCCAGGGAGACTAGAAGGTCGTGAGGACGTGGAAGTAAGAGTAAGCTTGTGGGGAAGAGAGACTTGTTGGTTCTTTTTTCTGTTGTTGGAAGTGCTTTTTGTTACTTTTTTTTTCCCTGCCCTTTTCTGCCCCCTCTGCTGACTTGGCTGTGCTGGATTGTGTAATGTGCTCAGTTGGAGGGATCTCAGGAAATTCCACAGCTCGAACCTCGATTCTCTCCTAGGGCTACTGTAGCGTACCAGTGCTCGAGTGAGTAGGATGTATCAGGTACTGTACCCGTTGGTACCTACCTCGGTATTCCACGACAGTATCTGGCCTGTGTTCGAGTAACTGTACCGGTAAGGGGTTGCGAGGTACCAATATGCTCGTGCCAGCACAAAAATGTAATATTTCGAGTATCCGAAGCCGGATCACTATCGCATCCGAAGGTGGTGGGGATCTTGTCTATGAATTCATGCTTGGAGTATCGCGACCCGAAATTGGGGACAACATACTCCAATATCCAGCATGACCACGGTCTGAACCCCCGAGTCCTGATTCTAACTACAGAGTCTGGCATTGTTGTTTTGATGGTGTACGGTACTCTCTTCTCTTGTTACCGGCGATCGCCCTTCTTACCATTCTCGGGGCGTCTGTACCGAATGTCTCGACGAATGAGGTTCCCCTCTGTTGCACACACCTGATGGGGGAAATAACTTTTTGCCTTGACGAAAATCGCAACCCCAGCCTTAGCCCCAAAGCCTCACCGCTTCCAGCAACCAAAAAGTGACCCGGTTCCCATCTGTATGATACCCAGAACTTTTTTTCTTTCCTTTTCCCTTTTTACGCCTTTGCTCTGATTCCCCCTTCCTTCCTTCTGGTTCCCCTTCCAATTTTTTCCTCCCCCCCCCCTAGCTCCCCCCTACCCTTTCGCCTCTCCCTATCCACCGTGTTGACATAAGATGGTAAAAAGAGTTGTAAGATATTGAAAAACCCCGCAAATCAGTTCAAACCAGGAAGAGTGAGTCCTCCCCGGATGCTGGGTGTCTCTCACGCGTGGTCACTCGGGAGTGAGCTCTCCTTCTCACCCCCCTCCCCCCCACTCTACCTTACTCTTTTACCCCTTCTTCCTTCCCCCTTTTACCTTTAAATAGGGATGGGCGCACGTCGCCAATGTGAAAAGTAGTCCAAAAGTTTTCTGAAAGCTCTTCCTCCCTCATCTGTTCAAACTGAAAGTAACTACCCGCCCTTAATACATTATCCTCACCCACATTACCACTCCTCGATATACTTTTTCCTTTCTTCCTCCCTTCTCTAGTCGAAAAGCAGAAGAAAAGCCATAAAGTCGCAATAAAGGTACTCAAAATATCATAACCCAGGACAAAGGAAGGAACCAAGCGAGACCTTATTTTTATTATTACACAGCAAGAAATAGGGTCAATCGCAAAGAAAGAAAGGAAGGAAGGAAAGGAGAAAGAAAGAGAGAAGAAAAAAAGCTATTTGGGAAACCATGCAAGTTTCTTCGCTCGTGCAGCAACAGGATTGGAACGTTCTCGAGCAATTGAGGTCAAGCATAGGCGGTGGGACACAAGTTGGGAGTGGGAGTGTTGGGGAAAAGCATGCCGGGGCTAGAATTATTCCAGATCTGTTAGGCGGGAGTGGAGGAGGAGGAGGGGGCTCTGGAACCTTCCGCGTATCTTCAAAAAGGGCACGAAACGCTTCCTCAACACCAGCACCAACACCAGTTCTATACCCTACTCCATATCCTCACCTTCCTCCACTCAACCCGAAAATATTTCCAATTGATCAGCCACCCGTTAATAAACGACAACGAACAATGTCTGAAGAAACCTCTTCGCCCGCTTCTACTTCGCCCGCCGGTACTCCCAGTAAGTTTTTTTTTTGTTCTTTTTTTCTTCTCTTTCCTTTTCACCCCTGCCCATCCACTCTTTAGATGCGCGGGGTATTCTCCTTTTATTTGGTGGGGTAAATGAAGTTTGGGCTGACTAGCCTTTGCCTGTAGGCCGCCCTCGGGTTTACCTCGACATTTCGATAGCGGGGAAACGAGCTGAACGTGTTGCTTTCGAGCTGGTAAGTTTTTCACACAACCATCATTTTTACTCTAGACCTTTGACATCTGAGGCTAACTTGACATTAGTATAATGACAGTAAGCGTCCCTAGTTTGTTATTGAATGGACACTCGAGCAGCATTTTAACTATTTGTTTAGTTGTACCCAAGACTGCTGAGAATTTCCGTGCGCTTTGTACCGGTGAGAAGGGTGTTGGAAAAAGTGGAAAGCCGTTGCACTACAAAGGTAGGCCTGACTTTTCAGTTGATCTCCACGCCTACTGACTGGTCTGATCCCATAGGCTCCACTTTTCACCGTGTTATTAAGAGATTTATGATTCAAGGTGGTGACTTCACTGCTGGCAATGGGTACATTCTCTGCCCACCCCAAACCCACTACTTTCATTAGAAAAAGCTAACAGAATGTTATCAGATCCGGCGGTGAATCGATCTACGGCACCAAGTTTGAGGATGAGAATTTCGAGAAGAAGCATGACAGGCCGTTCTTGCTTTCTATGGCAAACGCAGGCCCCGGTACCAATGGAAGTCAGTTCTTCATCACCACTGTCCCGACCGCTCATCTCGATGGGAAGCACGTAGTCTTCGGCGAAGTCCTATCAGGGAAGAGCACAATTAGGAAGATTGAGGATCTTAAGATTGATAACACCGATAAACCCGGAAAGCCTGTTGTGATTGCGGGTAAATACTGTGCCACTAAGAACTCTACGAATACATGCTAACTATGTTTTAGACTGCGGTGAACTGGATGGACCTGATGCTGAGGCTGCTGGCCTGCGTAAGGATGATGGGACAGGCGATCCTTACGAAGATTTTCCCGATGATGAGAACCCAGACATGGATGGTCCCACCGCCCTGCGGATCGCAACCGAGCTCAAGGAATTTGGTAATAAAGCGTTCAAGGCCGGCGATATCGAGCTTGGTTTGGACAAATACGAGAAGGGCCTACGCTACCTGGCGGAATACCCGGCACTTGTTGAGGGTGACTCACCAGAGGTGTTCCAAAGCATCAAGGCGTTGAAGTTCACTTTGTACTCGAACATTGCGCTTCTACACAACAAACAGAAGGGGCATAGGGAAGCGGAGGATGCCGCGACCAAAGCTCTTGCTATCGAAGAGGTGACTGGACCCGAGAGAGCAAAGGCATTATACAGGAGGGCCATAGCGAATGTTGCATTGAAAGATGAGGATGGTGCATTGGATGACCTGAAGGAGGCACATAAGCTTGCGCCCGAAAACGCGGCTGTGACAAAGGAACTGGATGCAGCTAAAAAGAAGCTTGCAGCCAGAAAGGAGAAGGAGAAGGCAGCCTACAAGAAGTTCTTTGCTTAGATGATTTGTAGAGCTTTTCTCATGTATCTTTCTTACTATAACTGGAGTTTTTTAATTGTATCGCTTTAGAATGGTCACGTCTGTCAAGTAGACGGGGCGTGGTACATAGGTTTATTTTTGTGGCCAAGTTGGTGTTTTCTTTTTATTATTTGAAGTAATTCCTTGTGAAAGCTTTAGTGGCTGGCATGATAGGTCAACTTGGGGTTTTAGAGATGCAAGAAACAAATCGCCCATATCCAATAGGATCGTAGGAACGGGGATAAGTTCACATGCGAGAAGTATGCCGTGGGCTACGAGCGCTCTGCTTGTGCCGATAGTACCTAATTCCACCTCGACCCGCCTGCCTGCGGGGACCTCTAGAAATGTACTCGAGTACGGTAGTCTAAGACATACATGCACTCAGGTACGCAATGGGAATGATATCTTTGAGTAATGCGGTGAATAATCCACCCTCTCGGACCAAAGACACGCTATTCATACGGTGGTCGAGTAGAGATAGACACTAGCATCATTAGTAACTGATACCGGTATGCCAATAGGCTACTTTAATCGTAGCTCTCCCCCTTTCCTTCCTTCCCCGGGGACACAGCTAAGCTAACACCTAGCTCCGAGCTTAAACGCACGCAAAGCAAGTGTACTGCACAATACAACAACTCGTAACGCCGTGCGTGACATTTGCGCAATGGGGCTGGTATCATACGTATTATATTGCGTGCAGCCAAAATTTAGCCCCCAGACTTTTTTCTTCTTCGGCGGCCACGCAAAGTATCGTAATTATCAGCCCTGTTATTTCACAAACGTCGAGACATTCATTACGAGTAACAGTGGGAGGGTAGGTAGTTAGGTATCATACAATAACCAGTTAGCTAGGCCCTTTTTTTATTTTAACCTTCCCGCTTCCCGACGCTTATATGCGATGAAAAAGAAGAGGAAGGTGATTATTTGAGCGCTAGCGTAGCGTACTGTATCCTACCGGTAAGGTAAATTTAATGCAGGTGACGGAGGTAACCGTCATCTATTTATCTTAGATCAGCTTGGAGCGGTAGTTTGGAGACATGGGCAGGAAGGAATGAAGGGAAGGGAAGGGAGAAAAGGAGTACGGTATGATATGGCGCTGGATAGCCTTTTTTTATTTTTTATTTTTTATTTTTTGCAAGTTGGTTAGCATAAATTTAATTATCGTGGCCTGCTGTATGGAAGTTTCGATGGGGTACGTACATAGAGTACCGTACCGGTAGTGTTACCGGTAAAGGGGGGCAGGGCAGGGCAGGGCAGGGGGGCAATGGAAGCTTTTCCATGAAAGAGGGCGGCGAGAAGGGTCCGATAAGCTAGCCAGCTGGCTGCAGGTGTAACGGTTTCTTTCTTTCTTTCCTTCGCATTGATGGATTTGTTGGTGCGCTGTATGGGTGGTGCGAGAGCGGCTTATTGGTAGTGGTACAGTACAAAATTTACTATGATAGTATGTTAAGCAGTCGATGCAGAGATAGGGTTGGGTATTTATGAGGGGGGGAGGGGAAGAAAAGGAATGGAGGGGAGATGGCCCTTCCGACATACGAATTCCTGATCTGTGATATTCTTATAGTAAGATCGGGATTTCTGGGTGGTTTATTTGGGGTCCTGGCAGTTTATCGTCCCGCCGCATGCCATTTGTGTTTGCGCTACCGGGGATTGCACTGTCCGTTATATCGTGAAAACGTTTCAACTCCACAACGTTTCGGAGGACCTGGCTCAGGTCTCCAGCGTGGTAGGGCGGCCCCCCAGGGGACGAGTAGCTGTCACTTTTTCTTTGGATCCCATCGGATATTACAGTACAGACTCATGGAATATGCCATGCGTCTTGTTTGTCATTGAAACCGCGGCCCTGGCTTTACATATCATCTCAGCACGGATCGTGAGTGCAATGGCGGTCACTGCGGGCACTCTGATATTCTTCAGACAAACGAGCACGGTAATCAGGTTCTCCTATTTTTTGTTCTTCCGCTAACTTAGCATCGCATGAGCCAGACTCACGCACACAGGATCCACAAGATGCGTGCTAACTTTATGCGATTACTCGACGCATCCCCTCGTCCACTTTGCCGGCGAGTGTTAGAAAGGGGCTAACAAGCGCGGCGGATTCGTTGGCATGCACGGTGCTAGTCGAGATCTACTAGCGCGACCGAGTTGAAGTCTGTTACTTTCCAAATTGTCACCTTAGGTGCCCAACCTCAACACGGCCACGTGAGTGGATGGCCAACTTACGATGCAGGACCTGGGACATAGTCACTAGAAACTGGGATTGTGGAGGAATTGGGAATACAGTACCTCTCGAAGGCTACAGAGACTGACTTCTAAGAGGTTACCTAAACGAGTGCTAGCTTCTTCTGTGACCGGAAGCTCAGGGTTATTGTTCCGTTGGCTGTTTCTCATGAGGATGGATTCCGTTGGATATTCTTTAGAGTCGAGAGTCTGGCTTGTCTCTCGGCTCTGGCTTGCAGAATACCGGTAAATTCTCGACGCTGATCTATTCAGGCGAGTGATCTTGGTCTCATGGGGGGACTGGGAAATTCCTGGGGATACAGTCTTCTGGCCCTAATTTCGCCAGATGACTCACAATTTAGGAATCCTAATACTCCCGGTATCGAGTTTCTCTTGATAGATTCAAGACTAGCTTCTGGTTCCAATTTTGGGGGAAATAGGTGGAATCGGCTTCTGGTGGAGAGGGGACGAGAGGGCCCCAAGTTGTAACACTGGTTTTGTAGTAGGTATGAGTGAGTAGTGGAAGCGCTCGCTTGTAAAGTTAGCCTATGGTTTTATGAACGGGCGGGATTGAGTTTTTTTCGCCTTTTTGCCGTGGCTTTGGTGTTTGCTTAGAATAAGGTACAACACGGTCCGTCTGTGGCCAGCGTGGGCATGATACTAGATATTATTGACAGAGGTTAGCCGATCATTGGTTGAGTGCTCGGGTCAATGCAGGATTGTGAGGTATGGGATACTCAGGTACGGGTGAGAGCCCCTGAGCGCAAGGATGAACCTATCCGTAGGAGAAAAATCTCTTTGCCTGAGAATTGGAGTCCAGAGGGTCAGGGTCACCATATTTTCGGCGAATTGGGTCAGTCTATTTTTCGAAAGCCCATCGAATGCGAGGCTCCAGCAAAGCGAGTGTTGGACTCGGGTTTCGTCTCATTCCAACACAAGGTATCTCCATCGTCGAAACTTCCAGGCCCTAGGGAAGTATGGAGAATAACATGGTACATTTGCATAAGTTGCATTTCAACTTCTGGGGAGAGTGATTATTTGGTCAAACTGGTGGAGAAAGGATGCCGAAACGCCCCTAAGAGGGATCCAAGGGGCCAGTGTCGGAACCCCCATCGCACGAAATCACTCGAGCGAGCACTCATCTATGATATGTAACCAGAGCCTGACTGCTGCGGAACAAGCAGTGCTGCATAGAATTGTGTTACGAACAATCTTTTGGGTGGTAACAATGGAACAGGAAGGCTTGGTTATGTGCTTCTCAAGGCCCTCTTTCACTGTGCTCGAGTACTCGAGTAGCTACTTGCACCGCCGTGCATGCGGACCATAGCGTGGAGAATTACTCTGCAGCCTGGTACCAATATGATACTCGAATAGACGATTGCACTTTTCCGCTGAGCACCTTTGCTGATCAGAATGAAGGGCGCGAGTAAGCAAGTATGCGGGGATTTTGGCATGCACCATAGCATCATCATCCTTTGTTCCTCTTGCGTGAGGTGGAGATCAAAATCCGCAGGGGGTGGACGAATAGCGAGAGTTTGCGAGGTTTGATGTTTTTTCTGCGAGGTTACCGGATTGAACATTGGGTGACTGTATGGGGGTACACTCTTGCCGTACTTGTATTGTATCATATTCGAGTACTGGTACCAATTACCTACACCGCATGAAGGCGGGTTATCAATGGATTCACCGCTCACAGGGGAAAAGTCAAGGTGCATATTTAAGTACCGTACTGTAGGTACGGCAGAGTGTTTGTGACTGTTTGTGAGCGAATGGGCGGGCGCTGATTGGCAGTTTTTTTGGTGCTGATTCTTCGAAACATTTGAGGGAGGAGAGGGGAGGGGAGGGGAGGAGAGGAGAGGAGAGGAGAGGAGTGGGGTTTGATGGTCTAATTTTGAATTTCTATCTAAGAAATACCTTGTATATGCGCGGCACTCGTATAGTATCATACCTTAAAAGTTGGATTGGGGCTTAGAGCGACCAAGCCAATGAGTAAAGACCCCCCAATCGCTCCACTTCCCCCCGTGATATCACCATAGACCATAGGCTCGCCCTCTGTAGCCACGTTTTTGGCAGCTTCGGAAGTGAATGTCGGAAGGGAAGGAAGGAGCACCGGTAGTGAGGTTTTTGTTAGGGTGCTGGGATCTTCGCAGTCGTTGCGTACAGGAGCTGCGGGGTATGGTCCAGTCAGCAGGGCCCTTCCTTTTTTTTCCCTTTAGTTTCGTCTTGGCCTTGTCGGCCACGTCAAATGGGAGGAGAGATAGCGCCTTTTTCGTCCATTTTCGTGTGGAGGGGAGGGTAAAAGGAAACTCGCCCTGCACACACACACAAATCAGAAGAAAAACGGGACCCCCCATTTCTGTTCGCCCCTCGCTCGTCCATACTAAAAACAAACTCTCGTCACTTCACCATCACCCCGTTCCTCGATCCTTCCACCCACCCACCAACACCTCCCCTCTCCACCCCTCTCCACCACACTCCTTCCAATCCAACCTTTCTCGACCAAACAGTCGACATCCATTGCTAAAGAGCAACCAGCAACTGTTGCCCACTCTTGAATAATGGCGTCCAAATACGCCCAGAACCCGCGTCGAGGCTCTCAGTCTCCGTCAGCCCTCGCCGCTAACATCGTGGGCGACGATGACTCCGGTTACGGCTCTGTCGTGGGGGGCGAAGGAGATCATCCTGCTGTGGCGGTTTTGAATCCGGGACAAGCGAGTAAGTTGAATCCTATCTTTTGATCCCGCCGTCCTTTTTCCTTTCATCGATAATTCCCCGGATGCTGTGTTGGAAAAAAGGGCGCAGATGCTGACCCTTGATTACTAGCCGACGCCGATAAGAGATTGTGGGCGAGCCATGTCAGCCAACTTCACTAGTATGCTTATTCTTTTTTTTTTGCGTGTTTGTTTGTTCAAAGGATGATGTTTGTTGACATTTAAACAGCAATCAGAATCGTGTCGCTCTTGGCCGCTCTATCGCCCATGCTGTTGATACACTCAAGGTACTTGCCGGCTTGGATATTTCGGTTTACTGTTATGCTAACCAGGTATCCAGAAATTTCAACACAACAATAGCAAATGGCCGGCCCATTACCCATCCGTTCAGCGTGTGGTAGAGGCACCGTCGCTAGCACGCAGTCAATCATCTGGAGTTGAGGGTGCACACTCTCCATCTCCCATGACAAGGTCCGCGACCTCGCAATCAGATACCGGTTCTCTACAACAGCCAACAACAACATCGGAGCCTCGTTTGGTCACCCCACAGATCGCACAGGAGTTCAACGTTTTGAAGTTGGATCTCAAGCTTGGGGCGCTCTCACCATCAGAGCTCGTTCACTCGCTCGAAAAGTCGTCGATTGCTTCTTTGTTGGATGGAAAAATTTCTCAATCTATCAAACACCTTTCTGCTCTTAGGGAGAGAATTGATGATACTGCATCGAAAGTGCTTGTTACTGGTGATTTGAATGCAGGAAAATCGACCTTCTGTAATGCTCTTCTCCGCAAGAAGGTGCTTCCTGAGGATCAACAACCCTGCACAAGCATTTTCTGTGAGGTTTTGGATGCCAGAGACAATGCTTCGGTTGAAGAGTTCCACGCAATTCCCATTGATGGACCAGCATATGACCGTAATGATGAGAGCACATACGACGTTTACCCGTTAGAGAAGTTGGAGGAAATTGTTGTTGAGAACGACAGATATTCTCAGGTCAAGATATATGTGGAAGACGCTCGGTCGGTTGATCAATCTCTTCTCCGCAACGGCGTTGTCGACATCGCTCTTATCGATGCACCTGGTCTCAATCTTGATTCGCTCAAGACCACTGCTGTTTTCGCTCGACAGGAAGAGATTGATGTTGTTGTTTTTGTTTTGAGTGCGGAGAATCACTTTACTTTGTCAGCTAAGGAGTTCATCTGGAATGCCGCTCACGAAAAGGCATATATTTTCATTGTCGTCAATCGTTTCGATAACATTAGGGATAAAGCTAGATGCCAGCGACTCATCTTGGACCAGGTCGCTAGTCTTTCACCAAGAACCCACCAGGACGCTAAGGAACTCGTACACTTTGTGTCGTCCAATGCGGTTATTGATGGGGAAGACACTGCCAAGTGCCAGGAGTTCGACAAGTTGGAGCAGAGCTTGAGGAGGTTTGTGCTTGAAAAGAGAGCCAGAAGCAAGTTGGCACCGGCCAAGACTTATCTGCTTAATGTTCTTGAGGATATGGAAACTCTCGCAGAGGTCAACAAGGAGGCTACTTCGGCCGAGTTGTCCAAGGTCCGCGATGAGCTCGACACGATTGCACCCGAATTTGAGAAGTCTGTTAAGGCACGCACGGAAGTCTCTGAGAATGTTGACAATTCAATTGACGAGACTTGCACTACCGTCTACAAGCACGCACGTAAGACTATCACCGGCACAATTTCCCGTCTCAACGAGAAGTCCCCAGTCAAGTACGACGGTCTTTTTTCAGCCTACGCTTTCGCTGAGGCTACAAAGAATGCCATGCTTGAGAAGATCCAGGATTCCGTTACTGCCTCGGAGGGGTTTGCCAGGACCCATACTACCCAGGGTGTTGCTCAAATCAAGTCCATGGGTGCCCTTCATTTGGGAAGTGAGTATGTCGAGAAAGCTTTCCGCCCCGAGTATATGTTCTCTCGCAAGAAGCATCTTTTGAGCAAGAGCATTAAGACCGAGATTAATGCCTTCGATTTCTTCGACTTTGATAAGCAAGAAAAGGTTGCGGGAATGAGCTTGAGCCTCACAGTCGCTACCGTTGCTGGCGGTCAAGTGTTTGGTATCAGCAGCTGGGTTGATGGCTTGTGGAAGGCTACCAGTTTCCTCGGTCCCAAGACTACGAAAAAATTGATTGTTCCGGCCATTCTCATTGCTGGTGTTGCTGGTGCGATCTTCCTCATCTCCGACATCCCCAACGCCGTTCCAAGGAAATTGGCCAAGAAGATCAGAAAGGAGTTGGAGGAAATGGACTACGTTCACAGCAATTCCGAGAGAATTACTAAGGAGTGCAGGAAGGTTCTTGGGTTCCCGGCTGATGAGCTCAGGGCTGCCTTCCACAAGTCCATCGAGAAGCAAGGCACCACGATTGATGAGAAGAGAAGGACCGAGAAGGAGAGCGAAGTCGCATTCAAGTATTTTGGAGGGCTTCTCAAAGACGCAGCTTCCCAGAAGAAGGGCGTTATGGGATTGGATTTGGAGGGACAGGCGATCGGACTTTAAAAAAAACAATGGCGGATGGAGATGCATACATGGGATCACCAGTGTTTCTCTTTTCTTTTTTCTACACTCTTTAATGAGGCGAGTGATTGATTTTTGATTGATTGATTGATGATGAAATACAAACCGGACAAAAAAAAAAGTTGGGAAAGGGGTATATGAGACATGATCGCGTTTCATTCTTTTCCTCGTTCTTTTTTTCATTTTTCATCATCGTTTTCCGTTTTTAGTGTTATCACAGATTGCGTTTTTCTTCCCTCCTGCTTTACCTGATTATTGGTGTCGGAGTTGTTTGCTGTCTTGCGTGTCTCCCCTCTCCCCATCAACTGTTACGAAACCTTTTAGTACCTTACTCTACGATGGTATTTTCTTATGTCTAAATTGAGAATATTTTATATACGCTTTCTTTCTTCTTTCCTTTTTCATATAGCTATCGTGCACGTCTTCCCTTATTCCTTCTTCCCTGATATTAAACTTTTACATTTGAAGGTATATGTTTTTAGTGATCGTGGCTTTTGTCCTTCCTCGTGAGATGGGACTTTCGTTGTAGGTTTAGGGAATTGGAAATGGAAATGGAAACGGAAACGGAACGGAAATGGGGGTTTTGCATTAGTGGTTGGGCTCATTAGGTTTCGTCTTTATTTGCTCGCTTGATTGATGAGGGGTGGATGCGAGCTTAGGTTAATAGCGTGGGGAGATGGGTGGAATTAAGGCTTCGCATGCATTAGCTAGGGGAGATGGGGGGTGTTTGCATTAGTGAATAAAAGTTATTTTGACACTGGGTGCTCTTGTGACAATATTGCAGATGTGGCTGTTAGTAGCTTGACATGATAGCGCCGCATATCATTGGGTGGATAGGCAGGCTGGGCTTTTGAGGTAATTTGCCTGGTGGGCCTTAACTTGTGGCATCATAGCACGAGACAATCTCTCGCCCCGCTAGATAAACTACAACAGATGTATTGGCAGAGTAAACAGGGCCACCGCAACTGCTATAATGTCATATCACACACTATATAGTGCTCGGGCTGAAGCACTGTAGGGGGGGGTTCTGGTTCCATGAGCGAGTGAGACTTCGTGACTGCAAGAGTTTTATCTTGAATTTTGTTCTGGAGGGGTTGCGTTGAGTTGAATGAAGGAATGAGCGGGTGGGCGTGGTGGCGTAGTGCAGAGCACCGGCAGTCTACGGTTCGAGGGCGTATGCCGTGGGCGGACGACCAGAGGAGAATAACCATCCTGCGGCCACAGTACTAGTTACTGTACCGCACGCAGGGCATTCTATTATCTCATACAACTTTAATCACGGGGCTTAGCGGGTATATTCGAATCTACGCTTTTGCTATTATCTCTCGTTGTACGGGACGCTGCTGTATAGTGAGTGCTTGCTTAGTGGTTTACTATTTACGCCCTTCCTTCCTTCCTTCCTTCTCTCTCTCTCTCCCTCTCCCCTTGCCGCCTGCCTTCCTGCGCACCCCCCATACACGATAGATAAAATCCTTGCATTGCGAAAAGAAAAAAGAAAGAAAAAACCCAGGAGAAAAAGAAGGGCTTTTCCCTGAAGAATTATGTTCTGAGGTCACTAACTTAAGTTACTCACCTACCTTGGTTTTGTGGGTAGGATACTTGCCTGGGGTAAAGTTAGTAGGCTTTATAAAAAAAACAACCCTTACGGATCCTCCCCCTCCCTTCTTCTCCACTTTTGGTCGGGTGTGATGTGTGTAGTGGTAGTAGTTGCTGGCCTGGCCGCTGGCGGGGTGAACACCTTCCGCCCGTGGTGTAGTTGTGCGCTGTGCTCTATGATAAGACGAAGAAAGTGCGGC
>Ga0307513_10002897_pt1 | contig 23473 bp, 21 predicted proteins | sample 15_EM_MG_FD_202174 | JGI IMG/M metagenome (GOLD analysis project Ga0307513, IMG submission 202174) | Populus trichocarpa ectomycorrhiza microbial communities from riparian zone in the Pacific Northwest, United States - 15_EM | ecosystem: Host-associated > Plants > Roots > Unclassified | place...
TTCGGTGTGAGGTTGATCACGGAGTTTTTCTTGGCCGATGGTCAGCGTCTCCTGATCCATCTGTGGAAATGCCACCCAGTGGTTTGCCTCTGGTCCTCATAGTCCCCATCCACGTCGATGACGGCCTTGCGTTGACAAATTCCGCGTCATTATACCGTTGGTTCATCAGGGTCTTGCAACGTCGGCTCCGGATCGTTGACATGGGTCCCTGCGAGAAGTTTTTGAATATTTTGCTTCTTCGCGATCGCCTCAACTGTGTTTCTTGGCTCTCCTCCCATGTTTATGTCGCAGACCTTCTTGCCGAATGGAACCTGTCAGATTGCAAGACTGTGGCTACGCCGCTCCCTCCGAAGCACAACGAAAAACCACCGTCGACGCCCTCGAATGCTATCCCTGATATTAGCGACAGCGAGCTCATATCGAAGTATCAGCGCCTTGTCGGCTGTCTACTTTATCTTGCTGTTGCAACGCGGCCGGATATTGCATATGCCGCGATGTGGCTGGGACAGTTCAATGCGAAGCCGACGCGTGCTCACTTAGTCCTCGCGAAACATGTTCTCCGTTACCTTGCTGGTACTCGCACGCTGGCCCTCCGACTTGGGAAACCATCAGACACGCTTCCTTCGACTATTGCCGGTTTCATGCAGAACGTAGGATGCTCTGATGCTGATTGGGCGTCTGATGCGATCGACCGCAAGAGCATATCAGGATATTCATTTTTCTTCGAAGGTTCACTCGTATCCTGGTCCGCCGTCAAACAAAAATCCATTGCACTATCGTCGACCGAAGCAGAATATTACGCTATGACCCATGCTTTCAAAGAAGCCCTCTGGTTACGTGTTTTTCTTTCCTTTATGAAGTTTCCTATCCCAAAACCTTTTCCTATCCTTTCTGATAATCAAGCTGCTTGCTCCCTGTCCAATTCCCTTTCTATTTCTGCCCGTTCAAAACACATTGATATCCGACATCATTTCATTCGAACGCACGTCCAAGACGGCAATTTTTCGACTATGTGGATACCTACTGCAGACATGCCAGCTGATATTTTCACGAAGTCTCTTCCCTCTATTGTTTTTGTTCGTCATCGTGATGTCCTTGGTTTATCACCTCCTCCTTCTACTTTATGATCTTCTTTTGTTTCTTTTTGTTCTTTCCGTCCTGCTGGGGGTGTGTTGGACTTACAGTCTGGGTCAGGACGTCTTTCACATCACGTGGCTACGCGCTCCCTTTATATATCGCGCGTTACCCATTTTCATCCTCAGTTGTCAACTTCCATATTCCCGACGCTGAGGATGTACGTATTCCCTTCGTTACCTACTTCTCTGTAGCTAACTCCGTGACTAGCACGCCCTGTCGTGTCTAGGTAATATTATCAGTTGTCAACTTCCATATTCCCGACGCTGAGGATCACGCCCTGTCGTGTCTAGCTACGCCAGGACTACACTTCTATGAATTCCTCTCAGGTGCATAGGGCTACAATCGGTATGCAGAAGAAACCGTAATCTCACAGTATTTAATTGGGCATCTAGGTTTTTTAAACCTCTCCAAAAAGCAACAGACAATATGTCGGAAATTTCCGAATCGAGTTATAACGCGTCACAACGCGCCGTAACGAGCTAGAAATCCCGTAACACTTCGGCCCTGTTGCGGCGCGTTGAAATGAACTAGAAGGATGTCACAACCGGCATAAAACGGCGTTTAACGGCAGTCGACGGCTGATCAAATTCTACCTGAGCCGTTGTAATGCCGGTTGAACATCACATAACGGCCCGGCCGTTGTAGCGGCGATCGGGAATTTCCGACAACGGCGCCGAGTCTACGCATTTCACCCTGCCGGAGACACAGTCTACCCGCCGAAATGCCATCCCAAGAAATGCCATCCCAACACCGGTACCTGAACTGCAGTTATCAACAAAATCATGGATTGGACTCTTGAACTTGGGGTGGATGATCAGAGAGCCGCTATTCTCTGGTTATACGGACCCGCCGGATCTAGAAAATCCGCCATCGTGCACGATATAGCTCACCGTTGCAATTTAGGGAAGCTCCTGCTAGTCTTCTCTCATTCCGATCCCGCACGCAGTAACACCAAGTCCTTCATCATGACAATTGCCAACCAAATCGCGGTCAACGTCCCCGGGACACAAGAGAAGATTGTCGGTAACATTAAGCAAGACCCTCTCATCCTCACTGAATCCCTTGAAGCCCAAGTCTCTACCCTAATTGTCGAGCCTCTTCATGACTCATGAGCCGCTTGAGTCGGGATATTTCGATGTTCACGGGTACCACGTCCCCCTCCCCATCCTTGTTTCCAGCCAACCAGAGAGTCACCTCACCCACTCTTTCACTACCGGATCACTTCAGCACCGGAAGACACCTATAAATCGGATGACGACATTTCTGACCGATTATTTTAGCCAGGTTAAAAAGACTCACCGTATGAGTGGCCACTTGGATCACTCCTGGTCTTCCGTTGACGTACTCGAAGGATTTGTCAAAAAATCCTCCGGACAATTCATATACGCACCGAAGGCTGCGGTGAAATATGTCTCGTCGATCCGCCATCAACCTGCAGACCGCCTGAGTGTCGTGCTCAGAATCCTACCGCCCCGTCATGCTCATGAAATACCTTTCAGCGAACTTGACGCATTGTAGATGCATATGTTGAGGACATAGTACATGTTATCTGGTGACCTTAGCTCACTCGTCATCATTTCCGATGTCAAATCATATATTCATCCTCTACATGCCTTCCTCAGATGTTTCCTTTGCGATCCAGCCTGGTCAAAAGAATTTTATATTGATCTTTCAAGTATTCACATTTACTTATGTAGCAACTACTATAAAATCCCCCACCTGTGACGCATTAGTTCAGCAGCAATACATGGCACCTTCCTCTTAATCTCCTTGACAAGTTGCACTGGAGAAAAAAATCAGGAGGTGGATCCAAACCATGCAGATAACTGAATCACTTACCACGAACATCTAATCTGGTATCCTTGAGCAACTCAACTATGTGTGGCACAGCATTGTTCATTGCCTTGGAAAGGTCCGCTGAAAAAAAGAAATCAAGAGGTAGACTGGCCAAGCAGATGATGAAATCACTTACGCTGCCTTGAAAATTCACCAAGGGCAGTCACAGCAGAATCACGAACCCGTGATTTTTTGTCCTTGAGCATAACAACAACATGCGGCACCACACCTTCAATTGCCTTGACAAGCTCCGCTGGAAAAAGAATCAAGAGGTGGACCTAACTGTGCAGATGACTAAATCACTTACACTGCTTTGAAATTTCACCAAGGGCAGTCACAGCAGAAGCACGAACCCATGGACTGCTGTCTTTGAGCATCTCAAAAATGTGTGGCACCACACTCTCAATTGCCTTGATAGGTTCCGCTAGAAGACGGAATCAAGAGGTGGCCAGGACCATGCAGATAACACTTACGCAGCTTGGAAAATTTACTGAGGGCAGCTACAGCAGAGGGGTGATTCCGTAAATTATTGTCCTTGAGCAACTCAATTAAGTGTGGCACTGCGCTTTCCATAGCCTTGACAAGTTCCGCTGGAAAAAAAAAATCAAGCTGTGGGCCCAGCGGTGTAGATGACTAAATCACTTACGTTGCTTCAGAATTTCACTGATGGCAGTCACAGCAGAATGGCAAATCCGTGAATCACTGTCCTTGAGCATAGCAACAAGATGCGGCACTATGCCTTCAATTGCCTTGACAAGTTCCACTGGAAAAATGAATCAAGAGGTGGGCCTGACTGTGCAGATGCCTAAATCACTTACACTGCTGGGAAATTTCACCAAGGGCAGTCACAGCAGAATCACGAACCCATGAATTGCTGTCCCTGAGCATATCAACTACATGTGGCACCACACCCTCAATCACTTTGGCAAGTTCCGCTGGAGAAAAGAAATCAAAAGGTGGGCCTGACTGTGCAGATGACTAAATCACTTACGCTGCTTCGAAAGTTCACCGAGGGCAGTCACGGTAGACTCACGAACCCATGATTTGTTGCCCTTGAGCATATCTACAACATGAGGCACCACACCCTCAATCACTTTGACAAGTTCCGCTGGCGAAAAGATATCAAAAGGTAGGCCTGACCATGCAGATGCCTAAATCACTTACACTGCTGGGAAATTTCACCAAGGGCAGTCACAGCACAACGACGAACCCATGAATTGCTGTCCTTGAGCATATCAACTACACGCGGCACCATACCCTCAATCACTTTGACAAGTTCCGCTGGCGAAAAGAAATAAAAAGGTGGGCCTGACCATGCAGATGCCTAAATCACCTACACTGCTGGGAAATTTCGCCAAGGGCAATCACAGCACAATGGCGAACCCATAAATCTCTGTCCTTGAGCAACTCAACTATGGATGGCACCACACTTTCCATCTCCTGGACAAGTTCCGCTAAGAAAAAGAAATCAAGAGGTGAGCCATACTGTGCAGATGACTAAATTACTTACACTGCTTGGAAACTTTTCCGAGGGCAAACACAGCAAAAGTGCGAACCCATTCATCGGTGTCCTTAAGTGCGTCAACAACATACGGAACCACACTCTTGATCGTCTTGACGAGTTCCGCTGGAAAAATACGAAATCAGCAGCTGGACCAACCAAGCAGATGACAAAATCACTTGCACTGCTTGAACGTCCCCTTCACGTTTGTTCGTTCCTCTAGTGCCTTGTCATCATGGCCAGGAAGAAGGTTACATAGTTTTATCAATCGCCCACAGAGGTTGGGAATGGCCCCATATTCCCGCATGGCCAAGTGCAGCCCCATCGACTGAGCAGGATCAAGGGCTGCAATAGCCTTGACGGCCTCGACCATTACATCCTCCCGAGTCGAATTTGCGATAATCCATGCCAATATCATCAGCTCTGCATCATCTTCCTTTGGTTTATGGCGGATATCGGAAATCATCAGGCCAGAAGATGAGTTGGGTTGCGTATAAGAGGAGCGAACATATCGTTTATACCGCGCCATCTTGTCCGTGCCCGGTATAAACCTCGATAATGTTGTTCGGAATGGACAGGCAGGCGACAACCACGGCAGCACGGTCACGACAGTGTATATGACAGTAGTCAGCGCGATCACCGCTAATACTGCTGCACCAATGATTTTGCTGTCACCGAGAACGAAAATAGCAAGCCCAGCAAGGAAAAGAAGAAGGGAAAGTTGGAGGAGTAGGGGGATCAAAGCGAGAATGCTCTCCAGATGCCATTGATATGCTCGGGTAACACGGAGATGCCGCTCACAGGCGTCCTCAAAGGATTTCCCTGCAGACGCTGGTAGATATGTATCAATCCACCCTTTCGCGATCACCGCGCTGAGTGCGCCGGCAAGAGTGAGGGTCAAGCTTATGAACCATAAGAAGTTGACGTAGAACGAGGAAGTGGTGGGGTGGAAGGTGAGAGGGGCGGATGTGGAGGATTCATTCCTAAGGGCCCGGTTGATTTCTCGCAGAAGAACCTGTTGGGGGTCGTCCTGTAATCCCTTTCTGCTTTCAAGGAGAAACGCCGCCAGAACTCCTGCGAACAAACCCGCCTGAAAATTTTTAGAATTCGCGCCAAAGAAATGGAATATTGGGACACGCACGAATACCAGCAAAGAGTCGAGGCCGGTTTTCCACGACTGAACAAGCTCCTTGTCTTCTGCCTCCGTCTCTGTCATATAAAGGGACCATATTTTGGCGTCAGTGCGGGAATGCTTCGCACACGGGTCTTCGCGGGGTTTAGATTGCTCCGGGGTGTTGTTTTCCTGGTTTTCATTTTCATGCAGTCCTGCAGAGGCAAAAGATAAGAATGTGTGCCACCGAACGAGATGAACTCTATGCAGACCTTTCTCTGCCGACGAATGTTCCTTCGCATACTGAAGAAAATTATTATGCATATTCAATATTCTGATAATCCTCACTGAGAGACCAACAACAGGTGTTCCAGACGACATGGGAGACGATAGTTGAGGAAAGTGTTGAGTGCGTGGACTGGATCGTACTAGATGCAAGATCGTTACGTCATTTTTCGAAGTCTGCTGACTCACCATCCGATCACTGTGCATTACCGCACTCCACGCCGATACTCTTCCAGAATTCAAGTTAGCAGGCAGAAACATAGAAAAGCAATCACGCAGGGAACGGGTTTGATTTTGTCAATCACCTAAGCAGAAACAGAAAGGGTTTGTCAATACATACGTAAGTATTTTAAGGAATAATCCTATGCCAGTGTACGAATGAAGGTCGTTATTTAACGGGAAACAATGCGAGAAATATAGTTTTTGATGTGGTGGCTAAGGTAGCGGGCTTTGCCGCTTGTCGGCCCTATAAGGTTATTCGTCCAAACGGAGGGGATGGAGGAGGCGCATTCTGCGTTGGGATTCCAGTATGAATGATAACGATGGTCCGAGAGAAAAGTGACTAGATAGTGAGGAAAATGGTGCTGTGAGACGAACAAGTTCCGGCGCACTCGAAGTCTGTTGTGAGTGTGAGGCCGTAAAAATAGTGGAGACTCTATCGGCACGACGGCCCATCTCTCCATGCGTATACTCTACCCCACTCTTAAAATCTTATAAACCACGCACAACATCCGCTGTGGAGCTTCTCTCAAACCAAACGGGCTGTTGCTCACGAGGGCATTGGCGTGGGTATGAGAGCAATGGGCCGGGAGTGGAGCGGTGCTGATTGGAAAATGTGAACGTTGGCAGCTGCCTAACTGCTTCAAGGTCGGCACATGGCCACATATCATTGCGTCAAGGGGTACACAGCCGGCTGTCACGGATGAGTGCTAAGCGCTGAGCCAATCGGATGGGATTACTGAACTATGACATGAATTTGGCTATGAGCGAAGAATCTGAATCAAACGAACATGCTCCAAGGACAAATGGGTTCAAATTTGATCTTTCCTCAGAAATATCGCGCAGACTAAGAAAGTGAGGAACGACGAATCGAGGGCATGCTATAGTAAGGACATGTTAGACGTACAGCTGCCACCCCTATGCATCTGAATTAGCGTTGGCTGAATTTGGACCAAGGAGGACTAAGGCTTGTGCAAGATGTAGTTATGATCCAGCGCGGGGTGTGAAGGCAAGATAAAAGGAGCCAGATAATACCTTGCAAGGTATACATAGAGCAAGGGAGGAGAGCGGAATTAGAATTTTGGCTAAGATAACGCAGCGATCTGCTCGTCTATTGACAATTAAGTTCCATTCGACATCCGTCTCTTGCTTTATGTGCCGAACAGAATTCACGCGACAGGATCGACGTTGTACAAGGAGTCGATGGCATAAAACCCAGATTGGCCACTCCATCCACCAACCCTATCAAATGGAGGAAGGTAAGCTATCGGGACTGGGTCAGCAACAGAGTGGTGGTGGCTCACCCGACATTGACGGCGGTGGCGGAGAGGCCAATTTGACAGCAGGAGGTGAAGACACGATAAAGTGGTGTGCGAGGAAGGAGCGGTAGGCGAGCCGGGTCGACGGGTATGGTTGTCATTCGAGAGATCGATGGGACGACGACACCAAATCGCTACCCCGCTCTACATTTGACATTGAAGATTCCTTCGACCCTTTTCCTCCTCTGCGTCTTTCGTCGAGACCGCAACATTGATAGCTAACGGAGGAGGGCTGCGTCAGCGTGGACATTCGAGAGAAGCCGTTAATCCTTGTCGTTATCATCCAGGTCCACCATTGTTGCGGAGCGTAGTCCGGGCTTTGCAGCATCTGGCGGAAATGGTAACGGAAGCTGGTGGATTGCCAGGAGTAGACTTTCCAAGGGGACCACTGCGACGTCCATCGAGAATGTGGTGAATGACGAAGGAGGCGAATGTAGAATAATCTAGCAGAAGTGCAGGAGAGGGTGAGGCGGCAATGAGGTGAAGGTTGAAGGTGGTGGTCGGTGACGAGGGCTGGGCACCGTAGCGCAATCGGTGATGCAGGCGGAGATGCCGCATCGTGCATTGATGGAAGACATCCAAAATGGGCGGTGGAAGAACGAGGCTATTCAGATCTAGAGAGAAAACAAGCCAGTAAGCATGGACGGAAGCCAGAGATGGACTGAGGACGCATAAGCCTCTCGAGATCTCTGATGTTCCTTCTCCTCTGGTCCATCCATTTCCTGCACTCTTTGGCGACATACAACTCTCAGGAAGATCGGTTAGTGAGCATTCCCCACCTCAGGATGCTGGAGGTCTGAAGAAAGCGGTTCAACAACGGTCGGAACGACGGGCTTGGGTTTCCAGCTGAGGCCTTCCGGGTGCAAATCGGCGATGTAGGTGGAGAAACCGCCTCGTGACGTTGGTGGACGAGGTGGAAATGGGCGGCGGCAGAATAAGGTTTTGCGAATCTAGGGAGAAAATAACTCGGTAAGCGAAAGGAAGCCAGAGAGGGACTGTAGACACGAGCCGGATGCATAATCTTCTCTGAAGCTCTCCTTCAATCCAATTGATCCATTTCCTGCACATCTTGGGCGACGTACGACTTTCGGGATCATCAACTTGCACAGGATCTTCACCTGAGACCTACAGGCCCAGATGTAATGATCATAATACAGTTTCCCAACATCAAGGAGAGCAGAGTCATCGGAGCACGAGTTAGTTTGTTCGACAATGTTTTTCAATTCTTTGTCGGGTTGTCCAAGGGTTGTCGGCACGTAAATTTGCGTGTTCCCAACGTAGTCGCCCTTGTCAACGGCCATTTGTCGAGTCTCAAGCAGATATCATACGGGTTGACGATATCAGGATATTTCGAAGCCTCTCAGGAACCCTACAGGAACCTTGAAGTCATGCTCAAGGTCGCTGAGTAACGCCATTGACTTCAAGAACAAATAACTGCAAGCAACAAGTTTCTCTTTTCGCCGCTCTCGAAACTCACCCATACACATCCACACCAGTGAGCACTAAACCTTTCCAATCCTGACTTCCTTCTCTTTCATACTGGCGCAGCTGAGAGGAATCCACGAGACTGTGCCCCAAGTCTAACCACAGGCTCTATGGCAGCGTCGTGGACGAGCGAGGGATCATCGCGGGTTTGAGAACCCACTCACGCTCGCCACTATGGCCATCTTTCACCATCACATGCGCTTTTTTTAAGTCGACGCAAGCGCCCCTCTGATGTCCCTCCCCTCTCCCGAGGAATGTGGGCAGACTCACTCGCTACAGGCAATTGTCGGATAGCATATGCGGTACAAGGAAGAGGGGGAGGAACACAGGGGCAATGGCACGACGTACGTCACAGAGACAATTCTTTCCTCATTCCAACCATTTACCCCCACATTCTCCTCCCACAAAGCCAGTCATCCACGAACGCCGCATACGCGCGATCTGATTAACGACAGTCCCGCCTCTTTCAAAGGCCTTTCACTTTTCCCGCCACATTCCCCTCCCAATCATCCATCCATCCACGTTCGTGCAACACTCGGGAGGCTTACACGGGAGCTTTTGGTTCGCCTATCCCACATCCTGAATTCCTATTTTCCCCCGACTTTATCCCACCATCTTGTCTTTATCGTTGACCTCATAAGGATCGACCTCTATCTTTCGCTTATCCCAGATCTCGACTCCTAATTTATGCCGCCATCTCGTTTGTCGATCTCACCCCCGGTCCACCCTCTACCATCTTCGCCTATTCCTCATGCAAGACCGTTTCTCTTCCTTGTCGACAAGAAATTCACTTGACCTACAGACAGTCTTGGCTCGCGCCCAACTCCCTCTCGTCTCTTCCTTGTCGTTGAGCAATTGACTACCTTTTTTGTCATTGGTTCCGCATCCCGGTGGCTAATGCGTCTCGTTCAATTGGCGGGGTGAGTCTAGAGTGAGCTCTTCAACTCGCCATCCCCGACAAACGACTATTCCGGCAGCTGGTTCGTAGCTCAACTGCGGCATCTCATTGTTGTACGTTTTCTCGTGCACTTTTCCTCCCCCCATTCGCATTGTTAATAGCCATGCCTTGCCAATGAATTGCTGCGAGGAATTGACGAAATTTAGAAGATGCGCTGAGGGATTGGTTCAGCAGAAAGCGGCTTCAGCAGTGAGGAGGGTACCTATCCTGTCAGCGCTTGCCGCCATGGTCGAACCCCACCGCTTCCGCCAGCGGTCACGTACTTGTATCCTACTGTTGCCTTCTCGTAACCTTATCCACGCTTATCTTGCTCCTCTCTGTAAATCGAACAAATCGTCTGCATATCCCGAACTCGTCACTGTTCAAGCCTCAAGTCCGTCGTAAAACTCGGGCTGTTGGACGAAAGTTCCAAAATTTCGCCTCGATGTGCTGTTCTAACGGATTTAGTATACAACGATGAAGGTAACATCAACCACACTAAGTACGTACCATTGCCCTTGAATCTGCCGCTCTCCACTGTAAATTCGCTAAGCCAATCCCGCCCATCATATTCCAGTTCGGGGCCTCTCGAAACCATGATCCATCACCGCAAGCATTGATAAGCGATGGCTGTCTGTTCATGGGGTATCTAATGTAGGTGGCGTTCTAGTGGGTACATCCCGGAAAGTGTTGGCTTGGACAGAGTACAAGAGTGCCTCTGTTAGAGTTCATCGCGGCGTTCCAAGCCAAGTAGGTGAATCAGCAGAGTATAGAGTATGCTTACGTCGCCGACCAACGGGGTCCTTGATTGTCGCGTAGAAGGAATGTCCTTGTCAAGTTGTAACGAAGACCTCTATTAAGGTAGGACACATAATTGGTAAGGAGATTGGGTAGAATGACCAGAGAAACTCACTGACGATGTGGTGCACTGACTCGCCTGCCTTGCTTAATCCTCGCCACTCGCCCTATTTTCCCCCTCCCAACACCGGCCTTCGACCCCCATACTCATTCAAACCCATGTAAGTCCTCTGCTTCGATTCTCATCCTGTTCGCTCTTGTTCTCCTGTGAGTAATGCACAGAAATTTATAAAATCCAGCATTAAGGAACGAACATCTAAATATTTTGATGTATACTAGGTATCGCAGTTACCAGCTCCCCGGAAAGTAAGAATTTGGAAACCAGTGAAAACATCGCCGACATCGCTTGACAACTTCTTGCAATATATCTATGATAATGATATTTCCCTTCGCTTTTGAATACTGGTATAGGAGAAAATCTTACGAACGGGTGCTTAAGCTCGGGGGTGTTTCGTTTCGAGCCTGTGACTCTGAGGTCGAAGTCACTATCATGAAAAATGAATTGTGCCTAGTTCTCCGATCGACCGATCAGGGTCGTCTGCTGCCTGGGCACGAATATGAAGAACTACACGGTTTGCGAGAATTGAATGGAGCATTTGCTGCACCCTACATTACGTGAGTGTTTGGTTGAAGTTGCAGATGTGCTGCTTACAGTGACGAAAGCAAATGGTAATCTTGCTGTCATATGACGTTAAAAACTATGGAAGGAATCAAAGGGAGCTCCTGAAGTCACGGAAAGGTCTTTGATAATGATGATATTGATGCAAGAGAAGACCTATGCTCAAATTCAGTGGGACGGAACAGGAAGTTTATCTTTGTCTGGCGTCGTGAATGTGACAAATTTTGGATAGCCCTGTATGGTCCAGGAATGTGCCGCTTCGAGTTTATACTCGTTCATCTTACCCTGATAAATGCCATAATATGTTAGTGTAGTAAAGCTGTCGAAGGCGAGGTCGAACGCACAGTTGCAACAAACCAAAATCGTAACTGATCAAACTTCGAATGACATCCAGGAGCCAAGGTCATCGCGTTTTCCAAGCGGTGGACTTTGGGACCGTTTAATTCATCAAGAAGTGATTTATACCCAAGGCACTCCATTACCGTCCACATCGAGGCGGCATAGCCCCGCTAGACAGCGATAAATATTTTTGGTTAAAGAGAAAGAAAAAAAAGTTAAAAGGGGCACATACTTTGTCTGAGCCCAGTTCAATTTTGTGGTTAGTGGATGCAGGGAATATCTGTTCTGTCCCCGCACTGGGGTCCGACGTAACCCTCTTCTCTAGCTCTCGGATTTGTGATACCGAGGTTTCATCATATTTCTTAGTCACAACGCAATGATATCCATCGCGGATAAGTGCCTGATTAGTTATGATTCATGAGCAAATTTTCAAGGAAAGTGTCAGTGAGGACAAGACCGACATTCGTTTTGGCATCAGTATGGGATTTAGGAGCTTCTACCAAGGTGTGAGAAGCCATTTCAGTTATCGTATCAAAGGAAACATGATATTCATCGTTGAAGGGCGTCGGTATGTGATCCTTGTTAGCGCGAACTGGTGAGCACGTCAGATCCGGATTCCGGATTGCATGTTGAGCTGTAGATTTGGAAGCGTGGACGTACAGGCCCGGATATAATGGTCATAATACATTTTCCCAGCATCAAAAAGAGCAGAATCATCGGCACATGAGTTGATTTCTTCGATGATGTTTTTCAACCCTTGATCTGTCGGCACGTAGTGTATAAGGTAGCCAAGGATTCGAATGTAAATTTGGGCGTTCCCGACGTAGTCACCCTTGTCGACGGCCAGTTTCAGAGATTTCTCGAGTCTCAAGCAAACATCATACGCGTTGACGACGTCAGCGATGTCTCGAAACCTCTTAGGAACCTTGAGTGGCAACGAAGTCATGCTCAAGTCCAGGTCACGACCATACAGAGTAAGTAACGCCATTGACTTCAACTTGAAGAACAAACAACTGCAAGCAATAGTTTTCGTTAGCGCGAACCTCACCCACACATTGCAGGCAGATGAGCACCAAGTCCTTCCAATCGCGACTTCCTTCTCTCTCACGCTGGCGCAGCTGGGTGGTGTCCACGAGACTGTGCGCTGAGTCTAACCACAGGCTCTATGGCAGCATCGTGGACGACCGAGGGGTCATCGCGGGTTTGAGAACCCACTAACACCACTATGGCTACCTTTCACCACCATACCCGCTTTTTTAAGTCAACGCGCCCACCCCTCCGATGCTCCTCTCCTCTGCCGAGGAATTTGGGCAGACTTACTTGCGACACGCAGTCGTCAGACGGTATATGCTGCACAAGGAAGAGGGGGAGGAATACAGGGGCAATAGCGGGACCACTACGTACGTCACAGAAGCAATCCTTTCCTCATTCCAACCGCTTACCGTCAAATTCTCCTCCTACGAAGGCAGTCATCTACGAACGCCGCATGCGCGCGATCCGATTAACGAAAATCCGGCTTCTTCCTTCCACTTTTCGAGTCACATCCTCCTCCCACAAGCCATCCATCTATCCAAGTTCACTCAGAAGGCTTGCACGGGAGCTTTTGGTTCGACTATCACGTATCTTGAATTCCCACTTTCCCTCGACTTTATCCCGCCACCCCGCTTCTATCATCGACCTCACAAGGACCAACCTCTACCATTGGCTTATGACCTACGGACAATCTTAGCTCGCGCCCGCCTCCCTCTTTTCCCTTTCTTGTCGTTGAGCAGTCGACTGCCTCCTTTCCCGTTGGATTTCGCAGCCTGGCGGCTGATGCGTCGCGTTCAATTGGCAGGATGGGTCTAGAACCGGCTCCTCAACTCGCCATCCCCGACAAACGACTATTCCCTTTCGGGAGTAGCCGGCTCGTAACTCACTTGCGGCATCTGCCCTCTCTATCCTGCCGTGGTCGGGATTAATGACATGGGGCCGCGACTCGAATACTTCGTGCAGACGGGAGGCGAAGGGTTTGGTCAATGACATGCAGCCCAGGCGAGTCTGCCCTACTCGAAACAATGACGCTCTTCGTTGTCTTCGTTAGTGACAAGGACTCCGTGCAAGATAATTCCGACAGCTAAAAGGAACGCCAGGCCGTGACGTTGGGCGGCGACGAACGGCTTTGGGAAGGCGCTGTCGAGGCCTGGGGTTGAGTATATTTTTGGCGATTCGCAGTTGAGGTTGAGTGGATCTTCGGTGAGCTTGCTATGCGCATTACCTTGGAACTAGGTAGATGGATGAATGGCGTATTTGCTTACGACGGAGCGGGAACAATGGCTTACTTCAAACAGAAATGGATACTTTTTTATCAGGGACAGGACTAGCGAATACACAGCAGAGAGCGACCATGGGAAGGTGTGTACACTGTCCGACCTACTTCTTAAACCCCCATTACCCATGGTCCTCACGGTTTCCGCCTTGTGGACAAGACTGCGTCCTTGCGATCTCAAGATCATTCTTTTCTCCTTATATACAGTACGCCCTTCAATTCATTAACTCGATTTCAATATCCGTCTGACGCCAGCGAGCAAGCATAACCCACTTGCTAGAGGACCGTCGGGAGATTCCCCTCTCTCGATTCGCTTTGATTGGATTCCTGCGGTGCTTCCTCTCCTTGATCGCTCTACCCCAGATGTTCTATTTGTATTCGAACGCCACATGCACGCGAATGTGTTCTTTGATCACATGAACATTGATGAATGTGTGCGGCAATGTGGAGCGACCTGAAGACGGATGGGAGGGGCGAGGGGATAATAGATGAGCAAAGGAACGAATGAACAAATCCACCGTGGAGAGCGGCGTGGGGAAGTGCGTTCTTATTTTCCGAGCTCGTTCCTCGCTACGTAGTAGGGGGGGAAATTCGGATCCGGCAACTTAAGCCTGCTCACGCCAACACATACTCTTTGACACCAAAATTGTTGCAATGAGTGATTTAGGATGGCTACGCGAAATTTCTGAGCGAGAGAAGAGGCCAGCGACAGTAGCTTGTTTAAATAACAGCGTCCCAGTCCTTTTCCCATTGTCAATGTTCAGAAATCCACCCCACAATTTTGTTGATAACTGCAATTCGGGTGGGGATGGCACTTCGGGGATCGAATGTGTCTTCCGCGTCATGACCTGTAATTTTATTTTCGTCGCATCCCTTCTTCTAATACAAAGTCTTATTGGTTGTTCGGGTCTCTTTGAATTACAGGACACGGCCCTCCGGCCGCACTCTGATCACGTTGACATGTAGTGCAAACTGATGTACGATGAGATAAAAATACCATAGACTCCCAGGTAGAACAGCCTCGAAATTCCCACGGCGTGAGGTAATCCTGTTTGGCCCAATTCCAACGCAGTTACACCGCCTTCTGATCTTACAATAACACCACCCGCAACGATATCATGTTCTCGCATTCGATCAATCCTATCATACACGGAGGCACATTTCAAGTTCAAAATTATGGGGCTACAATAGGTACGAGTGAAGTAAATGAAGGTAGTTAGTATCTGAATGCTATCACATAGGAGGCTTCCGGGATCTTCAGCAAGCAGTTGCATCCAGCGCATTCCACAATTCTGGGGACATAGTCGACCAGCCCAAGTGCCATCCTAATACTCGAACTGCCGTTATCAACAAAATCGTGGATTGGATTCTGGGACTCGGAGTGGACGATCAGAATGCCGCTATCCTCTGGATGTATGGGCCTGCCGGAGCTGGAAAGACCGCCATCGCGCATGACATCGCTCACCGTTGCGATTTAGAGAAACTCTTGCTCGCCAGCTTCTTCTTCTCTCGTTCCAATCCCACACGCAGTAACGCCAAATTCCTTATCCCTACGATTGTCTACCAAATCGCCATCAACATCCCCGGGACGCGTGAGAAGATTTCTGTGACCATTGAGCAAGATCCTCTTATCCTCACTCGATCCCTTGAAGCCCAAATGGCCACTTGAGCGGGATATTTCAACGCACCGTTCTCGCGACGTCTGATTATCATCGATGGTCTTGATGAATGCGATGATTCTGCCGTGCAATGCAGTATCCTTCAAATTATCTCGCTCCTCTTTCACGACGACCACCTCCCCCTCCTCATCATTGTCGCCAGCCGGCCAGAGCAGCATCTCGCCCATTCTTTCCGTACTGGTGCACTCCCTGAATTTCATACCACGCTGGCCTTGGATGCCACCTATAAACCTGACGATGATATACGGCTTTTTCTGACAGATAATTTTAAGCAGGTTAAAGCTACTCACCCCATGAGCGGCTATTTGGATAATTCCTGGCCTTCTGATGATGTACTTGAAAGACTTGTGAAAAAATCCTCTGGACAATTCGTATATGCATCGACCGTGATGAAATATGTCTCCTCGATCCGCCATAAACCTGCAGACCGCCTGAACGTTGTACTCGGAATCCGCCCCCCCTGTCATGCCCGCGAGATGCCTTTCAGTGAACTTGATGCATTGTACACACATATCTTCACCTCTGTTGAGGACAGGGAGGCAGTACTTCTCATCCTTGGGTTTTTTCTGCTCCCCAAGTTACCTCAGCATAGTATACCCCTCGATGGACATAGAGGGTCTTGAGCATTTTTTTCTTCTGAGCAGAGATGATATCAAGATGTTATTTGGTGACCTTAGCTCACTTGTCATCATTTCCAATGATGAACCATACATTCATCTTCTACATGCCTCCCTCGGAGATTTCCTTCTTGATCCCGCTCGATCAAAAGAATTTTATATTGATCTTTCAAATATTCACACTACATGTATGCATCTTTGCTTCCAACATAACAAACAATGTATGTGATCATATTTCCTCTCAAAAGAAAGCTACTTTATAGCCCAATTTAATAGATTGGATCCCTACTGATCATATGGGTCATCTCCACTATGCTTTCAACAACCTGTTATGGCACTGTGAAAACACCCCCCCATCCGCATCTTCACAACTTCTTGAAGAAATAATAAACTTTCATCTTCATGACCCCGATTCTTCCTTCGCAAACATTATGCCTGGGTGGCTATTTGGTTTGGTTCCAAGATTTCTGGAATTTATCATGACCCTGGTATGTCCTACCTTCTTTCCTCACTTTATCTAGTATATTAAACGCATGGAACAGCCCTCTGATGATGTTGCTGAAGTTTGTGATCAAAAGCTCAGAGACGCTTTTAATTCCTTTGCGTCTAAACTCCAGCCATATTATTCAAGCTCCCGATTGACCTTGCTCCTTGCATTATTGGATTTCCCACCCGATCGTTGGGGTCCATTTGTTTGGCCAACAATGATTGTTCCCCTGCCTTTAAGGTTGCAAACGATCGATAGGGATGCTCTCGGCTTCTTTTCCATTCCTTTTCTTTCAGAAAGGCACAGCATATTTCGATATTTCCTGGATTCAGATCATCCACTGGCCTTGGACAGACAAAGATATGCCACAGCTGCTTCAGCCTGCCTGAAAATCATTTTCATATATGATCAATCACCTCACCTCCAGTGCACTCTGAGAGTATCCCAGCGACACCGTGGAGATCTTAAACCAAAAAAATTGTGGCATATCAGGGCTTACCTTTCCATTCAGGCAGTTCAGAAATTTCCTGAAGCTTTCTCGGGGCTTAAACGACGAATATCAGATCAGTGCCTTTGTTCAGGGCACCTCACATTCCTGCTAGAAAAGTCTGCATACTCCGACGACCTTCTCAACTTTGCTTGTCGCAGGGTGTTCAGGTTTGGATATCTGCAAGAAAACCATCCAATATATATGAAAAAGGTCATTTTTGCTCTCGCAAAATACATTCACCGAGTTACAGGGGAAACGGCGCAAGTCAGAACTTGCGAGTCGATTTGGGGTCGTCAAAGGTGGTTTACTGAAGATTAAGTGTATGTTGCCCAATCATTCCAACTCCATCTGGTCTTACCATGCCGCATACAGTGATAGTTGTCATTCTTGCAATCGTACTTGTTTTCTTCCGTGCTACTTTCAGGCATTATTATTTATATTCGCCGAATTCTTGAGGCTTTTCAATGCGAATTTGAAACGGACGAGGAGACAGATAGCGAGGTGAAGACAATGGAGCATGGAACAAGAAGGGCCCAATTTGGCGCACTCATCATACCCCGACTATTTCGATCTACTTTACGTTCTGTGAATATCGCCGTGTAATGAACATGAAATCCCTGTTTTCCGGATTTGTGTGAGGGTATTGGGTGACCGAAAGAGGTCACATTTTCTTCCCCGATGCTGCCGCCATATCTTAAGAACGGCTACCGTTTTCAGGGTGAGTTGCTAGAACAGGTCTCTCTCTATAAGTTCAAATAAACGTAATAGAAGTGTATTGGAAGAGGCGAGAGTGGAGGATAGGTAACAAAGAGCTCACAAGAGGCCCGACCAATGCGAGACAGATGATAATACCATGTCCATATGATGTGTGCCCGAACACAGGATAGAGAAAGGAAGGCGGAGAAGACATCTCGTCTCTTCATTTGCCTGTCGCCTTCCCTTCATCATTATGCTCACTCAACTCGTTGGGTGCTGGCTTCCATCCGAATACAAACAGTGAGTTCGACTACCTGAAAAAATTGAGTTTGATATAAGTAATTACCGTTCGTCAACCGGACACCTTACAAACCACCACTTAAACATTATATACTCTATTTCAAAAAAATCAGTACACGCATCGTTCGAGATGGTCAGTATACATAACCATGAAATGAAGTCCTGTCTCGTCCCTGCTTTTCGTCGATGCTGTATTACGCATCTTTCCACCACAGCTATCCATCAAGGATTTGCTGAAGCAGTCCTTTGACTATCCGTCCCTTTTACTTATTCATATCCTGGCATCCGTCGCCACCATCGAATACAAGCCGTTGATGTTCACGATATAGTAGGTATGCGGCGTTCGGATGGGTATGCAGTCGTTGCAGCTGGCAGAGGGTAGGCGGCATGGAGTATCGAAATCGTCACCTCGTCACCCGATGGCAACCCTATAGGTCGCGTAGAAGGGTTAAGTCGCTTCGCTAATGATTATGCCTTTGTATAGGAATATAGATTAAGTAAATCGGTAAGGAAATCGAAGAAGTGATTCGCCAACCATATGAGCATGCTTCGGTGACTCTGCACCTCCCAATTCAGCGTTCTTGGTGGCGTTGAACCGGGGTTGAACACAACTGAAAAGATAGCGGTGTAGAAGATTCGAGACGGTGCACAAATAATGTAGCCACTACACCCTCATCAACCTCGACATGGTGTAGTGGGCGTTGAGGGAGAAGCAATGGAGTGATGTACTCGGTTGATGTGGGCTTCGGTGTAGTCATCGGTGTAATAAGTGGACATCTTCAGCCCACCGTACTAACTACCGCTTTCCTTCTTCTACTCTAATACGAAAAGTCAGTACATCCACTGTTCGAGATAATCGGTACAACACTACCGTTATGAAATGTACTGGGAGTTCCGCTGGTCCTCCTGACATCCCACTCGTCGAGAACGTCTCTTACCCCTACCTGCTCGAACGCTCAGTCTCGTTTCCATGCGGCAGAACCTTCTTCTCTATTGTGGTCTCCTCCACATCGGGTGATCTGCTGTGGGACTACGGGCTACACATATCTTCACATAAATTTTAACGTCTTCGTAGGCGGAGGTTGTCGTTGGAGTTATACGAGGGCCGTCCGTAGATTCTGGATTCCATGGGCAGTAGATTGATAAGTACCGTTCGAGTGTCTGCCCTTCCGGCCAGAGAGATCGAACAAACACGAGTGGCCGAGTATATCCTGCTACCCAAAAGTACTCTTCGTGCGGAAGGGAGGAAGGGGTACATGATTGGGAAACACATATATGACATATGCACTCTGATAACTCGCCGTGTTGTTGTTCCAGCTTCTTCGTGTCAACGAGCAGTACCATAATATAAGGCGCTGCCGCTATTGGATACGCGTGAGGATAGTGTAGCAATGATGGAAGTAACACTGACCAGGTCGCACCATCCCACTGTCGCTCTCCATCATAACCCTTTCCCCTGCATCTATCCCTCTCACGCTCAAGCCTCGGGACGACCATACACTACATCGGAATCGATGAGGTTCACGATATTGCAGGTAAAGGGGGTTCGAGTGGGTATCCAGTCGTCGCGGGAAAGCGTGGGTTAATACACATGGAGCATAGAGATCGCCACCTGGACACGATTAGCCCATTGGACATCGCCGCCCAATGACATTCCTATACGTCGTGCAGAAGAAATAGGTTATGCCGGTCTTGTTTCCCCTCCCTAATGATAATGAGATTTTACGGTATGTAGGACACGTACTGGTGAGGAGATAGGGCGACTTAACGAAGTAAAACCACTGACCATGTTAATGAATTCCATTAGTTGTTTATCAACCAAGGGTCTTCGCTCGTCCGCTACTCCAAATTAGGCGTTCCCGAGTCAACCCCGTCACGGCGGGGTGGACGTTGAGAGCGAAGAAGCAGGGTTATTGGGCGCCGTTGAGAGGGACCGAAGGACGAGTTCGCTTCTGCGAATGAACGGGTCCTAAAGGGTACGCGTCGCCGCTGTTGAAGGTGTGAGGATCGACTACGGCGACGAGGAGAAAAACTGACCAGGTAAATACCCCCTCGTGATCGAAGCTCTTTTTGTTGAACCATCCCTTTTGCCATGTCCCACCACTCTTGCAAAGGGCTCCTCTGCGAGAACTCAGAAGACTGAAGATGGCGCTGGAAAATAACGGGTGTCTTCGTTATTACGTGTGCGAATGGAGGGAGGGAGAGGGAGTGCCATAGTAACATCCGGTAGTCATCGAGGTAGAAGAGTCGTCGTGGGGGTGGTGATCGTAAACTTGCAAGGCCTGTCTTCGACGGGCGCCGATAATTCAAGTTGACCAAGAAGCTGTGGCCACTAGTGGGAATTCGGAATTCCAACTTAGGCCGACTACTGTACAACAGGCCGTGAGTGACGACGAAGCTAGAGATAGAAAAAGGCGAAAGAGTAAACGGCTGGGCGTCGAAACAAGTGGTGCCGGTGATGGCATGGAGTGCATCAGCCTCCGAACCAAACAAGAGCTGATGACATCAGAACTCTAAACTTATGATCACGTGGTCAAGCGCAAGCAGTCTCGGCCAACAACTCTGCAATGACCACATCATCGACCTCCGCAACGTCCTCTTCTATGGTAATTCCCCACGACGAACTAGTACGCGCACTCGATAAAATGGGTCCAACAGAATCTGTATCAGCGACATCATTATACAACACAATTCTCCAATTCAGTGTTCACGTCTGACTCGGAGACTCTGCCTTCCCCACTACAGCGTCCATCCATTTTCCCATACAGTCCGTATAGAGTTCCGAAATCGACAAGAAGACAATTGGTGCAGGGTATCTTGTCGCCGAATGGTTCTCCTGATCGTCATTTGCAAAGGAAGGACACAGGTGTAGCGTTGATAGCCTCGTAGCCATCCTCCTTGCCAACCCATTCTTCAAGCCTTCCTTCCACCCCACCCCACTTCCTCTAGTTACTGAATGAGTCGGTACCGGGGTTGGCAGCAAAGTGCAATAACGGCGGTCACTGCGACTAACCGAGGCCGCTGTTCCAACTTGACTGGGACCCAGCGCAAGTACCCCATTCCTATCGGAACGATCGCTTGTTTGAAACTACATACCTCCGGTTCAGTCTTGCATGCAAGGGAGGTGGATGAGGCGTAGACAGCGCCAAAACGCCATGAACATCCACATCCGGCTCAATCTGGCAGGCAAGGGAGGTGTAGGGGGAGGAAATGGCATCAAAAGGCCATGAACGTTCACCTCCGGCTTGCTCAGGCTCTTGCATGCAGGGGAGGTGGTGGTGACGCGGACGGCTGGGTGCGGGGTGCGTGAAAGGGCGGCGCAAGTCCTAACGTGTTTTCAATGTTAGCATGTAGACAGAATGGAAATTGCTAAAGGTAGGCGAGCTGATTATGGCTCCCCTCCTCACGTACCTCGCGGGTCTCCTCTTGTGTTTCCTCCCTATTCCCAGCCCACAATCCCGTCCCAAGATCCATCAACATCGACATTGGGTGACAATTGGGTGGCCTACATCCCTCGTTGGAGGGGAGAGGCTAGGTGGCAGCGAGTTCGGGTGCGTGGGGACTTAAAAATAATGAAATAGGTCAGCAAATATATAGTAAAGAGGATGTAAGCGAAGTACTTACTTTTTTTAACGTGTCTTGCCACATTCGTTGAGGCCAGAGGTGTGCTGTGGGAGGTGAAAAGCGAGATCGGCCGGTTGATCACGATTCAAACTCCGATCAAAAACCCGCCGTTAACAACAGATATGGAGGACCACGGCGTGATCAGAAAGGACGAGGCGACAAGGAAGGGACGGACGGCAATTCGAGCTCATACCTAGGCTGCAATAAAAGATATTTTATCTCCACAGTCCATTGGAGGCTGATTCATCCAGCTGGGAATGCGATATTTGGCCCCCCAACGGCAGCATTTAGACTATTTTCATGTTAAGCGTTAAATAAATACATCAATACTGGTCGTTTTCAAGGTCTCCTTTCACAAGTAAGGCTGGTTGAAAAAAATTTTTTTTTTGAATAAACGGAGCATAGAAAACACAAAATACAACACGAGAACGCAACATAGGATTTGACAGAGATTGACTGATCTCTCTATCGAGCCCGTCGTCAGATGGGTTCACTGAGGCGGTCACACGAGTTGACAGGACCACTGTATATTCGTCAGGAACAAGGGACGGTTTACAGGACAAGGAGGACAGGTAGATAAGATAAAACTAGGTGTGCGTGATACGATCGGAATATAAGGTTTGGTACTGTATAGTACCGGAACGGGAATAAGATAGCCGGGACTAAAGGTCCGTTGTGAGTCTGGGGCGCCAGGCTTACATCTATTCTCAGGAACTTGCTTTCCATTGTACGACGTTTCATCAAGAACTTTGACTCCTCCCATGTTAATTACCACCGCTAACAACAGGACCAACTACCTTTGTCACCTAACATACTTATGTAACCTAGAGTGGAGAGAATGGTCCGCTCCATGGTTACAAGCCGCGTAGTTGTTCAGAGTCATGCTCAGCCTGTGGGATGATTTACTCATCTCGAGGATACGCCCCATTCCCCCCCTTCCTCATTGCGTCCCGGCAGCGATCCATTCCTCGTTATGCAATCCCCCGGTCACATCTTACACAAACCCATCCACACGCGAATGCGAGCATATGCGACCGAGCTGTGCGAATTTAAATTTGTGGTTCATTATTCCGGTTCTCTATCCTTTCCCCGTTACTCTGTTCTATTCCCCATCATCCCCTTGTAAGTCACGGTCTCTGTTCCCCATAGGCTCCCCATAGAATTCGCCGTACACAATATTCTCTGTTATCCCCTTGCTCTTGTCCCATGTCGCAGAGCCTCGGAGTAGTCGACTATTTCCCTATTTCCCTATGAAGTCAAGACCTATCGTTGTAACGAGCACATCTGCTAAAGGTTCCCTCTGTAGCGGAACGTCGAGTACGACTCAGCGCTGGTCTACGATCTCTTCGACTGTGGATCGTTTATAACTCACTCGCAGCAGTCACCACACGCGCTCTCACCCGGGAAACCTCTGATTTTGGGACTTTTTTTGACTAGGAATCATCGGGAGGGAGGATGGGACATGAGAAACGAGATCGTGGAGGAGATGGTCAGTACTTTTCCTTATCACTGTAGTCAGTTCTCACAATTAGCGGAGACGCGCCCTCCCTCGAAAGAGAGGCTTGGTTAGCGTGGGATTGGGAATACCTGATTAATGTTATCTTTATCGCTGTACACTAAATCCTC
>Ga0307513_10002898_pt1 | contig 23471 bp, 16 predicted proteins | sample 15_EM_MG_FD_202174 | JGI IMG/M metagenome (GOLD analysis project Ga0307513, IMG submission 202174) | Populus trichocarpa ectomycorrhiza microbial communities from riparian zone in the Pacific Northwest, United States - 15_EM | ecosystem: Host-associated > Plants > Roots > Unclassified | place...
GCGTGGTGCTCGATAAGCCAGGGAAACCCTCCTACGAGTCACCCTCATCATTCAGGATAATAGTCCTGATCCGCACAATCTCAAAGATCCTCGAAAGGATCATAGCAGCCCGCCTACTTGCGGCAGCCCGGATCAGAGGGCTGCTGCACCCAAACCAATGCGGATCGCTCCCTGGGCTCAGCACCTACGATGCGTGCCTTACCCTCACCAACGACGTTAGAACCCTGCAGAGGCCCCGCCTTAAAGTCTCCTCCCTGTTTTTGGATATAAAAGCGGGGTTCGACAACGTCGACAACAAAACCTTGGCCCGCATCCTGAGGGAAGGCGGGATACCCCCCTACCTGGTCTCCTGGGTTTCGTCCTTCTTGGGTGAACGAAGCTGCACCCTAGTGTTTCAAGGGGCACCAGGGACCCCAGCCCCTGTAACCGTTGGCGCCCCTCAGGGCTCCCCGATCTCCCCGCTTCTCTTCCTTCTCTACGTTGCGCCACTACATTTCGGGATCCCTCGGGGTCTGATGAGCTCGTATGTGGACGACTTCGCCCTCACAGTGGCATCACTTTCCTACCGTGGCAACATCCGCAGACTCCAGGACTTATTCGACAGGCTTGAAAGAAAGGCGGCCTGCCTGGGCGTCTCCTTCTCGGTCGCGAAAACAGAACTGATACACTGGAGAACCCCCAGTCAGAGGCACTCACCAAAGTGCACATCACCCATTCAGATCAAGGGGGAGTTGTTTCACCCGGGCAACGCCGTTCGGTGGCTCGGGTATTGGTTCACTCCGGCTCTTGACCCCGCTGCACACTTCTCACGCCGCCTGGCCCTTGCCCAGGGGGCATTCGCCCTCATTCGCCGCCTAAGCCCGCCCGGCGCGGGCCTCCCCCCCTACCTATGCCACAGGCTGGCAACATCGCTGGTCGCCCCAATCCTCCTTTACTGCGCGGACCTGTTCACACCTAGTGTGGGTACGACAAACCGCCTCGATACATTCTGGCGAAACGTCCAGAGATGGACCACAAACTGCTTCTCGGCCACGCCCACAGGGATACTCTCGGTGGAGTCCTGCCTCCCCCCCGTCTCCCACCTGATCAGTCACCGACAGAGGTTGGCGGCGCTCAGGGTGGTCTGCTCCCCCCCTAGTGTGAACCCGGCAACGGCCCGACTCCACCCCTCATCCCCCTGGCTCTTGGCGCATCGGGCGCCTGACTCCTCACGGGCCATTACCAGGGGCCTGTCATCCGTCTCCCTCCCCCTACATTGGAAATCACCCCGGCCCGTCCCGCCAATAAGGAACCACCTGCCCATCGACGCGGTGGCCCACCGGACGATACCTTTCACACTCCGGCTGTCTAAGATGCCTATGATCAACTCCCACCTCGTGTGCCCCACCCCCATCCTCCCGCCCCAGTCCCTGATGGACAGCACCTACTCCGCCCTGAAGAAGAGGGTAAGAGAGACACTCCTCGCGGAGTGGGCCTCCCTTTTCCCAACCCCGGGGTACTACCTGCACCCTCCCGCGATACACCCGAGGCCGTTCATGGGCTTGGGAAAGTTCGTTGCCGGGAGAATCCACCAGATGAGAGCCGGGAAAAGCTACCTGGCCGCCCACCCAACCTGGAGGTCCCCCGACGCGGATACCTCCTGCCCCCGCTGCGGCTTGGAACCGGAAACCTTCGAGCACGCCATCCTATCCTGCCCCTCGAGACAACACAGCAGATCGCGCCTGCTCCACGGCGTCACTGAGGTCGGTCCCGAGGCCCCACTCTGGTCATCCCTCCCGCTACTCAAAAGACTCGCCACCTTCATAGGCGTCACCTCCACGGGGTTTCCCCCCACGATGTTCCCACCAACCACTCCCCCTTCTTCCCCTCCGATTCCTCTCTCCCCCCCCATGGTGCCCCCCCCGGTTTTTCGTGTTTTTTCGTTGGCTGAGGTGTAGGGTCGTTGGGTTTCTTTCCTTTGTAATTTTGTAGGCTTTCCTTACTAGACGACTGAGTTGTTGGTTGTGCTTTCCTTGTTATATGTGGCCGTTGGCCCGGCGGAGGAGAAACCTGTGCAAGAGTGGATATTTAACTGGTGCTGTGACTTTCTTTTGTTTATGTTTTTGATTTATAGGTTTTGTTCTCTCCATAGCTAGCGCTGCATGAGGCTTTTTGTACCTAAAAACAATGAACTCATGATTACAAAAAAAAAAAAAAAAAAAAAAAAAAAGGAAAAACGACCAAGCGATAGGATACGAACCATCTCTCCTCCACCTCCGGCGATTGAAATCTCAACACCTCAGGAAATCATCGTCACTTTCCCCCACCCACCTCTCTTCCCCCATCATGGCTACTGCCAAGGGGTTGACGTTAAGCCATCTTCCGTCCTCTCCTGAGGCACGCATGCCTCCCCTCCTTGGGGTTCCTGTTCCCGTTCATCGTTGACACCCGCTCATAGAGTTCGGTTCTCCCCCTTACCCCACACTTGCTTTGAACCTCGGTTAGCGTTTTGCACGGTCGGAAAGCCTCTCGCTACGCTCATGGTCGGCGTTACGGTGTCGGACTCGCGGTCGAAGTAGGCCCCGGCTTGCTGGGCTTGTACCTCTGATGAGGAAAGCCTCGGTTAATAACATCACTGTCCCGCTCAGTCTCGTCGTCGTCCCAAAAGCCCTTGCTATGACCCGTTTGTCGGTTGTGGCTAGCCCGCTCGCGATCCTTCCTCTACCCCGTCCCAGTTCCGTCCTCTGGCACCGTACTGCCCCATAAGCCGGCACCTTACTGCTAATCCTCCTCCCCAGCCAGCACCTTACTGCTCCCCACAGGCTGGGACCCTACTGCTAATCACCGGCTGGCACCCTACTGGTACTCGTCGTTGGCTGGTATCCCCTCTGCCCGGTGGCTCCGCTCGCTCACCTTTCTCTCTCCCTCCTGCGATTTACTCTGCGGTCGCAATCCTCGCTTAGGTTACGGTTGATCCTGGTATTGCACTGCCTCCTTCGTCTCTCCTACACACCGAAGCGTCGCCACCTTCGAGTCACCCATGACTATTGAGCCGCCGCCCCAACCAGATTTCACCATACGGGTTCTTGGATTTGGCATATTGGCAATAGTAGTTGTATCTAGGCGTTTCTTTGATTCTTTTCTTAGTGTTACCTGGGCGCCTGCTGAAGGGTTTGGGTCTCTCTCCTGTACGTCTCTATGAATTGTTTCTCTACGTGTCTGAGGTTTTGTTCTTGGTGCTAGGCGAGGGGGGCTTTTCCTATGGATTCGGGGTGTTTGATTTTTCCCATGACGAGGTGAAGCGGGCGGGATGACATTTGCTTATAGGTTTTTTATCTCCATAGCTAGCGCTGCATGAGTCTTTTGTACCTTTAAACATACTACCGATTTGATTACAAAAAAGAAAAAAAGAAAAAAAAAACGACCAAGAGATAGGATCTTCACGCAACCATCTAAGTACTTTTCTATACTCAAGATATTGCAATACAATTACGTTTTACTCGATTTACATACACTCCTCCTCTACGAGAGCCTACCCTCTAAGAACGCTGAGCCTATTGTCATAGTCTCGACGGGCTGCTCGAACATAGGACTATTGTGATAGTTCTATCAAGAACGACAATCCATCCATCTTACTATTTGACGAAATAGTATCCTTTGACGAATCATTAAAGACCAGCAAGCTAGTTCCGTACTATCTGAGGAGATAGTATTTCCATACGCCCTACTATAGAATAAGGAGACTTGTTGACTTAGGAAATAACGATCGTTACCTGTTGCATACTTACCAACAATAGAATTGTTACAAGAGCTTTCACTACTTAAGTGATACTTAGGTAGTCAGCTCCATAGAAAACTATACACCCCTCTACCTTTCCTGCGGCCAACATTTGCACAATCACCGTACCTTCCTCATGTTCTCCATTTTCATTCGGAAACCACAATGACTTACAACAACCCTACTGCTACTTTTTTGACAATATCCATCCAAGGGCTAGCCTGTTCAACCAATTATTTCCCAGCGTTGGACATAATACTCTTAGTGCTAAACTACAGCAAGAGCTCCACAGTTCTCTACCAGAAAAGTACAATTTATGTGAAACAGCAGGTGTTCAATCGATGGGAAAGTGTAATATCATTGAGTCAGCCTTAAACAGCTTTCCTACCTTTATTACCAGAACTCCAACATTGGCCTCAGCACTGGCTCATTCTGCCTTAGATCTCATACTACAAGGAGCAATTAGCGCTTCATCTCAAGAGGTGTAGACAGTTAGTCGGGATCCAATAACTCTCCCAGATTGGCATGCGAGTGATGACTGTGAGTGCCTGGTTACAGCGCATAGCAAATTAAACAACTTTGCAATAGACTCAGAGATCTTACACATTGTCCTATTTGAATTGGCTAAGCAGGCTGGGTGCTGTCAGATGGACTTTTGGTGAATGCTGAAATTCTTGTGCTGTGTTCAGTATACTTACACTCTCTATGAGCAGATATTGCATGAAATTAGTACCACAAGGAATATGGTGATATTGGACAACTCAATCCATGGGATGTGGGATAAGTGAGCGATAATTCTAATGCGACTAACTCCTAATGGTGCTGGTATTAACATTTGTAACATATATTTTGACAGCATCAATTTAGAAGTTCACAATCCGCATCTACTACTAGGGCTAGAACTCGTCCAAACAACCAATTTCATCAGACAGAATGCTGTTTGCACACTTAAAGAAGAATCTCGCATATAGGTTCCCCAGAGACTGGAATCCCGTAACCCATGCCCCACATATTGTACCGTCCGGGACTTCATTGTCCCCATCAAAATGGAATATAATCAGGACTTTGGTCTGCATGCTATTATGCAATCACACAAGTGTAATATCCTGGGGCAAGTAGCATAGGGGCAACAATTTCAATACTCAAAGGTATGAGAACACTGTTGGGCTGTAACATCGGCACTTCCCTACCCAGCTATCAGGATACCCCTTCAATAGTGGAAAGCATGCTTTCGTTTCCCGCTCCGGTTTTGGTTCAGAGCAAGATAACCTAGATATTACACTCTCCCCTCATTTGGCCCTGACCATCATCTTCCCTTGATTCTTGATAGTCACCCGGAACCAGCGCTAAACAAGTCTTGAGGACTTGTTATCACAGGTTATATTGTACTAGGTATTGGATGTTGAGATATGACATAGAAAGCCGAGAGGTGAATGACTAAATTTTAGAGAAAAGCCACTGGCAGGTGAGAAGCCAAAGTGCCCTAAGGCTGGCATGAGATGGCGGTAAGTCCATAGATGTGATAATTGATTGATTTCTTTTGCGTTGATCTGGAGTGCTAATAGAACAAGGTGAGAGACTTGACCCATTGCACAGTGCGGAATCTTATTGATAGAGATTGTATCATTGGACTCCACATATACTGTTCTAATTCCATCTCATTAGTTAAAGAGTATTAAAAATAGTCAAGTATTTGTATCAATGGCTGGAATTGTTGAGTCACCCAATAAACTTTAGACATTGTTGAAGTTATTATTTGGGCTAGACTTTCCTGCCCCATTTCATTTTCATTTACTATTCATAACTTGTGGTTTGTCAATTTACTACTATTTTGCAAAATATCTTTCTAAGTTGTGATTCCTAGCTGAATTTTGCTATTATTATCTATGTTGTAAGTGTCAATCTCATGCTATACAAGTAGAATTTATCTTAGTCTCTCAGGCCCAACTCTATCCTCTACTTGTATTTTGCTACAAAGGTCTCAGACATTGAACAAGTCATATTTTATGATCTTTCTGCCTCCCTGTGTAGGAAAGAATATTGACTCCACATTAGATTCAGTGGATGGCAAGTATGAGTAGTATATTCTAAACAGGACTGAATGAAAGCAATCAAGGTAGGATTATAATACTAGACTACACCCTTTGCTTCTCCCTCTGTAGTCCTCTGCTTTGCTATCCCTAAATTATTGCTTCTCCGCCTGCTAGTATCCTTTTGCTCTACATCACCATATATTATTCGGTTAGCCTTTTTCTATTAAAAGGTTTAGAAAATTTAGCAACTAATTGAGTAGCTTACTAAGTACTTACTACTCATCCTTCTGCCAATATCTCTTCGATTCATCAGCAAAAAAAGTGTTTGCTCCAGACTGATAGGCATTGAGTCCGGACGCAGGAAATCCGCCTCGGGCATCCTGTCCGACCAGCGCACACTCAGAGGGCCCCAGCAGAATGGTTGTATCCTAGTCCGTTGGGTGCAATACAACCCGCATCCTGTCCGCCCAGTGCACACGGATGGGCCATTTCACAACCTAATCTCCAGAAGAACACCAAGGTAAGCGACCAGTGGAGGTGTGCATTAGGGATCTCTCCCTGCCCCTGATCGCCTCTACTTACAACTGACTACTTCATCACCAGACAAAGGCTGTTCAGACGAAAAACGAGCTTAACATAGGATGACTAACCATCTATTGTCCCGGTAACGACCCAAAACATACCACTTATTTAATCACCACGAATCAGGCTCGCAAAAGGCTGCTAAGTACTTTCACACCTCACATCAGGCTTCATGATCGAATCAGAGAAACTATTGAATAATATCAACCTTGGGAGAGGGGCATGCTCTTCCATCCAGGTTGACACTATTGATGACCGCTAAGCGAGCGGATTCCAATGAGGCCCTTCCTGACTCTAGCGGACATCTGTTAGTGCCTGGTGAGGTATCTGCCTTTTCGTCCTGCTGACCGCTATAGCCATGCGGACGCTTCCAAACCTATACCATTCTATTCCCCTCGACCGGCGGATTCCAACGAACCCTGTCGCGATGCTGTCCGACCCCTGGTTGTAGAGTTATCCCAACATTTGTACTTGAGTTCTCCCAGCAAGTACTTTCAAATTGTTGGCTACTGAGTGCTACAGCCATGCGGATGCTTCGAGACCTATACCATTGGATTCCCCTCGGCGAGCGGACTCCAATGACACTCTTCCCGACTCTGCCAGACATCTGCCCCCTCAGATATCTGCCTCTTACATCCTGCTGACCTGTATAGCCATGTGGACGCTTCGAAACCTATAACATTCGATTCCCCTCGGCCAGTGGATTCCAACGCACACTGTCCCGATGCAGTCCGACCACTGGCTGAATGGCTATGCATACCTTTGTACTTGTGTTCCCTGTACAAGTACTTTCAAATGGTTGGCTACTGGGTGCTACAGGCATGCAGACGCTTCTGGGCCTATATCATTCAATTCCCCTCCGCGCGCGGACTCCAATGAGACCCTTCCCGACTCTGGCGGACATCTACCCACTGAGGTATCTCCTGCTTTCTCCCTGCTGACATCTATAGCCCTGCGCATAACTCGAAACATCCACCATTTGATTCCCCTTGAGCCATGGATTCCAATGCACCCTGTCCCGATGCTGTCCGACCCCTGGTTGAAGGGCTATCCAAACATTTGTACTTGAGTTCACTGGGCAAGTACTTTCAAATTGTTGGCTACTGAGTGCTACAGGTATGCGGACACTTGGAGACCTATACCATTTAAATCCCCTCAGGGAGCGGACTCCAATGAGACCCTTCCCGACTCTGGCAGACATCTACCCGCTGCGGTATCTCCTTTCTTCTCCCTGCTGACATCTATAGCGCTGCGCATACCTCGAAACATACACCATACGATTCCCCTCAACCGGCGGATTCCAACGCAGCCTGTCGCGATGCTTTTCGACCCCGGGTTGAAGGGTTATCCAATCATTTGTACTTGAGTTCCCCGGGCAAGTACTTTCAAATTGTTGGCTACTGAGTGCTACAGGCATGCGGACACTTCGAGACCTATACCATTTAATTCCCCTCGCCGAGCCGAATTCAACGTACTCTGTCCCGACGCTGTCCGACCACTCACTGAAGGGTTATCCATTCTTTTGTACTTTAGTTCCCCGGCCATCTACTTTCAAAGTGTTGGCTACTAGGTGCTACAGGCATGAGAACACCCAGAGACGGATACGATTCGATTCCCCTCAGCCAGCGGACTCCAATGAGACGCTTCCCGACTCGGCCAGACATCTGCCCTCTGAGATATCTGCCTTTTTCATCCTGCTGACTGCTATAACCATGCGGACGCTCCGAAACCTATCCCATTCGATTCCCCTCGGCGAGCGGACTTCACTGAGACCCCCCCGACTCTGGCGGACATCTGCCCGCTGAGGTATCTGCTTTTTTCACCCAGCTGACCTCGATAGCTATGTGGACGGTGCGAGAGCGATACCATTCAGTTCCCCTCGCCGAGCGGAATCCAACGCACTCTCTCCCGACACTCTCAGCCCGCTGGTTTAAGGCTTATCCATACTTTTGTACATTAGTTCTCCGGGCAAGTCCTTTCAAATTGTTAGCTACCAAGTACTACTGTTTTCTAGACTACCTTTCATAAATATATTCCTATTTTAGTACCTATATGACTCAAATAAGTAAACATGAGTAATACTGGTAGTAGATAGAACTTTCCGGACAATTTGGATATTCTCTACAGTTTTCACTAAGTCATTCAAAGTCCTCGAAGGTAGCGTTGTTGACATAGGAGGTATCCGATGATAGCCAGTTCCACGTGAGTACTTCCACCATTTTACTATCCTATCGGGTTGCGTCCTGAGAACCATTCTGCCTCTGCAGAACCTTTCTGCGTCCGGTACCTTCGGGGTCCTTGGTTGCATCTGGTGCATCCAGGCGGCATGGACCCCTGTCCCCAAGCACCCAATAAAAGACCGCACACATACGACGCGAGTTTACGTTTTGTGAGCCTGGACCGCCGGACGCACAGGGAGTACGGGGCGTGTCCGGGGGTAACCTCTTTTTTTTTGCTGATGTTCACTTTATTAATGTGATTCTTACTACATGTTGAGCTCTTGGTATACTGTTAACTCTTTATAATTTCCTACATAACAATTGAATCCTAATTAGTCTATATTTAATCCATAGTATAGTATCCTAATTTATAGCATGACTTGCCTACTATATTGATTGATCAACAGGTGTGAAGATGGAAGCCCGGGAAGGTTTATAATAATATATTAGAAAACTAAAACAATATGTTGCAAGTATTTGCCAAACTAAATGTAGAGAATAGGACATGGTGGGAGTATAGAAAATATAGTGAGAGCAACAATAGTAGATGAGAAAAGTAGTAGAGTAAAAGGAATATTATCAGAGAATGTAAGAAGTATATTAGGTTTAGAGTTCGTTGCGGGGCGGACAGGGCCCTGAAAAACGTGGGCCCCCGGCCCTTTTTCCCGCCCCGCCCCACTCAACGGCCTGGGGCGGGGTGTCTTTTTCGGCATTCCCTGCCCCTGTCCCCGCTCAGGCCCCCGCCCCACCCATACCCCAGAGGGGTCCCCGTTTAAAATAGGTTATAACAAACGGGGCCCCGTCCAGGGAATTATTGCAGGTGGGCCCCGGACGGGGGCAGGGCGGGGATTACCCGAAACATACCCCCCCAACCCCGTGTAAGGGCGTGGTCTGGCGAGTGAAAACCCGCCCCGCCCCGCCCTGTAACGAACACTAATTAGGTTGATATAGGTTATTTTAAATGGAGGTGGGAATGTAAAGAAGATATGTGAGGGAAAGCCAGAGGTGGGGAAATGATAAGTGATGAAGAGGTGGGTAATAAGAGAATATAGGTTAAGGCAATAAGGTAAAAGGGAATATACAAAGTGAGTCAGGAGATAAGGGAGCAGGAAGAGGTATATGTGGGTATGAGAAGTAGGGCGTTTGAGACAGATAGAAGAAGTAACAGAAGCATGAGATCTCTCACGGTCCCTTGGTGTGATAAATGTTGGGATAACTTTTGTGTTCTTTCTTTTGTTACACGGTTGCTATGAGGGATTTCCTTTGTAACATTTACCAGAAATTGCATTGTTTCCTTGGTTAGGCAAATATGCGACTCAAACAGGGGTATGACTCGGGTGGCAAAGGCTGTGCTAAGATTTCCTTCTAATTGAGGGGGCTCCGCCCCCTATTTCCTTCCTTCTTTACGCTACCTGGTATTTCTTTCACGACTCCTGTACTCCAGAATATGACGTCTTCTATTCTGATATCCAAGATCCACGCCAAGAACCCACGAACCCTGACCCTCACCTGCCGTGACACAATCAGCCTTGACCTGAGATTGTCATCTCCAAACCCTTACGCTACACGACTGTCATGGTTTAGGAACTTCCTGTCGTTGTGTGCCTTGGACTAACGTCCAGTGCCAAGACCCTGTTACAAGATCTGTGAGTGGAGCTGACAAGTGTATGACAGGAAAAGGTAAGTGAAAAGAGTAAGAGAGCAGCATTGAGAGAAGAGATGTCCACGAACCATCTCTCCTCCACCTCCCGCGATTGCAATCTCAACACCACGGGATATCATGGTCACTTTCCCCACCCACCTCTCTTCTCCCACGATGGCTACTGCCTTGGAGTTGATGTCAAGCCATCTTCCCTCCTCTCCTGAGGCACACCCCCCTCCCCTCCTTGGGGTTCTTGTCCCCGTTCTTTGTTGACACCCGCTCATAGAGTTCGGTTCTCCGCCTTACCCCGAACTTCCTTTGCACCTCGTTTCGGATTTTGCACGGTCGTCTGAAAGCTTCTCGCTTCGCTGACAGTGGGTGTTACGGTGTCGGACTCTCGGTCGAACTAGGCCTCGGCTTGCCCGGCTTGTACCTCTGATGGGGAAAGCCTCTGTTAGTAACATCACAGTCCCGCTCAGTTTCGTCGTTTACCCAAAAGCCCTTGCTATGGCCCGTTTGTCGGTTGTGGATAGCCCGCTCGTGATCCTTCCCCTTCCCCCCTCCCAGTTCTGTCCGCTGGCACTGTACTGCCCCTTTAGCTAGCCTCTTACTGCAAAGAACTCCTCCCCGGCTGGCACCCTACTGCTCTCCGTCGGCTGGCACCCTACTGCTACTCACCGGCAGGCATCCTACTGCTCACCGTCGTTAGCTGGCATCCCCTCTGCTCGGTGGCCCCACTCGCCCTTCTCTCCCTCCGATTGTCTGACCTTTCCTCGGTTACACCTAGTCATGGTATAGCACTGCCTCCTTGGCTATTGTCCTACGCCTTGGATCGATGTAATGACCTGCGCGACCGCGCGAGTGGTTATAGTGGGCTCACGGTACCCGTGTTTTCCCCGTCGGCGATCATCTACCCACCCCCCCAGGCCCGCATTTCGGGTCTTCGGACAGGCAGTTTCTTTTGTTTTGGGGAGCCTGCTGAAGGGTTTGGCTCTTTCTACCTGTACCTTTCTATGTATTATTTCCTTACATCTCTGTGGTCTATTATCTTAGGTGCTAGGCTGGGGGTACTTTTCCTATGGACTCGGGGTGTTTGATTTTTCCCATGAAGAGGTGAAGTGGGCGCTGGTTTGCATTTATAGGTTTTTTTCTCTTTATAGCTTGCGCTGCATAAGGCTTTTTGTACCTAGAAACAAATAACCCACAATTACAAAAAAAAAAAAAAAAAAAAAATAGATAAGAGATGTGTGTAAGGAAAAAAGAAAAGTATTTGAAATAATTGAAGATATGGTAGGTGGAGTAGCAGAAAGAAAGAAGGAAGGTATAAAGAAAAGAAAAGCAGGGAGGGAGAAAATCTTTTATGGAGAATTGTGAACTGCCCAGGAGTATAGCGTCTGTGTGATTACATGTGATGCAGGTAGAGTATTAGGACATGACAAGCTATAAGGGCTGAGGAGTTGCTTCAGGGCAAGTGAAGATGGTATTAGATTATCAGAAGGATTATTGGGAAAATTATGTACTTTGAATGTAGAGACTAACGATCAGAGTTATTACAAGTTTGATATTTAATATATACTTATAAATATTGGTACAATCTGGCAAGGTATTTCTACTCATCCAATACAAATTTTGTTTGCAGACGATGTCACTTTCCATGATTCCTAATAATTTTTCATGTATCATAGTTGATACAATATTAAGGCTCTGTTCACAGCGCCATTTTTATAGCATAAAAGTGACTTTTATAATATAAATTATGGGAACTAAAAGTTTTTATATAAGGGTGTGTTCACTGCATACAAAAATATCTCGATAAAAATTTATTTTCTCAATATATCATTATAGAATAAAAATGAAAATAGAGTATGGTTCATGCCGTTCAAAACGTGCACAAAGCTGAAAAGAAAGTGTTACGCGGCTGAGTGATGTTGTGTGCCAAGACCTTGCAATAACAGTATAATATTGATATTCGGAAGATTGGATATTTTATACTATTATTGTATTTACTGATTACAAAAAACACTTGGCACAAAACTTTGATTACTAACACAAAAATAGGATGGGCATGGCAACAATTATGTGGCTGTGTGTAACACAATTTGCCTTTCTCCATCAAAAATACAAGATTTTAAATGATTATACCACTTTCATGAAAAATTCAATAATTATGAAAAAACCACTACATTATTCGCCTTGACAAGATCTATTAACTAGTGGTTTTTTCAGGTCCATAGGTAGTAGTGAGAATATGATATAATCGATTGAAAACAACCCAAAGTCGAGTGCACGTTTTGAACGGCACGAACCATATATAGGTTAAGAAGAAGAAACACAAGCCCTTTACCCTTGTATTATAAAATAATACTATGAGAAACAATTTGTATATAATGAATAATAAATACAGGACTTGAACAAAGATTGGTACAAAATTAATTCTAATTTTCTACTTGATAGACCAGATGGATACTAATATTTTAAGAGACGAGAGTGGCTTAGACCCTGATTCTGATAACGAAAATAGACCCTTGAAATATAGAGTAAATGCAAGTAGTTTGTTACAAATAGTTCAAATAGTTAGTAAGGCAATTATAGGTGAGTATAATCAAGAGGGGTCACATATATCAATACTTACAGGTATGGCCTATGTTGAGAAATTCTTGTCTCAAAATACAAACAAGCAGAGGTTTGCAGATGTGTTTGGTATGCCACAATGAGTGTTTCTAGATCTATGTGAATGGTTGGAAAGAGGAAACTATTTGAAATCAATAGTAAACATAGATGTTAAAGAACAGGTAGCGATGTTTGTATGGACTATTGACCATAACAGATCCAACTGGGATGTAAAGGAAAGATTTCAGCTTAGTTGAAGCACTCTGAGCAATTATGTTAATTCTATAATCATATTTCAAGTAGTATGAACAAATTATCACCAGCTTAAGCTAATTTTAAATTGTTTAGATATTTCAATCAAGTTCTTGATGGGCTTGTGGCGTTACAGGCAGGCATAGTCCAACTGCCAGCGAATGAATATTCCAAGACGGTGGAAACCTATTAGAAGTTTTATCCATACCTCAAGGATGCACTTGGGGCATTTGATGGGACACATATTGCGGCACATGTTCCCTCGAGTGGTGTGGCCTCGAATCATAATCGCAAGACCCAGGTCCATCAAAATATCTTTACTGCTTGTACCTTTGATATGTATTTCAGCTATGTGCTCGGTGGCTGGAAGGGATCAGCCCATGACAGCGATGTTTTTCAAGATGCAAGATCGAAAGGCTCTGAGATCCCTGTGGGAAAGTACTATGTCGGAGATGCTGAATAGGTATTAAGGACAGGTTGTTTGACACCATATCGGAGAGTGTGATATCACTTGCGAGAGCATTACCTTTCTCGTACCAAGTATACATATATCTAATATTTCCTTTCCTGATATCCAGTTTGAATTAATACCTTGTAGGATTTGTAATACTAATTTAAGAAAACTGTCTATTAGACCAAGAACAAAGAAGGAATTGTTCAATCTTGGGTATTCACAATTAAGAAATGTGGTGGAACGAATCTTTGGTGTCTTGAAGAGAAACTTTCCTATTCTGAATGCACTGCCAGAGTATCCTATGCTGAGTCAGGTAAAAATTGTGTTGAGATTGACAGGGCTTCATAATTTTATTCGCAAAAAGTCAACACAATCAGAAATTGCCTCTGCAAGTCAACAGGAATCTGATGGCTAGAGTTGTACCTTTGGTAAGTTCTATGTAAATATTTTCCACTTGTATTACAAAAACGATATAAACAAAGCTGAGATGACTAGGTACTGACAGAACATACTGGGTAGATATAAACCTTGTATTTAGACAACCTAACCACAATACCAGTCCTTACGAGTACCATCATGGCAGTTAGTGTTGATTACGGGCAGGGTTTTCACACCCCTAGCGCTGGCCTTACACAGGTCCGGGGGGTATTTTTCAGGGAATCCCCGCTCAGCCCCTGCCTGGGGCTCACCCGCACTCATTCCATGGACGGACTCCCGTTTGTTAGCTGCCAACTTTAATGGGAACCTGTCTGGGGTATGGGTGCGGTGGGGCCTAGGTGGAGACAGGGTCAGGGAATGCCGAACAAGACACCCCACCCCTGGCTGTTAAGTAGAATAGCGTGGGGAAAAGGGCCAGGGGCCTGTGTTTTGCGGGGCTCCGTCTGCCCCGTAACAAACTCTAATAGCTGTCAAGAGAATGCAACTGTTGAGGCAGAAAACAAAAGCAATAGAATGATAGATGGAAATGGTAACACCATAGGATAAGATCACTAGTCAGATGTTCAATGATTATCAGCTCTATTTGCAGGGAATGGGCATGTAATAGGTTGTTAATATGTCTGATAACCAGCAATGGATTAAAGTATCATAGGGGAAAAAATGTTTTCTATTCTCTAGATATATTATAGGAAAACAAATAGCAAACACAAAAAAAACCCATTACCTATCTCATAAGTACATACAAGCAAGATTTACATGTCTAGCAGCCCTCTCAACCAAGCATCACAAACTATACCAGCTGAAAGCCCTAGAAATACACAAGCCTTACTTCAATCCTGAAACAAATAGACTGTCTTCACCATGTTATCCGTAGAATACTGATCACTGTCACCATAGTTCAGTTCCAGAATATAGACCGCACGTTCCTGCTTGGAGAGTACCCTATGAGCTCTCCAATACACAGCCTTCTTATTTGCATCTGCCAAGGTAGCAGCCTCTGAGGAAAATGAAGACCGGCTATTGCGAGGTCGCTTGTGGCTTGTTGGACTTGGTGACTCGTTGTGCTGACATCTAAGACGTGAGGTAGAAGGTGCAGAATTAGAAGACTGGCTTGAGGGAGGAGATGCTAACCAAAATTGTCAATCAAACGTTGGTTCGATAGAATCCAAATTATGCTGAAGTGCTGGATCAATCATCACAAAATTCATATCCTGGGGTGGAAGGGCAGAATTTATCAACTCTTGAGAAGAGCTGTCATTCTCAGTGTCCTGCTCTTCTCCTTCTGACCGTTGCATACCAGTACATGCAAATCTTCCAGTAGCCCTCACACCAAGAAAAAGATGCACAAGCTTGTCATAAAGGGGAAATCACTTATGTCTATACCCGGCCACTTTCTTATGCGACTATTTAAAATACCCTAGTATTATCTATAAATGACTACATAATTTATAAATATAATAGAATAAATAAACAATAGAAAGCTATTAGAAGTAAAATTTACTTGAATATAGGTTTTCACAAAATCACTAGAGGCCGGTGGAATCCCCTTCATTGCATCTCAGCCAATGCCTCAGCCCTGGCACTGTCAAATTGCCTCCATAATTCCAAATTCCCTCTTCAACTATTTCATTATTCGATATACCTGATTTTACCCTGCTAAAATCTCCAGTTTAATTAATCAATCTGGGGTTATAGCTACTGTAACCTCTTTGCTCTTGGCTTGAGCAATCGTAATTGGCTTTTCCAAAGTATCCTTGCAAGCGACGTTCAATGTCGCCACATCCTTTCCCCAGCCTGACGTTTGAAACCCGTTCTTACTCCAGTCTCCATCTTCTACTTGTTTTAAAAGAGCTTCAATGAGGGGTCATTCCGTGTCTTCAACCCAATGACGATTGCCCTTGGTTCTGAATGGGTTTTTGGCCTGTAGTTGTTATAGGTTGTGAATTAACTGAGTGAAAAATATACTTTGTAGTTATACTCTAAGGCTCAGTTATCTTTGAAAGTATTTATTTACCCTACTTCTACAATTATCAGATTAGGGCATGTGTTTTCTTAACATGAATATTTATTTTGTGGTTGTGCAAAAGAACACCTTATATTTCTGAAATATGCTATCAATTTATTTTAGCATATATGCCATTTTCAACTTTTATTGTGATATATTTATATTATAGTGCGGTGAACAGGGCCTTACTTAGAAAACTGCCAGCCCTCGGTATTCCTTGCCCATCACCCAAGACCAGTCCCCTCTGGCTACCAAAGTCGCCTGGCAGTTCATCACTTTTACCATGTGTGGGTATTCAATAAGTTCTATCACTCAGCTATAGTCGTAACCAATGAAAACTAATCACTTGCAAGGTCAACATATTAATGAGTGCTTTGACGAACCTCTGAGCCATTCCATATAAGACTTTGAACGCTTGGAAGTAGGACATATGTCCTTTTTCAAGGAGAGACAAATCAGTCCTCAAATTACCAGCAAGACCAGTCTTATTTGCTTGATCAATGACAGACTGATTCCCTAATCTGGATGACCCAAAACGCCACTCATGGCAAAATATGGCAAAAACACTTTGCCAATGTGTATGGCATTGTTTCTTAGTGGATGCAGAATGGTCTCCCCTTCTCAGAGTCTTCCTAACTTATCGTCCTGGCCTCTCAACTTCTCCAGCTGGCATCTGGTCTTTTTGTGGAGGTATTTTGTCTCTTGACGGAGGTATTTTGTCTCTTTGAGGAGGTATTTTGTCTTTTGGCGCTGGGTGTCTGCCTATTGGCGGTTGGTTTCCGCCTCTTGGTGCAGTGTTTTCTCGCTGCCTTCAACTGCTGAATTTCAGATGCAATAGCTCTGAGGCAGGAGCCTACTAATTCATTTATATATGCAGTATCAACATGGTCATATAAAGCAATTTCAACCATGGCACCAAGTGAATTTCTTGCACCAAACAGGTTTTGATCATTGTCAACTCTCCTCTTGAATCACTACAGCCATCAACATCTTTGAAAACCAGCCCTACAACGATCTAAAAATTGCAATACCTTAAGGGAAAACAAGTTCAGAGACAAAATAATAATAATAAGGACACTTACTTTATGATTCACAATCGTAATCTGTATAAAAGGAACGGTTCTTGGCCAACTCGACAAACTGCGTAAGGTATTTTACCTAGTGTTGGGCCATGTCATAGTTATGTGACACTTTTCCAACTTAGTAACATGATATATAAAATACTTATATCTCCATCAACACAGCCTTAATAGATTTAAAAATTGTAGGTAATAAGGACAAACCACTTGGCTATTAGCTAGCAAAAGTTGAATTAAATTCATGTAATTACCAGTGCCATAGTGATTGAGTTCTTGATGAATAGTAAGTAAGGAGAAATATGTAGCAGTAAATTAAATGAGGTTGGAGTATTGAAAATCACATATTCTTGAGGGCAATTTAAGGCGGCTGAAATCTATAGGTCTGAAGAATCAGAGACTAGATTTGCAAAGAAACAGCTCTTGTATTTATCCCAAGTGGTGAATTTGAAATGTTGTAGTCACATCTGTTCCACACAACTGCACTTATTTCTGAAATCATTATACAACAAACATCAACACAATAAGTGCAAAAAAGCCCAATTCCACTGGCAGAAAGTAAAAAACCTCTCCAACATAGTGGAACCTAAATTAGAAGCTGAGCTCAGATGTGCAAGATTCTGGTAGCGTGAATTTGACTGGCATGGATGAGGTAAGCAATTGTGAGATTGTTGCTGAGGTATATTATACTGTATTTATAAGTACTATACTTTAAACTAGCGACTTGGGTCCTGTGAAATTCCAATCAACTTGCAACTACTTCCGCATTTAAGTTCAGATCAGAGCATACCTGTACTAGGAAACAAAATAATTTTACCATTTTTGCTTCAGATTTGGCACCTGAATAGCTAAACATATTTGAAGTTCTTTGTTTTTTACTAAATGTGTGATAGTTTCAGTATTAGTAGTCTAGTCAACTTGTAATTTGACAGGTGAATTCAAGGCCCTATGGGCATTCTAAATACAAAATCTGATATGATTCTGTGTACTCTGTGTTGCTCTGTTGATGTTTATGTATGTTATATTTCTGATTTAAAAAGTGTTCCATAACTATGTGATGTCCAAATACTAGGTAAAATACGTTAGAGGCTTACCGATGAATACTGAGAAATTTTTAATAAAAAATAAGGTAAAAAAAGTGGTTCAGACAGCTTATCGGTTCTGAACAATGAAAGTTTGATTGGAAAAGAAGTGGGAGGAGAAAGGGGGGGAATGTCCTCTTTTCTTGTTTTACAAGACGAAGCTGACTAAGTAACTTTGGTATGACAAACGTGTGACCTATCTCTGTGACTGCTGAAAGAGTGGAAAGTTTTATGCCACTTCAATCGTGCTCGCCAAACATATTATATTGGTTTGTAGTGTAGTTGGTTATCAAACCAGTCTCGCCCACAAGTGGTCTCTGGTTCGAGCCTGACCGAAATCATTTACTTTTTCTCACTTATTGCAATTCTTTTTATCCTTCTTCATTGACAGCGCCATCTATTTCATTGGCTCTAATCGGCTGCTTGTCGATTTATCTGGCTGGTGAACTTTTTAAATAGATGAAGGAACAACGAGAATGAGAGTGGTCATTCATACAGTTGATAGCATAATTTATTTCCATGAGTGAGAGCCTGTGAGTAGTAATCCTCTATTATGACGATGATAGTTAAAGTGGAGAAAAGTGGGAAGAAAGAGAGAAAGAAAAAAAATCCATTGAGAACGCTCCGTTTTCCCAAGTTCGGACCACCCACCACTAACCCTCCGACGAGTTCGCACAAAAAAGCGACAATGTAAAAATCATTAGCGATTATGGTGTACAAGTACCTTTGTATATTCCTGATATGTGGCCTTTCATTACCGGTCCTTGTTTTGAAATTATGGCTAACAATTTGTATAGCAACCTTCGAAGACCGGATAAGGGTCATCGATTGGTTGAAGCCATCACCGGAAAGTTTTCTGTACAACCTCCGCCGAGAGGAGGGCCAGGCGGACGTTGACACTGGAGGGTGGATTTTCAGAGATGCTCAGTGTAGGGAATGGCGGGAGAGTGAGGAATCCAAGCTACTTTGGCTTTGCGGTTGCCCTGGAGCGGGGAAGACTGTGCTGGCCAGGCATGTTGTTGCCGGATTGCACAAAGAAAACGACAACCCACCTGAAGGTGATAAATTGAGTTTCCACTTCATCTTCACCCTTAGTCGGGAACTCTGATGATGAGGTCGATTTGTCGGGACGCGGGCTTGCCTAAATAGCAAGTGACCTACTATACAACATTCTCGAGCAGGATGGTAAGCTTTTCGATGTCTGTAAAGTGGAATTTGGAAAGCAAGGGAATAGATTTTTCACCAACCCGATATCTTCATGGGGGGTTCTAAGAAAAGCGATCCAAGATTGCGAGACAGAGCCTGTATGCATTCTCATAGACGGCATAGGTGGGCTTCATGGGAGCTTATGTGAAGAATTACTCGGATGGGGTGTAGGGCTTATGGAAATCGGTACGGTCAAGGTATTTCGCTCTAGTCGGGACACGCCCCGTATCTCGAATAGCCTCCTCCGTAATGTTCCTGGATACAGCAAGGTCAATCTTGATATGAACAATTTTGTAAAAGAGGATGCGGAAACGTTTATTACCCGCAGAGTGCATATGAAGCAGGGACAGGGAGATGTTGACATGAGGGAGAGAGCGGTGGAAATCCTTCAAGAGCTGTCGGAGGGCAACATCCGCTCTGCATCATTGGCGATCGGCGGTTTGGGATATGGGGGCCCACGGTCTGATTCTCACGAGTTGCTAAGGCAACCCCGGGTTCGATTAGGACTCGAGAGGGTATACGGAACCATGTTACTCACTCTCCCCTCGCACGAAACATCAGGAGAGGTTCTGAACACTATCTGGAGTGTAGCGCTCGCCATGCGCCCGGCCACACTTAGCGAATTAGGCCATATCCTGGCATGTATTAGAGGGGAAGGCAGGGGCTGAAAAACGGCCTTATTCAAGTGTCGCAATCAGCGAAGTTCAGCTGAGGTCAGAGGAGAAAATCATAATGCATATCCAGTCCTCCAAGGGATTTCTCCGGGTCACCGACACAACTGTATCCATTGTTCATCACACTGCAACAGAATACCTTTCCCGCGAATATAGCAAGGGTAGTCTGCCAGTACTTTCTCAGGTGGAGACTGATCTCGCAATTTCCTAGGAGTGCTTCCGGTACCTTCACCAAGTCTATGGAGATCCGAAGGAGTTCTCGAATGGGGAAGTCCGGTGGCCCAGCCATGAGGAGACAGATGAGTCGAAAGAGGAGTCGGAAGAGGAGTTAGACGAGGAGTCAGAAGAGACTCCATGGGAAGCGACACGGGAGTGCTCATGGTGGGCAGTATGGAAGTGGAAATTTCTCGAATATGCCGCAGAATCTTAGTTCCTTCATGCCCGCCGGAGCATCGGGATCTCAAGGATACTTCCTATTACGATTCTACTCATAACTGGTTACAACACCAGTTCTTCGACACTAGCGACGTCATAAGAAAACCCTGGATTGAGCTCTGCGGGGATTCGAGAATGGAGATTTTTGTGGGGGAACAGGCACCACTGCACATAGCAGTCTGTCTGGGGCCCACCCCCGTAATACTAAAGGCGCTCTCAGTTCCCACAAAAGAAATAAACAGCGACGTATCACCACTACACCTAGCTGTCAAGTTAACCTCCGGGGCCTGGAAGGTGCTAATTGCTGGGAACAGCCCAGGCCTCCCCACAAAGCAGGATCAAAATGGCAACACACCTCTACACGAAGCCGTCATTTCGGGCTATTCGCCCATGGTGGTGAGCCTGGAGCGAGCAGTTGAATGAAAAGAAGTTCTCCACTCCGAAGTTGTGCGTTGGAGATCGAAGTCTTTTGTTCCTTACTCTTGGCGCTTCGTTTCGTTTTCCCGTCGCCGTTTCGTCGCCCTGGTCGTTGTTTTCGCCGTTCAGCTGTCGCCGTTTATCGTACTACGGTACTTTTCTTCGGCATTGCTGCTACCGCTTATGGAAGCATTCACTAGTGTACGGAATTCATAGCAGAGGCCGGAAGAGCCGACTGTATCCCGCGTCCCCAGTGAGAACCACTTTCCCACCACCACCACCACCCCCGGATGACCCCCCTCTCCCCCGCCACCACCAGCGTCGCCCGGGAGGCACGCACCACTTCCGCAACCTTCTTGGCCATTTCCACTCCCTTAGACCAAACCCCGGGGGGGCAATCGCCTAGTATGAGCATACAAAGAAGCTGGGAGCAGGAACCTCCTCTGCACCTTGTGGCCCGCACCCGCCGCAAACAGCAGTTCCTTCTTTCCCTCCGTTACCAGCGTCGATTTGGTGAAGGTGTAGTTCTTCACGTGTAGTACTCCCTTCCGCATTTCTGGCGTTGTTGGGAACACCCGCTCGATAGTGGAGATTCCCAGGTACCGTAGCAGTCTGCTGTTCGGAATCGCGCGTGTTTAAAGGGCTTGCGGGGCTCCAGGCAGCATTTTTGGGGTCATGGTAAAGCTGCCCTGAGGTTAGCAGGCCCTGGGAGGTGTCGGGTTGGGGAGAGGAGCCAATAGTTGGAACTAGGGAGGTCAGTAGCGTGAATGTTGTGATTGGGCTAAGTGGGGTGTAGCGGGAGAGGGGTATTGTGAATGCGGCGCATTCTGGCGAGATTTTGGTTGCGGACAAGGTTAGGTCGGGAACGACGGCTAAACTAGAGGGGAGTACCAGCGGTCAGCGTTGGCGGGTGATAGATAGATCTTCTTTCTTCCATGGGCGGAGAGGTGGGTGCGAAAAATGCTCAGAGACGTGATGCGATGTTGGGGAATAACTTAAGCTACCCTCCCGGCAAACTGCAAAGTAGTGCTTACTAATATTATTGAGGTTTTGCACCGTATTTTTTTTTTTTGTAAAATCCTGTGAGTTTATTTCGTATTTAACTACAGGAAAACTCCGGCATGCACCCTTAAGTATGGCCTAGAAAAACCTTAATATAACAAAAAAAACTCCATCACCATCTTCTTGACAAATAAAAGTGTAGAATCAAAGTCTACGTAATAACTATAACAAAAATCATAATTATCAAGTGGTCATTTCCTCCTCGTCTCCGTCTGACCTTTTTTCTTCAGGTTTCTTGGGGTGGGAGGGGCAGCTCGTGGTATGGGCGTCGTGTGGGCCCTTGCAATTCACACACCTGAGTACGGTATGGTTGCAGGGACGGCCCCGGATACGACAGGTAGCAGTGGGGCAGGTATGGCCCCCAGTAGGGTGTGGGGAAGCACACCACCGGCATGAAGCCGGGTTGGTGCATTTGTTGTTATGGTGTCCATAGCCGTGGCAGTTGGAACACTGGGTGTCGGAATTGAAACGCAACCGGCGTTCAGTCCTATAAGTTGTTGAAAAGGCAGCCAAGCGTTTGCCGACGTAGTCTGCTGCTCTGGGGCCTGTAATGTTGATCACGACTGTAGAGGCAGTTTTACCGGCCCTAGCGTCGTCGGTGGTAAGCCATCTGGGTTGTTCAGTAAGTGACAGCCCGGTGTTGTAAGTAGTGAGTTCGTTGGCGATTTCGGCCAAGGTCTTCGAGGTGGGGATTCCGTGTACCAAAATGTGTGACACGGGGGCGTCCAGGTGGACACTAATAGTACCCGGTATCAGGTGTAGAAACGTTCCCACCTTGCTGTTAAGTGAGGCAGCCTTGACCGATTCCATGGTGGTGAGGGTGATCGTGTTCCCCCGGAGGGAGACGGTCTGTACGTAGGTTGCAGCTAGCGCCTGGTTGATGTCATCTCTGAGGTCTAGGGCGTTGGTGTCAAGCGGTTCGCCCTCTCGTTTGATCACGAGGCGGCGTTCCCTGGCAGTAAGCCCCTTCTTTGGTTGGGGTCTCTTGGTGTTGGACTTTGTCGGGGCCTGAGCAGCCCTGGCAGCCATGGTGGTTTTTTCTTTCCTGCCCTTCCTGGCTACAGTGGCCCAGCTCTTGGGTTGGGCAGTGACGGGAAGGGGTGGGGGGCGGATATTGGAAGTAGTAGCTGGAGAAGGAGCTACTGTGGGGAGTGGGAAGGGTATGGGGGTAGGGGTATCTGGCCGGGGGGTAGCCTCCTTGGTGTTGGCTAGTTCCTCCGTAAGGGCTTCGATCTGTTCGCTAAGCGCATCGATAGCCGACCTGTAGTCTTTGTGGATCTGGTAGATCATTTCGATCATGACTACCATATCCTTGTTGGCTGTTGTTGCCCCAATCTCCAGCTCCAGGTTGATCTTATGAAAAAGATTCAAAAAGTAAGCGCTAGGGGGGGCGTCTCTCAAGTATTGTTCATCAATATGTGGTAGGCTTGAGACCGTGGTGCTTCTTGGTCGCTTAAGCGAAGGGGGGCCTTGAGGCATGAAAATCGGGGACAGGGTAGGAGCTCCTTCGTGGGTAGCACTCCTAGC
>Ga0307513_10002900_pt1 | contig 23463 bp, 25 predicted proteins | sample 15_EM_MG_FD_202174 | JGI IMG/M metagenome (GOLD analysis project Ga0307513, IMG submission 202174) | Populus trichocarpa ectomycorrhiza microbial communities from riparian zone in the Pacific Northwest, United States - 15_EM | ecosystem: Host-associated > Plants > Roots > Unclassified | place...
ATTGGGCGAGTATCGGCAGGTATCATTGAGTATTGGGTGAGTACTGATCAAGTTGTCACGATAAACGTGAACATGAAAATCTACTACTTGTCGTGTATTACTCAGTAAAAAGTGGTCACCTCTAGTGTTTATCGTCATGGCGGACATCGGACGGGGTTCCATGCGTATTCAATGGTAGGGGCAGCGAGTCGCTGGGCGCACTGCAGGCAAATATTAGACGATGGGTTCAGTTATGGTCTATAATGCTGACCTGGCGTGAGTCTATACGGTGATTAGGTGTTTACTCGGTGACTGGTAAAGTAGGGCTGGTACTTACAGCCCGATTCTGATCATCCTTATCCTCGTGTGTCCTCGACGTGTTACGATGGATGTCGGAAACAACGGTCCGAGTGCTTACAACGTCATTCCGAACCTCGGAAACGATGGGGAGAGTATCCGCGATTTCATGACGAACTTTTGAAATGATGGTATGAGTATTTGGGATATCGTGACGAGCTTCGGAAATGGCGGCATGGATATTTGAAATGTCATGATGGACGTCGGGGATGGTGGTGTCAGCATTTGAACTATCGCGATGAATATCGGAGACAGTGGCGTGGAGGTTCGCGACGTCAGAAACCGTTGCATGTGTGTTTGTTGTAAGTTCGGTCTAAGAGCGGAAGGTTAGAGATGGTCATACAAAAGTGAACAGGACGCACGTTGAATACTTGAAGAATCCTGGTGAGGTCCAACCTCCAAGTGGCGATTGCCTTTTTATCATCCTTTGCGTGGAGGAGCCGGGAGGTCATGCTTCGTTTTCCCCACTTGACGGTCTTCTTCTGGATCTCCGCCACAGTCCTGCGATCCAAGACATGATAAGTCAGTCGTGCACGAGGTGCATCTCTGCTGATGTCACTTACACCGTCAATTGCTCAATCGCCTTGAGGACGGACTGACGGAACTCATTCGGTTCTCTCCCCTTCATCCCCTGATCGAGGGCTATACAGACGTCAGCGCAAGCTAGCCCGAGGCCGACACAGTCCACTTCGTTGATCATCGTCTCCTGTATACCACATTGGTTATCGGTTGGTCGATGGGGACGAGGAGGAAGCTCACTCTGATAATAGCGAGAAAAATGACGACGGAACGGAAGGCAGCCTTGGCCTGTGTGATCCTCGAGTTCTCCTTCGCGAGATCGATGGCCTCAATTGCCCCATTCAATGAAGAGAGAGCACCATCCAGCCCTTTCGGCTGTTGGGACTTGGTCGTCATGGTCGAAATGGGAGGCAGCCACGAGATAATTGCACGGCACAGAGACCGTAGAGAGGAACCCGAATCCTGGCGGCTATCTTGTCATGGCACGCCTCGTGTAGACAGACCCATTTGGTGAAGAAAAATGTATTTGCGGTTGAACCACTTGAGGAGGCAATGCGGTGGCTGGGGCGGCCCGATCGACTGATCACCCGGAACTTTTGTTCCTCTCGTTCAAAGAGATCCTCAAAACTTAATTCACTGACCACTGGCGCAACGCCGTGTCTCCAACTCCACCCGTCACAATTATGTCCCCGAAGCACTCATTCTCCCCCCTCCTCCCAACCGTCGGCCCTCCATGTCCCGTCAACGTCCCTGGTCTTCTTTTCATTCAGCCATGAGTTACTGGACCTCCGACGCAAATTCCGCTCTCTTCGGCGTTACAGATTCGGCCATGCACCACCTTGAACAACAAATGAGGATGCTACGGGTCACGACGCCTTGAAGTTCTATCCTCTCTGTGCCTCGACCTCCCGTGTGTGTCAAAGTCAACCCAAAGCGATTCAAGTTGTGAGGGAATAGCGGCCACAAAAGCGTACATCCGGCTGACCAACCGCCAACCCAGCGAGACCTGAAGTTTGGGGTCCAAAACGATGTGAAGTTTAGTGATGGTGCCGGGAGGTCATCGGTCAGCGTTCATTGTCATACCGCCGCGACCTCGTATTACCTTCATTGCGAGGAGGTTGCGGTCGATGCTGTCATCGAGAGGAGTTGGGGGTGCGTATTTGGCAGCGTTGATCTGTCCCCTCTCGTGGATTTGCTGTGGTGGTCGCTGACTACTTCGCTATGTCGCCAGGCGCGTGGAGGTCGAACGAAAGCTCGCGGCCGACACGATAATGTCCGATGAGCGGAGGCAGAGGCGGTTGATCGCACTGGGGAAGGAGGAGGGTGTTTTCTTGCGCTTGAAGAAGATCAGGACGGGGTTGACCGACCCCAGGACCGTGAAGGTCACGAGGAGGATGCGTTTGATGAAGTTCGCGCCGTGCGGAAGGTTGACGAGTGGGGCTTGTGTGATGAAGACGTTGAAGGAGATGTTGAAGAAAGACCAGGTTCGTTCACTGTGCCCTGTCTTCACACTATACGCTGTGCGATATGATGACCTTGTTTTTCATTCAACCTTCCTTCGTTGTCAGCTCCCTCACGTTCGCAGCGCGATATCCTTGCCGAATCCAATTCTCCCTGGGTCGCGCAACTGTACTACTCATTCCAGGACCTTACGTACCCACACCCCATCATGGAGTTCTTTGCCGGAGGCGACTTGATGACAATGTTAATCAAGTACAATACCTTCTCGGATGACGTGACGAGGCTCTATACCGCAAAGTACGTTCTCGCCATTGGGGGGACGCGCAGTTTCATTCGTCGGTAAATGCAGCCCAACAATCCGTCGGTGATCCGGGGTGTGCCAACTGACTATTTATGTTTCTTCCCTCGGGTTGATTTGATGTAGAGACACCAAGTCGGACAACATCCTGATCGACAGGGGCCTATTCGATTTCGGACTTTCCACCGGGTTCTATAGGCGACGCGGCTCGAGCCATTATCAACGTCTCTTGGATTCTGTCAATGGTGCAGCGTTCCCGAAGACTGTAGCGCAATAAGCATGGAGTAGTGTGAATGCGGTCTATCTGACGATGCCCAGCAAGGAGCAGATCGCGACTCGGAAAACAAACTGTAGGAAACTCGTAAGCGTTCCCCATTTACCATTTACCTGCGCTATTTGAGCCTTGACAAACTCTCTTTAATCGTTCGTCTGAATGGGATCCCATCCCTTTGCCCTCCCTATAACAGACATATGGAACGCCGGATTGCATCGTGCCCAAGATATTCTTTATTCTTGCAGAAGGGACACGGAAATGAGATGAGTGCGGTTGGTGGTCGTTGAGAACCATCGCGCTCGGGTGTCTCGTCGGATACCCTCCGTTCCGCTCCAAGACCACCCATGAGATTTGCCAGAAGACCACCAATTGGCCGCATTACCTTGTCATCCACCATGATGCCCACCCGAGTATAGAGGTCAAGGGCCTGATACAGAGGTCGGTTGAATTCCTTTTTTCTTTCTTTCTTTGTTACTCTCCCGGAATTTAGTGTCTGTGCCATTCATGCGCCCCGTGGTTGGCCAAGTTCGCCTCCTCTTATCCAATTATTTATACGCGGTCTCGTTCGCTTGCCTTCTTTCTGGGGAAATCAATAACGCCATTCACGTCCTCCGAAACTGAGATTCCGTGATCCACAATCCGAACCGATGACTGACGTCAATTCTCCCTCCCCCACACACACACCCTCATTTTCTTCTCGGAAAGACAAACACGAGTGAAATGGGGAAATCTGGGCTGATCCCTTCCCCGGGCTGTTGCCGGGCCGTGGTATAGATCGAGGAACGTCGTTTCTGCTACGGTGTGGACTGGACCGCGATCGTGAATATTGATATTGAGGCATCACTCATTCCGAGACTGGTCGATCACGGGCACATCGTATCTCCCGACAGACGAGTTGGAGCAGGTTCCAGGCGGGGCCGCGGGTGAAGATACCACTAGAGCACACATGGAGTTGGCTTTCTTGGGTTACGTCGCCTCGATCTTGATTTTTGCTTAGTTCAGTCGCTCACGGGTACCTCGAAAACCGATGTTATTTTTTTCCTTCAACTATACGTTCAAGAGGTTCACAATTTCTCCGAACGCTTTCTGAACTGACCAAGGAGGTATTCCCTTACCAGCAGTCATGTGGAAACCTCATCAAGCGAACCTAGAGAGATACACGATTCCTTACATCTTTCCGCCATTTCGTTCCATGATGCGTGACGTTCGTGTACGTGACCGCAGGCTACGTCGCCGGCCATCGCACGCCCGGAATGTTTTTGTTGTCTAGTTTCTCCTCCCATCTGAAGTAACATACCGCAGTAGAGTTAACGAAAACGTGGGAGTAATCGGGGGTAATCGGATTGTGTTTGTTCGCGGGTGGGAATCCCACGCGAGAGCGCAACCCCATTTCTGACAAGATCGATGTCGAAGGAGTAGGAGAGCCGACGATCAAAGGCGGAATATCCGTTTCCTCAGCCTCCTGGTCAAATCTGAGTCGATAATCTATGAGGCGCGTACAAGTAAAACAAACATAATACAAGATACAGAGGCATATATCACGAAATGTATGTCAAGAATGTGGGGTGGGGTAACATATACGGAACGATGAGTGAGCAGAGGTCAGTAAAGGGGGGAGATGGTGGTTGTGTTGAAGGACATCATGGCGGTCGGGGTAAAGGGATGGAGTGTTGGTGGTTTGAGGCACCTGCCGATCCTATCATTCGGTCCCCTGGGGCTAGGGAAGAAAGAGTCAGCATGCGGAAGAAGTAGTACTTCTCCAAGAGCTCACAACTACCAGAGACAATTGGGCCATTAGTTCCGCTGAATTGATCATCCCGAGAATTTTCCTACATCTCTCCAGTTCCTGCGCGGCCCCGAGCTTCTCAAAGACCTCGACCGCGCGCGAAACTTCGGATCTCGCCTGTTCAAACCTAGATTGTTGACAAGAAATGATTGCTTGCGCACGCATCGAGAGAGCCAGGTCGAATGGGCTGTTGACTGCATACGACTTGATACGTTCGACATGAGCATTTGCATCGTCGAACTTGCCTTGCCTAGAATACAACATTGCCAGGATGTAATGATCCAAGGGGAGATGACTGTGCCTGCCTAAAGAGGATGCGATCTTGAGGGATATCTCGTAGTGGAGAATGGCTTCCTCGATCTCGCCCTTGGATTGATATATCAGGGCAAGACAACGGTGACATTGGGAGACCAGATATCCACTGCCTTTCTCCGGGAGAAGATCGATTGCGCGGGATATAGCTTCTTCCGCAGCGTCAACCTGTCCGTCCTGGCACAGCAACGAAGCGAGGGATTTCAAACACTTCGCTTGCCCCACTTTATCACCGAGCTGTTCGTAAACTTCCGACCCTTCTTTCGCCCGTTTTTCCCCTTCTGCGAAGAGGAGAAGCGCCTGGTTTGTCTCGGATAGGTCCAACAATGTTTGAGCAACTTTATTGTTCTCCCCCCGCTCCCTCCAGATCTCCAACGCGTGGGAATGGAGCCGCTTGGACTCCGCATAATTTCCAAGTAATCGAAACAACCATGAGAGTTGGTACAAGCATTGTGGTTTGGAAGGACGGCCGTCTGAAAGTCCCTCGATCTTTGACCCCAGGACAACGAGTCGCGGTTTGTGTCGATAGAGGTGCTCCAGGAAATTGGCATAGGTATCCCAGATATCATCTGACTCTGTATCGGTGGAAGTGAAGACATTGAGCAGGTGTTCAACATTTGTGTCTTCCAATGTGATCCATCGTGATTCATGAGAGCTGGGGTTGTTGGATAATCGGTGGGAGTAATGATCCTTCGTTGCGCAGAGAAGAGGAGACGACGTTGGATCCTGGGGGCATAAGTAATCTCGAAGCGGTGCAAGCATCGTGACAAATCCATCGCTCCGAGATGTCAGGGAAAGGACACAGAATGTGTCGAAGATGTTTTCGATGTCGGGGATAGTGGGAAATAACCAGCCGAGATTGTTCTCATCGACACCCTGAGGGAAGAAGGCAACAACTCCAAGAAGTTCTCGCGCATCAGGTCCAAGTACTTGGAACATTGGTGAGGTGAGCGAAAGTTCGATCGTGGCCGCAAGGCTCTTTGAGTGGCGTGTGCGAAGCATGCGTGTGCGTTGCTTCTCCCATTCCCTGGTCAGTCGATCGGTGTCCCACTTGTTGTGCTGGGCGACGGTCGCGAGTAGGGTGATTGAGAGAGGGTGAAAATCGAGTTGAGCCAGGATGTCGTTGATCGGATCGAACTGTTTGCCGTGTTTGTAGATACGGTAGAATGTGTCGCATGCGGCCTCCATCGACAACGTTGGGATGTCCAGGGTCTCGCAGTCAGGAGGGACTGTGGAGATCCGGGAGGTGATGCAGAGGGAAATATTGCTGAAGTGACTCAGCTCCTCCACAACATCGTAGACCTCCTGCGCATCTGTCCCCTGCAGACCGAGGATGGACTCCGCATTATCGAGGACGATAAGCATCTCCTTTGAGGATAAGAATGGTCGTAGGAGGGTCAGGTCTCCTGGATTTTCGATGCCTGCACCAACGACCTCGGAGAGTCGGCGAAGGAAGTGAGTGCATGAGGCCGGGAATTGATCGCAACGGATGAACCGACGGTCGTCACCGAACCGTTGTATGATCCGGTCATCGTGGAGAATGATCAAAGCGATAGATGTCTTGCCGATTCCGCCAGGACCGATCAGAGCAACTGGCGCAAGGCGTTCTACGAAATCAACGATCTTCTCGATCAACTCGTCACGTCCAAAGCATATCCTCGGTGGCGGCGGAGGGGATTCCCCAGGTGCGCTAGATGGAAATATTAGACGCTGGACTCAACAGCGGGCGAGGTCGCTGACCTATTCTGAGTCTATCCAGCGCTAAGTGTACATTTGGTGGCGGATTACGAGTGAGACTCACCGATCGATGTTGACCGCCAGCCCCTTCCTGAATTTTCACCATTTCGCGGCGCATGTCCGAAACGATGGTGTGGGTGTCCGCAACTTTGCGATGAACATCAGAGACGATGGCGCGGGTTTTATCGTCATGGCGGACATCGGACGGGGTTCCATGCGTATTCAATGGTAGGGGCAGCGAGTCGCTGGGCGCACTGCAGGCAAATATTAGACGATGGGTTCAGTTATGGTCTATAATGCTGACCTGGCGTGAGTCTATGCGGTGATTAGGTGTTTACTCGGTGACTGGTAAAGTACGGCTGGTACTTACAGTCCGATTCTGACCATCCTTATCCTCGTGGGTCCTCAACGTGTTGCGATGGATGTCAGAAACAATGGTTCGAGTGTTTGCAACGTCATTCCGGACCTCGGAAACGATGGCATAGGTATTTGAAACATCATGACGGACGTCGGGGGTGGTGGCGTCAGCGTTTGAACTATCATGATGTGTATCCGAAACAACGACGTGGGTGTCCACAACGCCAGAAACGGTTGCGTGTGTGTTTGTTGCAAGTTCAGCCTGGAAGCAGAAAGTTGGCGGCGGTCATACACAAGTGAACGGGACGAACGTTGAATACTTGGAGAATCCTGGTGAGGTCTAACCTCCAAGTGGCGATTGCCTTTTTATCATCCTTTGCGTGGAGGAGCCGGGAGGTCATACTTCGTTTCCCCCACTTGACGATCCTCCTCTGGATCTCCCCCACAGTCCTGTGATCCAATCGCATGATAAGTCAGTCGCGCACAAGGTGCATCTCTGCTGATGTCACTTACACCGTCAATTGCTCAATCGCCTCGAGGACGGACTGACTGAACTCATTCGGTTCTCTCCCCTTCATCCCCTGATCGAGGGCCATGCAGACATCAGCGCAAGCTAGCCCGAGGCCGACACAGTCCACTTCTTTGATCATTGTCTCCTGTATACCACATTAGTCAGCGGTTGGTCGATGGGGACGAGAAGGAAGCTCACTTTGATAATAGCGAGAAGAACGACGACGGAGCTGAAGGCAGCCTTGGCTTGTGTGATCCTCGAGTTCTCCTTCGCGAGGTCGATGGCCTCAATTGCCCCACTCAATGAAGAGAGAGCACCATCCGGCTCTTTCGGCCGTTGGGATTTGGTCGTCATGGTAGAAATCGGAGGCAGCCACGAGAAAATGGTGCGGCGTAGAGAATGTAGAGAGGAACCCGAACCCTAGCGGCTATCTTGTTATGGCACGCCTCGTTTTTTTCTTTTTCTTTTTGAATTCAATTATCCTGCTACGCCAAGCGGCGACCGTAAACTAAGTACAGAGCAGCTGGCTTTTGTGTGGTATAAAAAAGAGCACCGACAAAGCTAAACTAAGGTCCAAGGGCCGGGGTCCAAAAAGAGCAGGGATGGGAGGAGACGGAAGGGGGGATAATGGGCCCTAAGGCGCAAGAAGGGAACGATAGCAGGCCCACATAAGCCGAAACGAGGATGAGTGGCCAGTGAGAGAGGCCGAGTGATGGGAGCCAGCAAGCCAGTGGGAGCTGAGAGAGCCTGATCTCCTAGACCCTTCCGGGTTGAGTGTCTTCAAATCCCTTCCAAAGCATTGCCAACTGCGACGCCCGATGGCACGCCTCGTGTAAACAAACCCATTTGGTGAAGAAAAATGTCCTTCAAATGTATTCATGGTCGAACCACTTGAGGAAGCGCTCAATGCGATTGACTGATCACCCGGAACCTTTGTTTACTCTCTCGTTCAAACCGTCCTGAAGAGATCCTCAAAACCCATTCACTGACCACTGGCGCAATGTCGTGTCTCCAACTCCGCTCGTCACAACCACGCCCCCGAAGCACTCATTCTCCCCGCCTCCTCCCAACCATCGGCCCTCCATCTCCATTTATTTGCCGTGGTTTCAACGACCGGCAACGATCTCGTCAACGTCCCTGGCCTTCTTTTCATTCAGTCATGGGCTATTGGACCTCCGACACAAATTCCGTACTCCTCGGCGTTACAGATTCGGCCGTGCACCGCCTTGAACAACAAACGAGGATGCTACGGGTCATGACGCCTTGAAACTCTATTCTCTCTGTGCCTCAACCTTCCATGTGTCAAAGTCAACCCAAAGCGATTCAAGTTGCGAGGGAATAGCGGTCACAAAAGCGTACATCCGGCTGACCAACCGCCAACCCAGCGAGACCCGAAAATTGGAGTCTGACCGATGACCCCCTGGCCTCATCACCAAATGTCACATTGGTTTGGTGTCCATTGTCATACCACCGCGACCTCGTGTTACCCTCGTCGCGAGAAGGTTGCGGTCGATGCTGCTATCGAGAGGAGTCAGGGGTGCGTGCTTGACAGCGTTGGTCTGTCCTCGCTTGTGAATTTGTTATGGTGGTCGCTGACTACGCTATGTCGCCAGGCGTGTGGAGGTCGAACGAATGCTCGCGGTTGACACGACGATGTCCGGTGAGCAGAAGCAGAGGCGGTTGCTCGCACTGGGGAAGAAGCAGGGAGCTTTCTTGTGCTTGAAGTGGGCCAAGATGGGTTCGACCAACTCCAGGACCGTGAAGGTCGCCGGGAAGAGCACATTCGGTGAGGTTCGCGTCGTGCGGAAAGTGGGCACGGGTGGGATTTATACGACGAATACGTCGGGGAAGGAAGATATATTGGGGGAAGACCAGGTTCGTTCACTACACCCTCCCTTCACTCTATACGTTATGCGCCCATTCGCCCGTCCTCCGTCATCAGTTCGCTCACGTCCGCACCGAGCGTGGTGTCTTCGCCGGATCCAACTCTCCGTGGATTGTGCAATTGTACTACTCATTCCAGCACCCTACGTACTTGTATCTCGTCATGGAGTTTCCGACCGGAGGCGACTCAATGACAATGCTTATCAAGTGCGGTACCTCAGAGGATGTGACGAGGTTCTATTTCGTAGAGTGCGTTCTTGTGATCGAGGCCGCGCATAACGTCTGTTTCATTCATCGATGAGTGCAGCCCGACGATCTGTGATTTATCCAAAGCGTGGAAACTGACTACTTGTTCCTTTTTTTTTGTCTCGATGTAGGGACATTAAGCCGGATGACATCCTAATCGACAAGGGCGGGCGCGTCAAGCTATCTGATTTCGGACTCTCCACGGGGTTCCATAAGCAACACGACTCAAGCTGTTACCAACACCTCTTGGATTCTGCGAATGGTGTGGCGTCTCCGACGAGTGCGGCACAACGGGCGAGGAACAGTGTGATGGTGAATGCGATTCATCTGACGATGTCCAGCAAGGACCAGACCGCGACTCGGAGAGCGAACGGTAGGAAACTCGTAAGTGTTCCCTGTTCCCATTCATCCTGGTTGATCTCTTTGAGCCATTCACCCGAACGGGATCCCATCCCTTTTCTGGCTCTTCCAATAGGCATGTTCTGCCGTGACTGTAGGCTATGTCGCGGCCCACCGTAGGTCTGGCGCGTTTGTCTTGCCTGGTTTCTACTTTCTCTCCCATCCGATGTAATAAACCATAGTAGAGTTAACGAAACGCAAGAGCAATCAGATGTGTTTGTTCATACATGAGAATCCCGTGCGAGAACGTGTCCTCCTTGCGAGGTCGATGTCGAAGGGTAGGAGAGCCGACGATCAAAGATGTCATATTTGTTTCCTCGGCCTCGCAGTCGAATTGAAGTCGACAATCTTCGAGGTACACATGCGTAAAACGGATATAATACGGGACATAGATGTATATATCGCGAAATGTAGGTCAGGGATGTCAATATGGGTTGGGACAACATTTACAGAACGATGCACATGAGCAGAGGTCAGTAAAGGGAGGAGATACTAGTATTCAAGTTGAAGGATATCACGGTGGGCAGAATGGAATTTTGGTGACTCGTGGTGGAATGCCTCTGGGGAAATCGAGGCACCTGTCAATCCTATCATTCGGTCCCCTGAGGGAAGAGAATAAAGGAGTTGGCACGTGGGTGGGGGGGGGGGGGGTAGTACTGTTTTCAGGAGCTCACCATTGAAATTCAAAGGCAGAATATTCATTTCCTCGACCTCCTGGTCAAATCGGAGTCGATAATCTACAAGGCGCGTACAGGTGAAACAAACGTAATACAGGATATAGAAGCATATATCACGGAAATGTAGGTCAAGGATGTGGGTGGGGCGACATATACGGAACGACAGGTCAGCGGAGGTCGGTAAAGGGAGATGGAAGGACATCATGGTGGACGGGGTAAAGGGATGGTGTTGGTGGTTTGAGGCACCTGCCAATCCTATCATTCGGTCCCCTGGGGCTGGAGAAGAAAGGAGTCAGCACGCGGAGGAAGTAGTACTTTTCCAAGAGCTCACCATTACCAGAGGCAATCAGGCTGTTTGTTCCTGCGCGAAATCAATCGTCTTGAGAAGGCTCCTACAACTCTCCACATTGTGCACAGCCCCGAGCTTCTCAAAGATCTCGACCGCGCACAAAGCTTCGGATTTCGCCTGTTCAAGTTTAGATTGTTGAAGCCAAATGACAGCTTGTAGATATGTCGAGAGAGCCAGGTGGTGTGGGCTGTTGGCTGCGTGCGACTTGGCGTGTTCGACATGAGCATTTGCATCATCGAACCTGCCTTGGGTGCAAAACAGCAGTGCTAGGCTGTAATGGTTCAAGCTGTTCAAGGACAGCCGGCTATGCCAGTCAAAAGAGGATGTGATCCCGAGGGCCGTCTGGTAATGAAGAGTGGATTTCTCGATCTCGCCCTTGGATTGATAGATTTCGGCAAGACAACAGTGACATTGAGAGAGCAGAAATTCACTGCCTTTCTCCGGGAGAAGATTGATTGCGCGGGATACAGCTTCTTCCGCAGCGTCAACCTGTCCGTTCTTGCACAGCAACAAAGCGAGGGATCTCAAACACCCCGCTTGTCCCACTACATCACCGAGCTGTTCGTAAATTTCCAACCCTTCTTTCGCCCGTTTTTCCCCTTCCGTGTAGAGGAGAAGCAACTCGTTTATCTCGGATAGGTCCCACAATACTCGAGCAGCTTGATGGTCATCCCCCCGCTCCCTCCAGATCTTCAACGTGTGGGAATAGAGCCGCTTGGACTCTGCATAATTTCCAAGTATTCGAAACAACCGTGAGAGTTGGTACAGGCATTGTGGCTTGGAAGGATGGCTGTCCAAAAGTCCTTCAATATTCAACCCCAGTAAAATAAGCCGTGGTTTGTGCCAACAGAGGTGCTCCATGAAATGGCCACAGGCATCCCAGATAACACCCGACTCTGGATCGGTGGATGTGAAGACATTAAGGAGGTGTTCGACATTTATGTCTTCTGACGTGATCCATCGTGATTCTTGAGGGCTGGGGTTGTCGGACAATCGGTGGGAGTAATGATCCTTGGTTGCACAGAGGAGAGGAGACGACGTTGGATCCTGGGGGCAAAGGTAATCGCGAAGCGGTGCGAGCATCGTGACAAACCCATCACTCCGAGATGTCAGGGAGAGGACGCAGAACGTGTCGAAGATGTTTGTGACATCGTGGATGGTAGAAAATAACCAGCTGAGATTGTTCTCATCGACGCCTTGAGGGAAGAAAGCAGCGACTCCGAGAAGCGCTCGCGCATCAGGTCCGAGTTCTTGGAATGTTGGTGACGCAAGCGAAAGTTCGATCGTGGCCGCAAGGCTTTTTGAGTATCGCGTGCGAAGCATGCGTGTGCGTTGCTTCTCCCATTCCCTGGTCAGTCGATCGGTGCCCCACTTGTTGTGCTGGGCGACGGTCGCGAGTAGGGTGATTGAGAGAGGGTGAAAATCGAGTTGAGCCAGGATGTCGTTGATCGGATCGGAGTGTTTGCCGTGTTTGTAGATACGGTAGAACGTGTCGCGTGCGGCCTCCATCGACAACGTTGGGATGTCCAGAGTCTCGCAGTCAGGAGGGACTGTGGAGATCCGGGAGGTGATGCAGAGGGAAAGGTTGCTGAAGTGACTCAGCTCCTCCATAACATCGTAGACCTCCTGCGCACTTGTCCCCTGTAGACCGAGGACGGATTCCGCATTATCGAGGACGATAAGCATCTCCTTTGAGGATAAGAATGGCCGTAGGGGGGTCAGGTCTTCTGGATTTTCAATGCCTGCACCAATGACCTCAGAGAGTCGGCGAAGGAAGTGAGTGCATGAGGCGGGGAATTGATCGCAACGGATGAACCGACGGTCGTCACCGAACCGTTGTATGATCCGGTCATCGTGGAGGACGCTCAGAGCGATGGATGTCTTGCCGATTCCACCAGCACCGACTAGAGCAACTGGCACAAGGCGTTCTGCAAAATCGACGATTTTCTCGATCAACTCGTCACGTCCAAGGAAGATCCTCGGGGGCGGCGGAGGGGATTCCCCAGGTGTGCTAGATGTAAGGATGAGACGTTGGACCCGACAGTGGTCGAAATCGCTGACCTGTTTTGAGTCTATCCAACACTAAGTGTACACTCGGTGACGGGATACGAGTGACCCTCACCGATCGATGTTGACTGCCAGCCTCTTCCTGACTCTTCAGCATTTCGCGACGAATATCCGAAACGATGGCGTGGGTGTCTGCAACTCCCCGATGAACCTCAGAAACCATGGCCCGGGTCTTCACATCGTGTTGAACATCGGAGATTACATGCGGATTTAATAGTGGAGGCAGTGAATCACCGGGTGCACTGAAGGCAAATATTAGGCGGCGGATTCATTTGGGGCTCAGATTGCTGACCTGGCATGAGTCTATGCAGTGACTGAGCGACTACTCGGTGACTGGTAAAGTGCGAATGGTACTTACAGCCTGACCCCGACCATCCTTATCCTCACGGGGTTTCAACGTGTTGCGATGGGTGTCTGAAATTGTGGTGCGGGTGTTCGCAACGTCGTTCCGGACCTCGGAAACGATGGCCTGGGTATCATGATGGACGTTGTGAACGGTGGTGTTGGCGTTTGAACTATCACGATGAGTATCGGAAACAATGCCGTGGTGGGTATTCGCAACATCAGAAACGGTTGTACGTGCATTTGTTGCAAGTTCTGTCTGAAGTGGAGAGTTAACGATGGTCATGAAAAAGTGAACAAGACGTACGTTGAAGACTTGAAGAATTCTGGTGAGCTCCAATCTCCAAGTAGCGATCGTCTTTTCATCATTCTTCGGCAGGAGTCGAGAGATCGCATTCCGCTTCCCCCACTTGACAATCTTCCTCTGGATCTCCGCTACAATCCTGTGATCCAGGGCATGGTAAGTCATTCGTAAGATGAATCTCCGCCGGTCTCACTTACGCCGTCAATCGCTCAATCGCCTGGAGGACGGACGGACTGAACTCATTCGTTTCTCTCCCCTTCGTCCCCCGGTCGAGGGCCATGCAGACATCAGCACAAGCCAGCCCGAGGCTGACGCAGCCTACTTCGTTGATCATTGTGTCCTGCATACTCCATTAGCCAGCGGATGATCGATGAGAAGGAAACACACTCTTATCATAACGATAAGGGTGGTGACGGAAGTAAAGGCAGCCTTGGCCTGTATGACACTTGAGAGTCCCTTGGCGAGATTCAATGCCTCTGCAGCCGCGTTCAGTGAGGAGAGTGCAACATCCCGGCGGTTCGGTTGTTGGGATTTTGTGGCCATGGCCGGAACTTGAGGCAGTTGTGAGAAAGCAACACGGTGCGCGCGTTATGAGGAGCGGCCGAACGGCCACCCTGTCATGGCACACCTCGCCCAAATAGGATCTGTTTCGTGACGAAAACAGTATTTGTGGTCGAACCGTATGAGATAACACGATCGGTCGATTACCTTGAAGAAATACTCGAGGCTTTAAGCGTTATTCGCCGACCACTGGTGCAATGCCGTCTCTTCAACTTGACCCGTCAGAAACGCGTCCCTGGAGCATCCATCCTCCCCACCTCCCCGCAATCGGCCGTGGTCTCAACGACCGGTAACGATCTCATCAAGCACCCTCTATCATCACTTCATCTGGTCGTGGGCCCTCTTGTCTCTGTGCCTCAATCTCCCGTATCTGCCGAAGTCAGCCCAAAACACTTCGACTTGTAAGGAAATAGGGGTGACAAAAGCATACATGCAGCTGACCGACTGGCAACTCTGCGAGACTCGAAACTTGAAGCTTGACCCGTACGGTGGCCTCCTGATACCGTCACCGAATATCATATCGTTTTGATGTGTATCACCACAAAACCGTGACATCTGATTATCTTCTTCGCAAGAAGGTTGTGGTCAAGGCCGCCATCGAGGGGAATCAGGGGTGCGCACCTAGCAGCGTTGACCTGTCTTCACTCGTGGATTTGTTCTGGTGGTCACCGACCATTACGACATGTTTCCGAGCGTGTGGAGGCCGAACGAAAGCTCGCGGCTGAAGCGACGACTCGTCCGATGAGCGGAAGCATTGGCAGTTGATTGCACTGGGAAAGAAGGAGGGTGCTTCCTTGCGCTTAGAGAGGACCAAGATGGGTTTGATAGACTTCAGGACCATGGAGGTCATTGGCAAGGGCGTGTTTGGTAAGGTCCGCGAAGGTGAATACGAGCAGCATTTGTACGAATGCCCTCTCTTCGCCCTTTGCGTTATGCGATGCGCTGATCCTAGTTTCATTCATCCTCGATCCATTATTAGCTCGCTCACGTCCGGACTGAGCACGATGTCCTCCCAGAATCCAACTCTGTGGATCAAATAATTGTACTACGCGTACCGGAACTCTAAGTACTTGTCCATCATCATGGAGTCCCCGACCGGAGACCTGATGACGATGTTGGTCGAGTACGATACCTTCTCGGAAGACGTGACGAGGTTTTATATCACGGAGCGCGATTTCGCAATTGAAGTCGTACGTGATAACCTCTGTTTCATTCATCGGTAAGTGCAGGTGGGTCGTGATCATCAACCCCGGCCACTTCGCCTCGCCCGACATCCGGTTTACCGCCAGGGAAGCGTTGCAAGTGTGGGAATCGCTTTCCCTTGCCCTCCCACTTTTGCTCACTCTGGCATACCTCGCTCTCGTGGTCACTGACAAACAAACACCTCCCTACCTTTCTCCCCACAACGGCTCCTCCCCCCAGAATCCGCCCGGACATGCCTTCCCAGGTCACTGTTGAATACAACCTCCTGCATTAGTCACGTCCGAGTAGCGCGTTCGACGTCGGGCTTCCGTGTTGTCAACTGTCAGGGTCTAGCCGCCAGCGGCCAGCATCGCATTGTGGTGTGGCCTTGGGGGCTCATTGGTATGGGTGACGTGTGCGGCGGCATGCACCCGCCTGGCTGAAATGACCTTGCTTTCGACTGCATCCTCAGCCGTCTCCAAGATGAACAACAGAAAAGTCATGAGGCCAGTACAAGCTCCATTCTCCAAAAGGTTCCACGAATGAGATTCATGGCGGGCGCGTAGATTACTATGCCTACGAAACTGTAGCATAGAGATCTGAGTACAAGCTTTCCGTAATGAATATACAATAAGTAAAAGTGTTCGCAAGCTGGAAAGTAAAATGGAAAAAATAAGTACAAAATAAGTGCGAATAAGTAAAAAAAAAAGTGATCGCGATGTTTGCTGATGCCTTATAACGCTACAGTTGATTGCCTGTGCCGGGTGGGTTTTTTCTGTCCCTTCATCATATAAAAATGATTCCTTGCATCAAATCAATCGCCCCAAGGAGTTCTCTACAACTCTCCAAATTTTGTGTGTCCCCGAGCCTCTCAAAGACCTCGACCGCGCGCAAAACTTCGGATTTCGCCTGCTCAAACCTCCTTTGTCGAAACCAAAGGATAGCTTGTAGATGCATCGAGGACGCCAGGGCGTATGGGCTGTTGACCGCGTGTGACTTGGCGTGTTCGACGTGGGCATTTGCGTCGTTGAACCTCCCTTGGGTGGAAAACAGCATCGCCAGGTAGCGATGAATCCGGATCAGCTGATCGTGCCAGCCAAAAGAGGATGCAATTCCAATGGCCGTCTCAAAATGGTGAATAGCTTTCTCGATTCCGCCCCTGGATTCATATATCATGCCAAAATAACAATGACATAGGGAGAGCAGATATTCATTGCCTTTCTCCGGGAGAAGTTTGATTGCGCGGGATACAGCTTCTTCCCCAGCGTCAACTCGCCCGCTCTTGCACAGCATCAAACCGAGGGAACTCAAACAGTCTGCTTGTCCCACTGTATCGCCGAGCTGTTCGTAAGCTTCCAACGCTTCTCTCGCCCGTTTTTCCCCTTCCCCGTAGCACCAAAGCGCTTCGTTTGCCTCGGATAGGCATAACAGCGTTTGAGCAACTTGACGGTCATCCCCCCGCTCCCTCCAGATCTCCAACGCATGGGAAAGGAGCCGCTTTTGCTCCACATTATTTCCAACAGATCCGAACAACCGTGAGAGTTGGAACAAGCATCGTGGTTTGGACGGATGACTATCCGAAAGCCCCTCAATCTTCGGCCCCAGCGAGACAAGCCGGTGCTTGTACCAAGAGAGGTGATCCATGAAATGGGCACAGACATCCCAGATACCATCCGACTCTGGATCTGTGGATGTGAAGACATCGAGGAGGCGTTCGACATTTGTGTCTTCTGACGTGATCCACCAAGCTTCTTGATAGCCGGGCTTGTCAGGATATAGGTCGACCGATAATCGGCGGGAGTAATGATCCTTGGCTGTGCAGAGGAGAAGAGACGATGTTGGATCCTGGGGGGAAAGGTAATCTCGTAGCGGTGCGAGCATCGTGACAAATCCGTTGCTCCGAGATGTCAGGGAGAGGACGCAGAATGTGTCGAAGATGTTTGCAATGTCGGGAATAGTGGGAAATAACCAGCCGAGATTGTTCTCGTCGACACCATGAGGGAAGAACGCGACAACTCCGAGAAGGGCTCGCGCATCAGGTCCAAGTTCCTGGAACATTGGCGAGGTGAGCGAGAGCTCGATCGTGGTCGCAAGGCTCCTTGAGTAACGTGTGCGAAGCATTGCCGTACGCTGCCTCTCCCATTCCCTGGTCAGTCGATCAGTGTCCCACTTGTTGTGCTGGGCGACGGTGGCGAGTAAGGCGATCGAGAGGGGGTGGAAGTCGAGCTGTGCCAGGATGTTGTCGACCGGATCGGAGTACTCGCCCCGTTCGTAGATGCGATAGAAGGTGTCGCGCGCAGCCTCCATTGTCAATGTTGGGATGTCCAGAGCATCACAGTCGGGAGGGACTGTAGAAATCCGGGAGGTGATGCAAAGCCAAACACCGCTAAAGTGACTCAGCTCCTCCATAACATCGTGGATCTCTTGCCCACTTGTCCCCTGTAGTCCGAGAATGGATTCCGCGTTATCAAGGACTATGAGCATCTTCTTTGAGGATAAGAGCGGCCGTAGTGGAGTCAGATCTCTTGGGTTTTCGGTGCCTGCACCAATCACTTCGGAGAGCCGGCGAAGGAAATCAGCGCATGATGCGGGGAATTGATCACAGCGAATGAACCTGCGATTGTCACCAAACAATTCTTTGACGCGATCATCGTGGAGGACGGTGAGAATGGTGGACGTTTTGCCAATTCCGCCAGGACCTATTAGGGCAACCGGTGTAAGGCCCTCCGCGAAACCGACGATCTTCTCGACCAACTCGTCACGTCCAAACAAGACCCTCGGCGGGGGAGGAGGGGATTCTCCAGGCATGCTAGACGCAAGCATAAGATACTGGACCCAACAGGAGCCGAGATCGCTGACCTATTTTGAGTCTAGGAGGCGGTGAGCATTTATTCGGTGACGCTGAAGAGTACGGGTGTCACCTACCACCTGACGTTGGCTATCAGATCCTTCCTGAATCTTGATTACATTCCGGTGGATATCCGAAACGATTGCTTGAGTGTCCAAAACGTCGTGGTGGACGTCGGAAACGAGAGTGTGGGTGTTCGCAGCAGTTACGTGTGCATTTATTGCAAGCTCAGTCTGGGAATTGATCGTCAGTAACGGCTACACAAAACCGACGGAACGCACGTTAAACACGAGAAGGATCCTGTTGAGGTCCGACCTCCATGCCGCAATTGTCTCCTTATCATTCGTTACGTGGAAAAACCGAGAGACCGCCTTCCGTTTACCCTGCTTGATGATCTTCCTTTCCATCTCCGTGACCATCCTGAAGTCAGACCAAAAGTGTCGTTAACAAGGTGCTCAAAGTGTGCATTGGTGGTGTAACTCACGTCATGAGTTCGTTGATTGCCTCAACCACAGCGCCGTTGAGATCGTCCAAACTCTTCCCCTCCAGTCCCCGGTTGAGAGCGGTACAAACACCAGCGCAGGCCAGCCCGAGCTCAGCATAATCCGCCTCATTGATCATTGTGTCCTAGGTGTATTTCATTCTGCAGCCGTTCAACACAGGGTAGGAGAAAACTCACTCTGATCATCTTGAGGATAACGCTGACGGTACCAAAGACGGCCTTGGCTGGTGTAATACTTGAGACTTCCTTGGCAAGATTCAATGCTTCGACAGCCACGTTCAGCGAGGAGAGAGCGATATCGCGACGGTTGGGTCGTTGGGACATCGTAGCCATTGTCGGAACTCGTGGTAGTCGCGGGAAAGCAGTGCGGCGTATAGGCGGTGAGGAAGAACCCGAACCCCAACAGGGATGAGCGGTCATTTTGCCATGCGGGCGCCCCGTACAAACAGTCCCAAGAACATGTATTCGCGGTCGAACTACTTGAAGAGGCGGCGGTGCGATCGACTGATCACCCGGAGTCTCCGTTGCGCTCGTTCAAAACGTCCTGAAGAAATCCTCTAAGCTTTGTTCGCTGGCCACCAGTGCAATATCGCGTCCTCGACCCTGCCCGTCAGAAATGCGTCCCTGAAGCATCCACCCTCCCTGCCTCTCCGCAATCATTGTCCCTCATGTCCGTTCGCCGTGGTTTCAATGACCGACAACGATCTCGTCAAACACCCCCTGCAGTCTCTTCGTGGATTATTGGACCCCCAACACGGACTCCGTTTTCCTTGACGTCACAGACCCTTCCACGCACTGCCTTAACGACAAAAGGGGATACTACGGGCCATGTGCATGAGGCCTTGACCTCCCGTGTCTGTCAAAGTCAACCCAGACGCGCCAGGTTGCAATGGAATTGGAGTGACCAAAACGAACATGCGGCTGGCCGACCCTCAATTCAGCGAGACTTGAAGCTTGACGTTTGACCGGCGGCCTCCTGGCGCCATCAATAAATCTCACATCGGTTTGACGTATATCGCCGTAAAGCCACGGTCTCGGGTTATCTTTGCTGCAAGATGGTTGCGGTCGAGACTATCATCGAGATGATCCAGGGGCGTGTGCTCGGCGGCGTTGACTGGCAAGTGGGCGTTTGGTGAAGTCCGCGAAGGCGAATATGGGTATAATTCATGCGGTGGGGACGAACAACGGGGGATATGTTGGAGAAAGACCAGGTTTGTTCACCACTCCCTCTCTCTCTTCACTCCGCGTATGATGTTGATGTGTTGATCTTACTTTCCATTCAACCTTCGTCCATTGTCAGCTCCCTCACGTCCGCAGCGCGATATCCTTGCCAAATCCAACTCTCTCTGGGTTGCGCAATTATGCTACTCATTCCAGGGTCCTACATACCTGTACCTCATCATGGAGTTCTTTGCCGGAGGCGACTTGACGACAACGTTAATCAAGTACAATACCTTCTCAGAGGACGAGATGAGCTTCTATGTCGCGGGGTGCGTTCTCGCGATCGGGGGGCCGCGCAGTTTCACTCATCAGTGAGTGCAGCCGAACAATCTGTCGGTGATTCGAAGTGTGCCAACTGACTGTTTATGTTTTTTCCCTCGGGTTGTTTTGAACATCCTGATCGACGAGGACGGGTACATCAAGCTATCCGAATTCGGACTTTGCACCGGATCCTATAAGCAACGCGGCTCGAGCTATTATTGGTGTCCCTTGGATTCTGCCAATGGTGTAGCGTTTCTGAAGACTGCAGCGCAATCAGCGAGGAATGGTGTGAGTGCGGCATATCTGATGATATTCGGCAATGAGCAGATCGCGACTCGGAAAGCAGACCGTAGGAAACTCGTAAGCGTTTCCCATTTCCCATTCACCTGTACTATTTGAGCCCTGACAAACCCTCTAACCATTAGTCTAAGCGAGACCCCGTCCCTTTGTCCTCCCCATAACAGACATGGAACGCCGGATCACATCGTGCCCAAGATATTTTTGCAGAAGGGACATGGAAACGAGACGAGTGCGATTAGTGGTCGTTGGGAACCACCGCGCTCGAGTGTCTCGTCGGATACCCTCCTTTATGTTCGGAGACCACCCACGAGACCCGCCAGAACATCATCAATTGGCGCATTATCTTGTCATCCACGATGATGCCCACCCGAGTAGAGAGATTGGGGACCTGATGCAGAGGTCAGTTGAATTCCTTTTTTCTTTCTTTCTTTGTCACTCCCGGAATTTGGTGTCTACCATTCACGTGCCCAGGGGTTGGCAAAGTTTGCCGCTTCTTATCCAATCATTCATACGTGGTCTCGTACACATGGCTTCTCTCTGGGGAAATCAATAGCCCCGTTCACGTCTTCCAAAATCGAGATTCCGAGATTCACAATCTGAACCGATGGCTGACGTCAATTCTCCCCCCTTACTTTTCACTTTCATTTTCTTCTAGGAAAGACAAACACGAATGAAATGAGAAAATCTGGGTTGACCACTTCCCCGGACTGTCACCGGGCCGTGGGATAGATCAAGAAACATCCCTCCTGCTACGGTGTGGATTGGACCGCGATCACAAATATTGATATTAAGGCATCACTTGGCATTCCGAGGCTGGTCGATCACAGGCATATCGTAATTCCCGACTGACGAGTTGGATCAGGTTCCGGGGGGGGGCGGGTGAAGATACCACTGGAGCACACAGGAAGTTGGCTTCCTTGGGTTACGTTGCCTCGATCTTGATTGTTGTTTAGTTCAGTCGCTCACGGGTACCTTGAAAACCGATGTTATTTTTTTCCTGCAACTATGCTTTCAAGAGGTTCACGAATTCTTCGAACGCTTTCTGATCTGGCCAGGGATATATATTCTCTTGCCAGCAGCCATGAGGGAACCTCCTGTCCAGCGAAACTGGAGAGATAGGCGATTCCTTACATCCTTCCGTTGTTTCGTTCCACGATGTGTGTGACTGCAGGCCATCGTACGCCCGGAGTGTCTTTCTTGTCTAGTTTCCCCTCCCATCTGATGTAACAAACTGCAGTAGAGTCAACGAAAATATGAGAGTAATCGGACTGTGTTTGTTCACGCACAAGAATCCTACGTGAGAGTGCAAAGGCCTCATTCCTTACGAGGTCGATGTTGAAGGAATAGGAGAGCCGGCGATCAAAGGCGGAATATTCGTTTCCTCAGCCCCCCGGCCAAATCAGAGTCGGTAACCCGCGAGGCGCGTACAAGTAAAACAAATACAATACAGGATATAGAGGCATATATCACGGAAATCTAGATCAAGGATGTGGGGTGGGGCAACATATACGGAACGACGGGCGAGCAGAGGTCGGTGAAGGGAGGAGACAGTGGTCGTATTGAAGGACATCATGGTGGACGAGGTAAAGGGATGGAATGTTGATGATTTGAGGTACCTGCCAATCCTATCATTCGGTCCCCTGGGGCTAGAGAAGAAAGGGGTCAGCACGCAGAGGAAGTAGCACTTTTCCAAGAGCTCACCACTACCATAGGTAATCGGGCTGCTCGTCCTTGCAAAAAATTGATCGCGCTGAGGAGCTCTCTACATTTCTCCAGACCCTCCACAGCCTTGAGCTCCTCAAAAACCTCCTCCGCGCGCAAAGCTTCGGACTTCGCCTGATCAAATTTAGCTTGTTGAAGCCAAATGAGAGCTTGCAGAGACATCGAGAGAGCCAGGGTGTGGGGGCTGTTTACCGCGTACGACTTGGCATGTTCGATATGAGCATTTGCCTCGTCGAACCTGCCGTGGTTGGAAAGCAGCAATGCCAGGTTGTAATGATCCAAGGGGAGAAGATTGTACCAGCCCAAAGAGGATGCGATTCTGAGGGCCGTCTCGGAATGGAGAATGGTTTTCTCGATCTCGCCCTTGGACTGATATAATGTAGCAAGACAACGGTGACATTCGGAGGCCATAAGTTGATTCTCTTCCTCCGGGAGAAGACTGGTTACACGGGATACAGCTTCTTCCGCGGCGTCAACCTGTCCGATCTCGCACAGCAACGAAACGAGGGATCTCCAACAATTCACTTGTCCCAATGTATCACCAAGCTGTTCGTAAACTTCCAACGCTTCTTTCGCCCGCTTTTCTGCTTCCGTGTAGAGGTTAAGCGCCCTGTTCGTCTTGGATAGGTTCAACAATAATAGAGCAACTTGACGGTCATCCCCCCGCTCCTTCCAGATCTCCAGGGTGTGAGAAAGGAGCCGCTTGCACTCCGCATGATATCCAAGTGTTTGAAATAAATGTGAGAGTTGGTACAAGCATTGTGGCTTGGAAGGATGACTGTCCGAAAGCCCCTCAATCTTCGACCCCAGTGAAATAAACCGTGGTTTGTGCCACCAGAGATGCTCCATAAAACAGACGCAGGCATTCCAGATATCATCCGACTCTGTATCAGTGAGTGTGAAGACATTGAGCAGGTGTTCGACATTTGTGTCTTCCAACTTGATCCATTGTCCGTCTTGAGAGCTGGGTTTGTCAGACAATCGGCGGGAGTAATGATCCTTGATTG
>Ga0307513_10002901_pt1 | contig 23458 bp, 25 predicted proteins | sample 15_EM_MG_FD_202174 | JGI IMG/M metagenome (GOLD analysis project Ga0307513, IMG submission 202174) | Populus trichocarpa ectomycorrhiza microbial communities from riparian zone in the Pacific Northwest, United States - 15_EM | ecosystem: Host-associated > Plants > Roots > Unclassified | place...
TGAGTAAGTTTTGAACAAACTCACAACTTACCCACTGGGCAAAGTGGGAGCAAATTGGTTACAAACTCTCAACAAACTCTCAATTTGCCTGCCAGGTAAGACCCCCTCTGCCCCCAGTGATATGGGATCTGAGGCCTTGAATGCTCCGTGCAACGTTGGGTTTCTTGCAGTAACAGCAGGTATATGAGATGGGAGCCATGGGGAGATGCGAGTAAGTTAGATTATTTCAAACTGTCCACAGGCTAAGATGTTTCAGGTATCTCGCACGTGCATTGCCCCCTTGTTTCTCCCTCTCTCCTTCTATCTCTCTCCCCTTACCGCTTGTACATCCCCCATCATGGTCGGTGCAGGTGACAAGAGAGCAGCTCCTGGGCCAGCACCAGACACACGCGCAAGCATGAGAAACAAGACTGCTTCATTGAAGCAACGTGAGATTAGTAAGTTGGGTCCAAACTTTCTCTTGAAGAAACTATATAATCACAACGTGGAGGCGACCAAGTAGACGCTGATGGACAGGGGGAACTCAAACGGGTAAAAGGGCAGCTCGCCCAGCAGAAATGAAAGAATCAGAAACTGGCTGAGCTACTCCAAGGTATTGCTCGCTTTTGTGACCTGGGCCGAAAACTTCGGCTAATGCTTTTCATATCAGAATCCCATGGCGACGTGGATGCAGACCTTGGCCCAGAGTCTGAGGAGTTGGATGACGAGCCATCTGCCATGCAATTTTCGACAGCGGTAGCTACCCAACTTCTGAGCCGATGCTATCTGGTGGTTTCATGACACGCTGTGGATAGATTCGTTCGAAAGGTGTGATGGACCCGCAGGTGAAGCCAAAGGCCCGGAAGGCAACTGACCCACTGCCAGTCTATAATTATCTCAGCTGTCAGCCAGCAAGGGAGCCCGAGCAGGACCAGACCGCCGTCACATAAAGTCCATGTTTTTCGTGGCCACACTACGCTGACCTCCACGTGCAACTGTGACAGGTCCTCTGCAGCACTATCCCACCTCCGACCAAGCTCGTCGCTGCTGTCGTCGTTGTTGCCGCCCCCACCTTCTCTCGATTTGAGAAATACTCAAAACCGGACTCAACCTCCAGTCACACTGAGTGACACCTCTCGCACGCTGAAGGCTAAGGATTACCCCAAGCACCAGGGACTGATACTTGCTGCAATGCGACCCTACTATGTCAAGATATGGATGTTTGACCCATTTCCGGGTGACAAAGTCCAGAGGCAGTGGGCGATGGACTCTTGGGATGCCATCTCAGATGGAGTGCCCATCCTGGACGACGGTGTAATCCGTTATGTGAGTGATGCGCCGTGCGAACCAAACAACTTCTTGCCCTGAACCCGCACTGTTAGCTCACCAATCGTGACTCAAATGCAAGGACATTACTCAAGGACAGGGTTTGACAACTTATTCCAGTCCACTACCAGCTCAAGGCAGGTGGGAAGCCCGAAGTGATCCAGTTGAACATGAAGCAGGTTGAGTCTCTTCTTGTCAATGCAGCCTTCCACTCCAAGGTAACTCATTCTGCATGGTAATAAACAAGAGTCTGACAAGACCCAACAGATCATCAATGGTGTTCCTCGCCTTTTCGAACACTGCATCATCCGTGCCGTCATCTCTGACATGTGGTTTTCAGAAGGTCTCAAGAGCTATGGGGTGAAATATGCTGAGCATTTTAACCCCATATTGCTCTCGACAATTGCGTTGGTGGCTACAATGGTAAGCTCCAAACGCAATGGTGTTCAATATCCACGTCTCACCTTCAACTGAGGTTGAATTTTGTCTTGATGAGTGGAAGACAGGTACATTCGTTCGCCAGAATCACCATGAGCCGAGCCTTAAGGAGAAGTTTTCTGCCCACCTCAAGGACGTGATTAAGTGGGATAGTATTGCACCTGCGGTGACCAAAAACATCTGCCAGAAAATCTTCGATGACTTACGGTATGTCGAGTGATGCCTGTGCTCATCTGACTTCTAACACTGATTCCACAGTGCGTCCGCAGGGCCAGTTAGTGCGGGGGCACCCGGTGCCTCGCACCTCAGTGATTCAACAATGGAGAAGGTGGCCGCGGGTCTAGTGGCAAGGACTGGTGATTCGGACGTTGAGTCGGATGGCGCAAATGTAAGTGGAACCTCAGATTAGTCTACGAACCTTGAAATATACTCGATTTTACCGATATTGGTTTGAGTGTTACCGTAGTATTAGTGTGTCTATGGTGAGATAAGTATCCCGACAGTAACTCCCGTAGCGGTATGTAGTGCTACAGATCGGGGACTTGTTCACGAGGCTACCGGTGCTACGTGGGTCTACATGTACACTGTAGCCACCCGATCTTTTCCCTGATGGCTTAGGTAAGCTAATCAAAATATATTGACCAAATGTGGCTAGTGTGGCCACCTAAATAGGTATCCAGAGGGGTGGGGGGGCCAGGGGAGGCATTTCCCACACTTGGTCATTGTCATCACGCACAATTTTCGGACTTCTTTTCTCTTATGTCTCTACATCTTTTGAACTCTTTTACCTTCAAAACCCCCACACTCTTTTATTTTCTTTCACATTTCATATCAAGATACCAAGACCGCATTTGATTACTCGGGAAGATTGGGAGAAACAAGATGGGTATCTACAAGGGTATCAACCATACACTCCATCTCTGCCTCCAAGCGTACGGCCTCGCGGAACTCTGCATAGGAAGACCATCTAAGAATGTCATACCCTAGCAAGACCCTCTCCACCTCGTATCTACTAGGTGGACCATGCTCTGGCAACTCCCCTAGACGACCTGGACTCTCCACTCTGGGAGGAGTCATCACAGGACAACCCTCTAGACGTCCCTGGTCAACCACCCTCCGACAACGCAAATCGCTGCTCCCAAGACAACTCATCTAGAAAGGAACATCCCATCAGAGGCTGCTTACGCCCAGTACAACGAGCACGCTGACCGATACAAACCGGCAGGACCTCAGCCATCACTGGCAAAGGATCAGGAGATGGAGCACTAGAAGCCTCTCCCGTACACCCGGAACACCGAGCAACGTCCAGAACCTAGAGATGACCTTCAGTGTCATTCCACCAAGGAAGGCGCTGGAAGTCATCTACTTCAATGGCTTCACCCTCAACTCCCAACACAGGCTGTTCCTCAGACAAGGCAGGATAGGAGGTGTACTCCAACTCGTCATCAAGAACCTAGAAAGTATTGGATAAGTTCCCTGAAGCTCAACGATTCAGGAACCACCAAATACCTCAATGGGAACATCCCTGGTTCCAGACACACCACACTTGCAAACCTGATCCTGAGAACGTTGGTCATCAATAAGGGTATAAACACCTCAAAGGGACCAGTGCACCTGCAAGGCCCACACATCCTCGAAGTTCCATGGTGAACCTTTCCTCCTCCAACCAGAGCTTCTTGAGATCCACCAAGCATTGGGAAAGATCCCAGTTCTGCTGGAATACTTCCTCCACCTTGGAAGCCTGTGCTATAAAGGCTGTCTCCATCTCCTTCTGTTCGTTACGCTCCCGAGTCACCTGAAGAAAGGGTTAGTCAACGTCAAGCCAATAAAGATGTTCAACGCCCTCACCTCCTTCTCGAGAACGTCAATCCAGCTGAGCAGCCGACTCCCAATGGAGGACGCGTGCCTCATTTCCAAGCTGGTTGGAACGCCCCTCCCCCTCGTTGACATACCTGGCTCCCAACTCGAACATAAGTCCTGAACCCCCATGGTGATCAGACGATCCAGGACCCTATCCCTCTTTGGATGACCGAGTCTACAGTCATTCTGGAGCCAAGCAGTCTGGATAGACATCCCCCACAAGAAATCCTCATTATAGAGGTCATTCATGGGGTTGTCAAGATACGAGTTACCATCCCCATCCAGACGGTCGATGATATGAGTGTTCCTGGGGTAAGGATTGATGACGTTGGCGTGAGAGTGAGGGTACCATCCCTGGTCAGTGCGAGAAATGGACACCTCATGGATACGATAGGTGTTTTGAGTAAGGTGAGGCATGGTAGTGAGAGGATGAGAAGATGGTGAAATAAAGCTAGGTTTGTTGGATTTGGAAGAGGAGCGGATGATGAGTTGCCGCCCTAGGACATCCCCTTTTATCCACCTTCCCCAAACCAGGACACATCACCACAGTTGCCATCACTTCCCTTGACAACACAAGTGGTGCTACTCTCCCTATTTTCTCATTGGTTGTTTTCACGTTCCCCCATCAGTCCCCCTGACGACAATGGTGTCACTTTCCTTTCTATTTTCCTATTGGACATCCCCACACTCCACAGTTCTTCTTTGTCAGGAAAACTCCCACAGTTCATTTCCCTTTATTCTAATTTTCCCACGACCCACTTTTACTCCAATCATGATATCATGTCACAATCACATGTCACAGGCCACTCTGGTAGTATATAAGGACCTCAGATAGCACTTGTATTCTTTAGTTTTGTTATTACAGGATTTCCTCTGCCTGAAGACGCTCTTCGGACAAGCTCAGAGACTTACTGCAAGAAATCAGACCTCAGATCTGCTCTCTTCTACTCTATCCCTCCTCTCATCTACCACGCGCATCTACTGCCTCCTCGACCCATCGTCTAGCGTTGTGCAAGGCCCTGTCACACCTCCCCTACCGGTTTGAAGACCTCTACCCACTTTAGTGGTTCATTGTTGTCTCTGTTAGCAAGGGCAAGCTACTCAAGAATTGGTTAGTGACTCGTATCAACAAGTTGTTTCCTGGAGTGGTCTCGGCGCAGAGTGGCCCTGACAGTCATCCTCCCATATGTATTTTGATGGGAGGGGAACACCTAGAGAAGCCCAGTGATGGGTATTTCCCGAAGTTGTGGTACCAGGAACCAAGCCTGATCACCCCCAGATAGTGGGACTCACCCCATCAAACCATTGCTTCTCTGGACCTAAGACAATGGGTTGAACATCTTGTCTGGAGAACACTAGGGAACCACAATTGCAATTGTCATCTGGGGGATGAACTAGAATTGTATTTTCAAACTCTAACTGAAACATTTGATTGGTATGTGCTGCTTATGGTGTGGGACACTTAGTCACCACTACTTCATGACATGCCGGCACCTCTAAAATTGGTTCACCTCCAACCACCCTATGGCCATTCTAAACTGATAGAAAGGCTCATTTTTATGTGTAGGAGAATCATACCAGACAGAATTGTATAAAACCTTCTGGTTGTTGAGTTATTTTTTTGGTTCACAATGAAATTGGCCACACAGGAACATTACCATATTGGGTAATATTTCTATTTATGGAAGCACCTATTATGTCATCAATTATCAAGTTCACCACCCTCTGGTACCTGCTGGTGGGATTTGTATCTCCATGAGCTGTACTTCTGAACGTGACACTGGGCCTCATGTGCAGCCAGCCCATCACTATATGCTTCCAACCAACGCCATGTCTGATGCTCCCATTTCCTAACTGTCTCCAAAGCCACAGATGCAAGGGCCTTTGGGAGATTCTCTTGCAAGGTGATAAATGTGTAGTCACAGTGATCGTGTAGATACTTCTTGATGGCACCCCAGAAGTATTCGATGAAGTTAAGCTCACAATGGAACTTGGGGAGGAAAATGCAGAGGTGTCCAGCAGCTTCAATAACTTCCTGGACAAGTGAACGCTGCTCTTGGAAATCTGGTTGTACCTCAAGGAGGCGTTTGGCACAACAATTGTCCAAGTCTACCAGACACTTATCTCGGCACTTCATCAAGAGGCCATCAATCCATACCCCACGTTCCTGGAGCACCTGCTTCATTCCCTTTGGTTGGTCAGGGAATTCAGGATGGTCCGCAGGAAAGATCATTGGTTGAACAATTTTCCGATCATTTTGCATGAACCACCCATCCTTCATCCGGGCCTGCTTTCCACCAGGGCGTAAGTTTATGCGTGAGGATAGGAGGGCATCCTTCAAATATGCAGAGTGACCTTGCGAGTTGTCAACCATGAAAAGTGCTTGGTATCCAGGTCCATGGGCATCCTTGAATGCCAGAATAATTTTTTCCTGTAACTGCAGGGAGGCACAATTAGAAATGGGGGGTTTGGATCCGGCCTTGGCTTACCTGCTTCATGAATAATTCACCATTCCAGTAGCCTTTATAGTTCTTCCCGTACTTGAGGCTCTAGCTTGCCAATTTTAGCCACCCCACTGTTGAACAGATCACATCACTCTGATGGATCCCTCGCCCAGCACCCTTCTTCTTCAGGGCATGCTTGTTCTCATGGACCCAACTCTTCTTCTTCCCATCATTTGCCTGGGTCATGGACTCATCATGAGACACCAGGACAAGGCGGCATTCAACGTAGTTCTGAACCGGTTTGTCCTTCTCTATTCCCACATCTCCCACAACATACTCAACAATCCGCAGACAATGTTGATTCATCTGGGGGATGAAGACATTTTGTCTGTACTCCACCACATCCAACCACTTGTGTCCATCAAAGTACAACACTTTCCAGTGTTCAGTGAAACAGAACCCCTCATAGTGTAGCCGGTGCTGGGCGGTCCTGAGGCTGACACCTTGCAAGGCCCTCATGTGGATCTGAGGGAGAAGTTTGAGTTTGAGGTACTGTTTGAGGCCATTGGAGATCTCATTCTTTGTTAGGTTCATCCCATACATTTTCACAACTGCTGGAACCATTGTTTGTGTAGTGAACTCAGCAAGTTTTGTGGGATTGATTGCCCATTTGTTTGAATGAACATATGACTGCAGTTCTGTATGAATTTCGGGGTCCTCAAGCAACGTGAAGATTTTGACATGCATTCCCCTCTGTGAGGCAGGGAGTTTCCTTCGGTTGATCCAAGATTCCGCCCACGCACAAATCTGCCTCCCTCCCCACTGGGCTGCAAAACCTTGAGCCTCTGCAGCACGTTCTGACACATCAATCCGTCCACAATCATTTTGTGCCACCATATGAAGATATCCATGGATTGCACAAGCTCAACGGGCCTGCAGTCCATTGTGTCCACCCTCAAATGGGCTCTGTTTTGTGTTGAGCATCTTCTCAAGCTCCAGCCAGGAATTGATTCGGGTGCAGTACAGTTCATTTTTTCAATGTTGATGCCACATGTGGGTTGAGACTTTGTGCTTGAGGCATTTTGCCTGAGAGATTGTAGCCTGGGTGGCGGCACTGTGATGCTTTCACACCATGATACCAAAGGAACTGATCTCCTGGGTTTGCATCGCCTGAGTGGCAATCAACTGGTCTGCACCATCGGGTACCCTCTCAATGGTGGGAGATGTGTATCCAATAGGAAACCTGTTATCGGTGAGACTATCATCATCAGCACCACCTCCACTGTCCTCTTCATTGTCAGCATGATTCTCCTCGTCATCATCCATCTGATCAGAGGTGTATCTGGTGAAGATTTGTTCAATTTGGGCTGCATCAGGTAGGACTTCCCCCTGAATGACACTGGTGTGTGTGTCATCTGATGAGGTTGTGTCGTTTCCAGAAATACTTGATGTGATTGGTGTTGCTGGGATGGTCTTTGGGCAAAAGTAGCCCCACAGGAATGCTGCACTCTTCCTGCTGAACTGTGAGCAAGACCATTCCATCAATCTCATGCTAGCAGCCCACTTACCCATTCCTCAGCTTCACATCCTCTGTTTCCTTATCTCTCTCAGCCTTCTCCTGACACCTTTTTGTCCAAGCAGACTGACCATTGTACCCAAAGGATCAGGTGCTCTCCACCTTCCTCCATTCCTGGTTGGTCCATTTTCCCATAATGACAGAGAATATGTCAGGTTCCACCATCAGCTGCTCTGCTGCGCATGACAACTTTCCATCACTCTTGCTGCCAGTTATGCTGTCATTGCCACTATTGCCGCTATTGCTACTGTCGCTGTCATTGTCCCTGCTAACCCCTCCATGCGTTGCTGGATCAGCTCTTCCAACTCACTCCCTGACAACTCTTCAACCTCCTCCTCATCACCATCATCGTTGTTGTCACTGATTAATATAGGTTCTTCATCAGAGGAGATGCAGTGTGCAACCCCTCTGCTCCATCCAGTACATTGGATTTCATCTCCAGGGTTCTCATCATCTGCATCCTGGTTTTTGGGGCTGTTGGGGCCAGGACCAGGGGACATTGTGGCTGCTGTGGGAGCCTTTCTGGCGTGGAGATGTGCCTGTCGAGCAATGGTGAGGGATTTATTCTTGCTTAACATGGTATGTGAAGGCCGTCCCAGTACCATGTTGGCTGAGTAGACAGTGGTTTGGAGGACCTCTCCATGTGGTAGTCTAGTGCTACCAAATTTATTTTGACATATCTGCCTATGGTACCCTAAGCATAGGTGTGATCCTGCCCCCCGGAACTGGCAAAGTGCCATATAAGCACCCAGCAGATGCTCTTGCTGCCCAATTTGGCCGATGACATGAAGTGGTGGTGACTAAGTGTCCCACACCATACTAGCACAATATTTATATTTTCTGGACTGTAACTGCTGCTGTTTGCAGTCATCTGAATGATATTCTTCTTTTTCTTGTTGCATCATGTAGTTGTAAAGGAGGGGGAGAAATAGAAAGGTAAGGAGTGTGATGTTTCTGAATTGTTACTGTCTTGTGTTTTTCTTGTTATAAAAGTTTTTAAAAGGGTTTTTCTTCTTGACAGCATACGTGCTGACAATGTCTAACATGCATGGACCATCTATGAGGTCATGCGTGGCATCTAACTGGGCCGATTACACATAGTAATATTATAACTCCAGGATGGGTATGAACATGGACTGAGCCAGTTCAGCAGTGTCGTGAGTTCGACTCTGACTGTTGGCACATAATGTTTCAACATATGCAACTCACCATATTGCTTTTCCTCCAATTGGGTTTGCTTCCAGAACCCAAGGCCCTGTCACTGGGGACAAGGGGGTGAATACTCAGCAATTAAAAGTTGGGTGCATTTTGAATGTTTGCCTGCCATGCAACCACAATGTGCCCAATGATTAAAAATTGGACACATTTTGAATGTTCACCTGTCATGTGACCACAATGTGCCCAGTGATCAAAAATTGCCCAATGTTTTGAATGTTTGCCAAAATGTGATCACAATGTGCCCAGCGATTAAAACTTGGGCACATTTTAAATGTTTGCCTGCCATGTGACCAAAATGTGTGCAATGATTAAAAATTGGGCACATTCTGAATGTTAGTCCATCATGTGACCAAAATGTGCCCTGTGATCAAAAATCACCTCATGTTTTCAATGTGTCTCAAAATTTGATCACAATGTGCCCAGCAGTTAAAGGCTGGGAACATTTTGAATGTTCCTCTGCAATGAGATCATGTTTTGCCTATGGTCAAAACATGGTGATTACATGCAGAATATGCCCAAAATGTATGCACAATGTGTCCAGCAACCAAATTCAGAATGTACATCAAATGCAACTAATTTTTTGGGAAAATTGAGGTAACATTTTGAATGTGGTCGGATTTGTGATGCGTCCACCATGTGTTCAAAATGTATCTGGCATATGAATTTGGGTATATTAAGGTCACGTGATAGGGCACATTCAAAATGTGACAATCATGTGTCACATAGTTACATTGTACTTGGGATGGGCACATTTTGATTTTTAACTGCTGGATACATTGTGATCAAATTTTGAGACATATTGAAAACATGAGGTGATTTTTGATCACAGGACACATTTTGGTCACATGATGGACTAACATTCAGAATGTGCCCAATTTTTAATCATTGCACACATATTGGTCGCATCGCAGGTAAACATTTAAAATGCGCCCAAGTTTTAATTGCTGGGCACATTGTGATCAAGTGGTACCTGTTATCACAATGTGTTCAGCATGTGCCTGCTGGGTATTCGCCCCCTTGTCCCCAGTGTGTGGGAACTCTCCCACATTATGAGGTAACAACCCTTTACCCTTAGTCCAGGTTTGTCATGGACCTTGTTTCACATTTCTATTGAACTTCTATGATTGCTGTTCAGGGTTTACCATTTGGGGTTAACACCCTCTCTGATCAGCTTCTGGACTATTACATATGTTCCATTGGACGTTCTCTGAACTTTACAAATGTTCTTATTAGACCTTCTATGCTTCCCTTCCATCAGAAGCTTATGAGTGGATCTTAGCCAGTCCTTCCAGAACATTCTCTATAATGTCATGTATTGTCATATTGCATCATTCTTCTGCAATATGACACATTATGTTTGTCATCCCATTGGACCAAACATGGTCCATGTACAGGGAGCTATTAGTATATATACAGATAGCTAGGATAGTAATGTAGCTCCCCAGTTTTGATATCTCAGGATCTCCTGCATAGTCACCACTACTGTGTGCTATAGTGAACTTGGTCTTCCTGGAACACCTCACTCCCTGTGTCCTCCCTTCATCCCTCATCTCTTTGTTGCCCCTCTCTTCACTTGCCTTTACTAGGGCAGTATAAGTAAGAGAGCTTGTCATTCTGGTCTCAGTGCTGTCGACAACTAACCATTGTTTAGGCAGTGGAACACCCAGGGTCCCCCTTGACTGCCTATTGACTGTGTGTCTAGTATAGGTGTGTCTGCCAGCCTAGGCTGTAGATATCAGTGGGTGACTCATACCATTGGATGGCTGTGCAGCCTTACCTGACAATAATGACCCTGTTGGCCTGCAGGGGGTATGGGTGGCTGTGTTCAATATGGTAATCCACAGCAGCCTCCATGTCAATCCTGTAAAGGTTGGGATCCATATCTTTGCTATGCTCAAGGTTGTTGAAGAGGTCTGGTGATTCTCAATGGGTGTCTGAGAGCATTGGTGAAGAGCTGAAAGGAGAGGGAGTGACTGGGTATGAGGGCAATGGCACAGTAGTGAGAGTGGACAAGTTAACAGCTGAGATGGCTGGGGAAGATGTGAGAGAATTCTGGAGAGGAGGGGAGACAAGTCTCTGCTTTCTTGTAGCCATGGTACCATCAGCTTCCAACAAACCACCCACTATTTATGCACACCACATACTTTACACCTATCTAAAAGTGGGGAATAGAAGAAGGTGCCAGGACATATGGCCAAGTCCTACACCACATGTCCATTCAATCAGAAGAAGGAAATAAATCAGTAGTGTGCAATCAGTAGCAGGGTTTACCTTGTATGACAGTGTTTCCAGGTGCATGTAGTGTGTGAACCCAAAAGAATGCTAAGCCAATCATAGCTGGGGGGGGGGGGTTGGACTGGGATGACAGTGTTGTTGGGCATATGTTATACTGATCTTAGTGCATAGTGTCACATGGTCAGTCAGTGGAGGCAGCGATCCCAATTGTTAGTGGAGGCTGTTTGCAAACCTGACAAAACTGCTATTTGACAGCAATCTGTACCAAAATATCAGTGTGTGAGGGAGGACAGGAGGGGGTTTTTCTCCTCTGGAGGTGAGTTGTCTCTCTGCCCTTTAGCAGCAGCTGGAGGGACCAAAAGAAGCACCACCAGGCCTGGCCAGGGCTGCATCCTAGAGAGCCCTGGGACATGGCTAGAGTACATGGTTAGTGAATGTTTTAGATGCTACAGTTGAAACACTCAAGATGGTGATTGTACCCACTGAAAAATTTATATATTTCCAGATTTCCAGTGGTGCTATTCCCCCTATCCCCACATCTCCCAAGCCAAAGCTCAAGATGTTGTCATCTGACAGCCCTACTCCTGGCCCAGTTAAAGCTATACCAAGGCAGAAGTGTTAGTTCTCATAGTATGTCACAACATTTGTGAACTCACCCATCTCATACAGAGAAGATTGCTCTCCAGCATTGTAGTCCAAAGCTGTACTTTAAGGGCTCTAAAGTGGCTTTCCTTAAGGGTCACCTTCCAGAGTACATCACATCCAAGAAGGGAAACTGCCAGAACTTCTGGTATAAGCTCTACTGCACTTAGTGGAAACTTTACCCTTGAAAGCTCAATGATGATGAAGAGCCACTCACAGATAACTCTGATGAGATGGCCAGACTTGCGGCAGTGGCACCTCACTGGGGGCAAGGGTACCCAGAAATAAGTGGGGACATTTTAGGAACATTTTAGGGTCTGGGTCAATTTTACTGCATTGTAATTAACAGACACATTTATGACACATTTGGAATGTGTTGCTAAGATGAAACTGAAATGTTCCCAATGGTAACATTTAAAATATTCTCAGACAAACTTACAAAAATGTTCCTAACATGTCACTACAAATAATCCTCCAATGTTTTTGGCAGGAATCTACCTCATATCTCATGTTCCTTCAATGTTCCTGTAAATGGGCCATGTACTTAAGATGTTTCCACTTGAGAATGGGCCTAATAATATCTAAAACTCATTTCTGGGAACATTTCAGTTTCATCTTAGCAACACATTCCAAATGTGCCATAAATGTGTCTGTTAATTACAATGCAGTAAAATTGACCCAGACCCTGAAATGTTCCTAAAATGTTCCCACTTGTTTCTGGATACCCCAGTGACCTGGCAAACAGGATCAAAAGAAATGGGTCAAGCAACAACTTACTGAGTTTTTTTGGCAATCATAAACTATTTAAGTGATCAACCTTCATTTCAGTGTTTAACCAACTGGTTCATCAATAACTCCTCAATGAACTGTCATGACACCAACCTCACTTGGCTCCTACTTCTTCAGCAACTCCACCAATCCTGGAACCCCTGTTCCTGTTGCCATGCAATTATTCAACAGTTCATGCAAGAATACCCTGCTGATGTGAATGCAGCTTTTATCAGTTGACATGGTGATGGCAAGAATATGAACAATATGGAGAAGATGAACCTATGATATGAGGCAGCAAAGTCCCTACTCTTTAGCTGTTATCTCCACCTTGTGGGGGAACTTGAGGAGAAGGCAGCCACTCAGTACAAGATAGATGTGGAGGAGTGGGGTTTGGTACTAGAGGATATCTCTACAGCAAGTGATGTTTCCCTGTATGTTTCATCATTATTTCCAAACTGTGTCAACTCATCATTGCCTTGACAGGGCCCATGATACTCTTTTTAACACTAAACACCCTCTCCTTGAAGCAATTGGCAGCTACACAGGCTGTTATGTTTCTCTGATTGCTGGCAATGCTGAAAAAGATGACAACAAAGGTTTTTTCACAGTGTGAGTTTAGCATTATTTTCCTCATTCCCCATTCCTGGTTTGTTGCTCACATCTTGACAAGTGTTCATTGGTGGCCTGGTGGCTATGCTTCAATGAAGGATTGGATGCAGTGGGATGAGCATACATTTAATACTGGATAGTGGGTCCATTTTTGAGATATGCAGGTGAGACTGGTGTGTTATTATGCTGTGTAGGATGTGCCTATGTGTAACTTACAGTGATCCTCTCCAGACTAGCTACCACAAGCAGCAGGGGCTGAACCATATACACCAGTCATCCAGACACCAAAGATTGTCCCACCCCTCACCCTCCCCAACTCCATGCTCATAATTGACAACATGCCATCTACTGAGGACCCTCCCTCCACTCACATTGGATCAGCTGCCATTATTGGACATCAATCAAACTACTGTTTGCTCCCAGCTAAGAGCACAGCATCAATATCCATAAGCAACACCAAAAAATACAAGCATCTCACCAAATCATATCCCATTTGTTACTTTGAAGACACAGAAAGTGAGGAAGATGACCCTGGCAATGTCGGTGGTGATGGATCATCATCTGGAGATTCTGTGTCCAATGATGTTCCCTTAGACACAAAATGGCAATGAACATCCAGGATCACAACCCACTCTTCTGCCCAGACCTCTGCTCTTGATGCCGACATACAAGAGAGACTACTAAGGAATGGATGTAAGTATCTCTCTCTTTAGCTTTTACCTGTATATCCTGAATAGAGGCATTATTAGGAGAGGATCTTGGAGGAGGTCCAAAGAGCCTCCCAATTTCTTTACAGCCAACTCTCCCCCCCACTACAATCCAAAGGATAGCCAACATGTTGACAACTCAGAGATCATGCTCTACAAGATTTGACAAGATGAAAAAGCACCAAACAAGCACAGGAGAAGGCCCTAACAGAACCCAAATTGATTACACTCAAAGACAGAGCAGAATTCTCAAATTTTGAGTCAGAGGAATTTAGGGCAGAACAGACAGACATTACATATCTTGTCCACATTTGGTATCCAAAAGGCCACAGTGTATGTAAACAATGGTCTTCTATTCCACTCTCCTTGCTCATTCTCTTTAAGGACAGGATGGTCCCTTCCAAGGACTTTCACTGCTTGGGCCAGGGTGCTCAGGCTGTAAAGAAATATCTTACAGATACAGAGAGGACCTTGGCCAGATTGGCCAGCATGTTCCAAGCTGCATTCCCAGATTACTATGAGAAGTACAGGAAGGCCTTTGAGGCAGGCTATTGGACAAAAGAGGATAAGGGCCCTTGGATTAGAAGGGCAATTATCTGGAAACTTCAGGTTGGTCTGCACAGAGACACTCTAGTTGAAGGTCCCACAGCATGCTTTCTGTACAGAAACTATGAGGGTGGGCAATTGTGCCTCCCTGATCTAGATGCCAAATTGAAGTAAGTTAATCACCTCTTCACATTGAGCTGACTATTGAACCTTCTCAGATACTGCTCTGGGGACATCATCATTTTTATGGCTGGTACTCTATATCACTTGGTCACCAAATGGGAGCCAGCCCCAATGAAGAACAACAATTTCCTAACCCCCAGATGCATCAGACATGCATTTTTCTTTTCTCAAAAGTCCTACAATACCCTTAAGGGCAAGCCTGCTGGCTGGGCACAGAAGATTTGTAGTGGATTGATTTAAGATAACCTCTCCAGTCAGAAATCATCAACACCACTGTCCCCAACCCTATCAGAGTGACCATTGTCACTATAACAATCAGAGTCCACCACTTGTGCAAGCATATATTTGTTGTTGTTAATGCCAGGCATGGAAGTGAGCAGCAAGAACATCTCAGGTGTTTTATTGCATCTACCTGTATGTGTGTAACAAGAGTCTAGCCAGAATGAACCCAGTAGAAAATCAAGTCCAGTAAAAAATTCCAATCAGTGGGGACCAGCTTCAAGCAACATGTTCTCCTGAGTCAATCATAATCACAAAAGTGAATTAACTCACAAGAAATGACATCATTGCCCTGCATGGATCATTTGACAGAGACAAAGTCTTCAATACTGCAATCATGTTCACTGGAAAGGTGGACAATGCCTCTGTTGACAACTGATGTACAATTTTGAACATGACAATGGAGTGGAGTATCCTGGTTGACATCTCCCCCATTGATATAGCACAGCATGGTCTGTGCACAGGGGCTACTTGGTATATAAGGATAGTTAGTTTAGTGATGTAGTCCCTCAGTTTTGAAATCTCAGGATCTCCTACATAGTCACCACTGCTGTGTGCTATAGTGAACTTGGTCTTCCTACAATACCATCACCTCCCACATCCTCCCTTCACCCATCCTCTTCTCTTATCCCTCTTCACTTTCTCTCACCAGAGCAGTATAAGTAAGAACAGTTGTCCTAGTCTGGTCTCAGTGCTGTCAGTGACTAACACTCACTTAGACAGTGGAACATCCAGGGTCTTATTAACCACTAATTGACTGTTTGTCTGGTATCAGTGTGTCTGCCAGTCTTGGCTGCAGATATCAGCGAGTGACTCATACATTTGGGTGGCTGTGCAGCCTTGCCTGACACAGACCTCATATCTCACACTCCTTTGATGCTCTTACAAATGGGCCATGTACTCAAGATGTTTCCACTTGGGAATAAGCCTAAGAATATCTCAAACTCATTTCTGGGAACATTTCATTTACATCACAGAGATATATCCCAAATATATCCTAAATGTATCTGTTGGCAGGAAAATTGACCCAGATCCTCAAATGTTCCTAAAATGTTCCCATTTGTTTCTAGATACCCTTGTCCTCTGTGATAGTGACACTTGGAAAGAATATCATTTGGATCTCCCCAGAGCATTTGCTCTATGATCTAAACAACTCCTGATTAGATCTAACCTGGACAACAAGTACAAGAGACTTGCTTTGAGTAGTTGAGGATACAGTCCATTCCCATCAATCCAACTAGATGGATGTTGTCAATTGCTGAATCTTGTGATGTCTCTCCAATTATTGGGAGAAGTGTACATGGGATGCATATCCAGTAACATTACCAGTCTTGGTTTCATTTCAGATGGACATAAGAGGTAAAGCAAGTTGTGTTGGTGAGGAGATTGATGAGCCTTTAATATATCCACCATATAATCACTGGTTTCTATGGCCCTTATAGGAGAAGCTTACAGTAATCATGGAAGTGTCACTGCTCTTGAGCTTAATCCATTGAATGTGTTTGGCAATATCTTGGATAACAGTATAAGTGAGAAAACTGATCTGAGACATGTCACATACCTAACTGCCAGGCAACAGCAATCGTTTAACAACCTGATGGAGTGTAATGATTTGGTTGCTAAAGAGGTCATTTAAGAGCTCATTTGCACCAGTCAGAGCTTCCAATACAAGGACATCCCTGGCCTTAGAGCCATCTATGGTTTCAGACTATGCAATATGTCAGCAGGGGTAAGAGTAATCATAGAGTATGAGAAGACACACCTGGCTGTGCTTCAAAGCTGACCTGCCTCTTGCCCCAAGACTGATTCCCTCACATTCATTTCACCAAAGAATTGGAGGAGAAAAGGGTAGTTGAAAAAAGGGTAATTTAAAAAGTTTCACTGTTTTATCCACTATAGCCTACATAAAAGCATAAATCAAGTTTTTTTTTCTGCAGAAAGTTCCACTGAAGGATGCCTTTTTTTGTGTTTATGTAGACTTTATTATTCTCAAAAAGGTGATATGTATCCAGTGCACTGGGTACATATTAGCCTTTTAGGGAATAATAAAACCTATATAAAGACATGAAAAAAGTATCATTTAGTGGAACTTTCTGCAGAAAAAAAAACTTTATTTGTACTTTTATGTAAGTGATAGTTGTTGAAATCTAGTAATGACTAGATGAGACAATAAAGTATATGTACTCCTCAGGAGAAAGAAAGGACTGAGAAGACAAGGGAAGTGATAGCAACTACTTAAGTGACTCATACAAAAAAGCCAAACAAGTATAAATAATAAGTGTCTGGAAGAGGAATTGTAAAATGTCCATAAAAGGTAACACAGAAATGTTCATTTTCAATAATCCTTTTCTCATCCATTTATTAAAAAAACTTTATTGTAAATTAATTTTACTCTTTCTAATAGTATACAAGATAACTATATGATTCTAATCTTTTTAGCACAGATTCCTAATATTTAAATAAGCAATTCATATGATCTGGGAATGATGGGATTTCCCAAAATAGATAATTTAATAGGAGATTAGATGGGCAAATTAGATTAAATAGCTTGATGAAATATATGATTGTATAAGTGGTTGTATAATTTTCCAAAAAAGATATTTTTTAGTCAAATCTCTGATGGCAGAATAAAATTGCCTTTTTCAGTAATTTTCATTTTAGGCAATTAATGGCAGCTATATGACTTCTAAATTTAGAAATAATTTCTAAAAGAAAATGTTGATAGACTGACTCAATCTTTGCTTAATCTTGAACTGGCCTAAACCTCTATTGAGTTTAACTAGATTAGATTGGAGATTGGATTAGAGATTGAGAATAGAGATTTGAGAGTAGAGAATTTGTCAGGGTTGGATACCTGCTTACTTGTTAGGCACCAGAGGTGTAGTGGGATGGATGGTTAATGGATGAAAGGGGGTAAGAGGAAGTCCAGGGGAATGTGGCGACAAAGGTTTGGAGATTTGTGATTGTAGGGATGAACTGGTTGCCAAAACTTATCAATGAAATTGAATAGTTGGTGTTTGAACAACCAAATGTCTTCTTTGATTCTGAGGGTTTCTCCTAGTTTGTCAACTCAAGCACACACTTGTCCAGCTCAACACTACTTACTCAAATTCAATGATAAGTATTGGATGCCAGTGTTCCCCCACAACACCACATCTCCCAACCTTCATCTATCTCATTCCCTAGGTCTCTCCCTTACCCCCTTTCATCCACTCATCACACCTCTGGTGCCTAGCAATTAGTAAGCAGGCATCCAACCCTGACAGTAGAGGGATTTTAGTGTAAGATACAGAAAAGATTGAGAATGGAAAAGATGTCCTGGAGGGTCATCCTTATATACTCCCAATCCTGTTTACATAAGGTCTACTAATTCTGAGTTAGAGTCCATACTTTCCTTAAGGGTGACTAATTATGAATGGAGAAGTGTTGTTGGGCTGTGTTATGAGTCATGGTAGAGTCAGAGAAGAACCATCATCTCTGGCCTCATCACTCCTGCCTTCATCATCTTCACCATCATCATTGTCACCTCCACCATCATCTTCATCACCTTCACCATTACCATCATTGTCATTATCATCTGGCATGCCCACAGCCATAGAGATGGGGGTCACCAAAATCCATGCTGCAGCCAATGAAGACCCTCCCAAATGACAGGTGTTTAAAAGGACTCTTGATCCAGTTCATCAGCAAAACAGCAAAATACTTTTTTGATGTCTACTTTTCTTCACTTTTTCTCACTTATTTAACACTTTTTCTTTACTTTTTGGGCCTCAACTTCAGTTATTGATGACCACCACCAGAGTATCCCAGGTAATATCAGATGGAACCTCTATCATGTGTTAACTAACAGCAGTGTATGCCATGAGGGGACAACATATGGATACCATAACCACTGCCCAATTTTTATATTCCCATTACACCAGTAGTTCTAGATTCTTTATTATCTTTATCATCCACTGCTTCAATACCATAGATTAAAAATTGATGTGAATATTGATTCTCAGATTGAGCCACAATACCCCATCTATTCCCCAGCAGTCTGCCTTGACCAGGTTTCAAGAGGTTCTGGAGGAAACCTTCATGAAAACCAAGTCCCTGGTAGTCAATTCTATCCAAACAAAGCTTGTTGGCTAAATTGGCTATCTATAGGGGGCCATGAACAAAATATGAAATACCCTGACTTTGTTGTGTCAAAGACTATTCCCACTCAACATCAAACCAGTTGTTTTAAGTACATCACTGCAGTCCTCAGGGTCAAGGTCAACTGTGAAGGTATAGCCAGTATCAACAGGTCTCTTTTCCATTTTAAATGCTTTAGGATAGCTGGGTGAGTACTCAATAGAATTAGTGAGAATGCTGTGTGCTCATCTATCTGTTGATGGAGTTCTCCCATCATACCTCTTCTATGGGTCCATGTGCACCTGGCTCCAATGTCATGTTGATGAAGGCTGGGAAGTGCTGGCTGTCAGAGCCACTCTGCACCAAGATGAACTCTAGAGATGACCACAATCATGAGTCACTAACCATTTCTTGAGTAGCTTGCCCTTGACAACAGAGACACTGTGAACAACAACTGTTGGTAAGGGTCTTCAAACCAAAGGGGATAAGGTAATTGTTTCCCATGATTGTTACACTGTTCATGTGCACCACATTATTACCCTTGATCCAATGATCTGATCCCCTTCTCCTTTCCCTCACTCACAGGATGCATAACAGTATTTTCAGGAGTGGAAAATGATGTTGAAAATGGTAATGAAACTAAAAATCCCATTGGCATATTCACAGTCCTGAATATTGTCATTGACATTCAGACTTTTCTTGCTAAAGATTTTGCTTTTTCAAAATGATACAATAAAGATAAAGTAATCTTTATAGTTTTTACTAGAATATATTAGAAAATTAATACTCCTGTGGCAACATTACAAGTCTGTGTGGTATATAATGGCATATTACATCACACCAGCGATAGTGTCCTATTGTACCATCACACCCCATCAGATTGCCTGTAATGGGAAAGATGGAGAACTGTCAGACAGCAACAGTGAAAGTCAGTGAACTATCACTCTACAATGGGGAAAGTTGAGGAACACACTTCCTGCAATGGTGAAGATGGTGAATCCACCCTTCTCCAACTTTCCCATTATGGTTTGACAGTTTTCCAACTTCCCTGTTGTACTTTAGCAGTTCTCCCAACCTTCACCATTACAGAGTGACAGTTTCCCATCTTTCTCATCACAACCAGGACATTCCCCAATCATTCCCATCACAGGCAATCTGATGGGGTGTGATGGTACAATAGGACAATATGATGGTGTGATGTAATATGCCATCATATACCACACAGACTTGTAATGTTGTCACAGGAGTATTAATTTTCTAATATATTCTAGTAAAAACCATAAAGACTACTTTATCTTTATTGTATCATTTTGAAAAAGCAAAATCCTTGGTAAGAAAAGTCTAAATGTCAATGACAATATTCAGGACTGTGAATACATCAGCAAAACGATCAGAGTGCTGTGGTACTGAGTGTGAATTTTGGACTCCCGATCGTATTTTCGAACCTGCTGTGAGGCTGCGCTGCTGTGATCATTCTCTGGAGTGCTGGGGTCCTGGAGTGCTGGATAACAGTGGGTCAAGTTCTGTGGCACCACACAGGAGTTAGTAACCTGGAGGTGAGAGGTAGTGCGAATATAAGTCAAATTTTATTGTGACAATATCAGGTAGGTACACGATACCAGGTGACCAGGTGACTATGGACGAGAACTACATAGATACTGGAAGATGTCTTTATCAAAGTATGCATTGAGGAAGAACACTCTCTACTCCACTCCATACTGTTTTTACTTGTAAGCCTAGTATCTGCCTTTGCGCCAAAGCAGGGGACAAGCTGAATGGGCATACAACAGTGGGAGAGGGGGATAATGTCACCGATACGTGAATTGTCAGTGTGGAACGCACATTTGAAGACATATAAGCCAGTGATGGGGTCAGGGATAGATGTGCGGATGGGAGGGGTGGCAGTGAGCTGAGGGATGATATCAAACTGTTGGGCATAGACCAGGTACGATGGGGCATTGGGGACTTCTACATCCCAGATTGGGTGGATGAGCAGCCGGATCTGGGCAACGCTATATCCTGGAAAGGAATATCAGAGGCTAGGGTGAGTAGGTCTGGCCTAAATGCTTACCATCGAGTCCGATATCCAGCGATAATGTAGGGTTGGCACTATTGTGAACGGAGAGCACAGAATCATATTGTCCAAGGGGCCATAAGTTGCAGGGTGGCATCACAGTAAGGCATCGAGGATCAGCGACTGAGCTGTCATCCAGTGATCACGTCTGCATGCGGAATGAGTGCCACACCATCACATTTTTGAAAGGGAGCCGGGAGTTCGCTGAAGTTCTCTGTCGCCCACCAATGTGATGAACTGAGGGGTTTCAAAGGTGATCAGCAAAGAAATCAAGGAGGGCTGGTCGAAGATCTGGGAGGTTGTACTTTTCAGCAAGAAGATCAACAGGTATTCGGGCAATATCCAGTTTTCGGTTGAGGTTGAAGGCGGCCTGTGAGGTCAAGAAGGTACATGGTGGCTGTGGTATATTTATAGGGCCCTCTGATGTGGTGTGTGCAATTAAGGCACCAGCAGTTGCAAAAAGATCGACTACCTCGCGAGATGGGCCACAGGCTGTGCTCACAGTGTCAAGCTCAGCGATCCAATCTGCATTTGGCTCGTCGTCTGGTTCCTTGCCATCATTGTCCCCCTGGTTGCCGAGTGAGTTATAGATGATGGATTCTAGATCGTCCCCAGCCTCGTGGATGGCTGTGGCAAGATTGAAGAGATGTCTCTTCTCGTCATGATCTAGATACCGGCAGATCTGAGGACCATACTGACCATTATTGGTATTCTCGGAGGGGACTTTGATTGCATCAATGTGAGTGTGCTTGGTGGGATCTGCAGACCACTGGATAGGGGGTCTGGACCAACAGATGCTCATGACGACACTGTGGAGGAGCTCAAGCTTCGGAATGAAGAAGTGGTCAAGTTGCTTTTTCCTTTCCCAATCCTTGCTTTGGCGTCGAGGATAGCTTGCTTATTTTGATGGAAGAGGGTGAGTGCATTGGATATTTCTGTTAGGGTATGACTGCTGATTGAGTGTGACTGTGCTAGATACCGGAAATTGGATAGTGCCCTGATGCACAGGACAAATTCCTTTGGGGCGGTGTCAGCAATGATGGAGATGATGGAGCGTTGGATGTTACAGTGATCCCTGCCAGTGACCTGCTTCAACGAAGAGATGCCGGCTTTGAAATGACGAAAGCCAACACAAGGTTGGAGCAGAGAGAAATGTATATCAATCTCTGCATTTCCGACTGTCAGCGCGTTTGCTGTCATGAAGAAAACTCCGTTCAAAGATTTTATAAATCAACAAAACACAAGATATTCACGACGTTCGACGACCAACTCGAACATCACACTCCTTTCATTTTCCTTTCCCCTCCCCTCTTACGACACACGATGCAAAAAGACAAAACAATGAAGACATCATATTGGTTCACTAGGGTCAATTGCCCTCCACGACGATACACGAGTACACTAATCATCCAAGTTCCTTTCGAAGTCATGGACCTCCCCCTGGTCCTCGGCAAGAACACTTTCGGCTACTTCCTCAGCCAAGGTCCCTCCTTCCGAAACTCCAGCTCCATCCGATACCTCGTCCATCGCCATGAGACCGCTCCGCGCAAGCAGCAAGAGTTGTTGGATCTGAATCTGATCCATCACCTGACTCAGCGACTCGAGAACTTGCCAGATCATCAAGCCTCTCTGGCTCGAGTGAAGAACGACCGCTCTCAACTCCTGAACATTCATCGTCTGCCTCTCCTCCACTCCTGCGATAGTCGGAACGTCCAGTTCTTCTTGCTCGAAGATAGTTGGTACGGAATGCCTCTGATGAGGGAAGACCGCGGAGTTGTCCTTTGAAGTAGTTCGAACGAACATAAGGATGGTACTTGACCAACGGAAGAGCCCCAGCTGAGCGGATGCAACGCTGCCCACTCACAGAAGATCCTAGGATAGGTTGCTCATCAAGGACCCGCGTCATCATGTCGAATTCCTCTCGAGACACGATGGAAAGGACTTCTTCTTCCTGATGAAGCGGCGACATCGACCTTTCCTCGGCGGAAGAACTTGAATCTCCTTCTTCCTCTTCCTCCATTGGCGCGTCTGTTGGTACCTCAATAGAACTGGCATCCTGGGTTCAGATGTTTAGTCCAGACAAGAAAGGACTAGACTAACCCCCTGAACCTACCTGGTTCACCGTCACTTCCAGTTCACCCACAGGCACCATCAGAATCCGACTCTCTCCAGCCAAAGGCGCTTCATGATACGACGACTCAGAGGAATACTCCAATCCCGAATCCTCAGTGGGAACATCAGGCGACTGCTGCTAAGAGTCAACGTTGTGGTTAAGGTCACAACAAGAAGACTCTTACCTTGCCACCACAGGTACAGAGTTTGCTCTCACTGGGGGCAAGGGGTGATGTACTGACAAGGCACATTGCAAGTACATTGCAAGTTCTGGGGCTAAAGAACTAATCATGTACCAAACTGGCACATGTTTAGCATATTCAAAATACACCAGACAGAT
>Ga0307513_10002902_pt1 | contig 23452 bp, 17 predicted proteins | sample 15_EM_MG_FD_202174 | JGI IMG/M metagenome (GOLD analysis project Ga0307513, IMG submission 202174) | Populus trichocarpa ectomycorrhiza microbial communities from riparian zone in the Pacific Northwest, United States - 15_EM | ecosystem: Host-associated > Plants > Roots > Unclassified | place...
AATAAAGATGAAAGGGGCTAGGGTCCAAAGCGAAAATGTTCCAGCGCGTCCTTCGCTATCCATGTGGGGAAGCGCCGTCGTAATCCAGGACACGTACGGAGTAATACGCAGCAGCGGACGGCGTGTCGATCTGGGCAAAGGGTTGAAATCGTTTGAGACCAGCCTACTGGGAATCGGGATCGGCGTGATCACCACGTTCTCTACACGAGGCCTGATACGTCTGACACATGGCATTGAGGCTGTGAAGATATGGAATAGCCGGAAGCGGGTGAGTTTTCAAGGCCGTGCTCCTATGAGCCTGATCATCGCAGCCGAATTGGGCGCCCGGCCGTGACTCGGCGTGGGATGGGGGATGCTAGGGCGAAACCAGTAAATCCTATGCAATATATCCTTGTCACTAGGACTCCTTGGTTCCTAATTTGAGGGACTGGTGCCTATCTCCCGGTCCATCGGCCAGTAAGACTACGACGAGCCGAAGTGCTCTAACACGGGGAATCGACAGAAGGAAGTCACATACTCAGAAGTACCAGTAACAAGAAACTAACCTAGTGTGACAGTATAACATAAGCTCTGTATACTGAGTGCAAGGACAGCGAGGGAGCATCCGCAGGTCGCCTGATTGCGACAAGAGAAAATGGTGGGACTCGATTTTGTATATTTGTGTGTGTAATGTACGTGCCTGACGTTGAAGGACTTTTAGCTCTTGAATCTTTTTGGTACGTACTGGAGCTCTGAAGCGGTCAGATTCAAGAGGCAGTTGCCAGGGTGTATATATAAAAGTAAGGCCCTCACCATAGTAATGTATGACGCTAGGGATGTAGCGATTTCTTTGATCGCTCATCCGCAGAGGTTGGAGATTGTAGGATGCAGTCGCTGTTTTCGCTATACAACGAGTAACCATGGAAGGCGAGTTATAAATATGGTCTGAGAAGAGAATACCATCATCCTATCGGGCGAAGGTTGCACACTTTGAGGCGTCGACAAATGGGGCTGCACTCTCCTCCGGCTGTGCGTTGAACTACATAAAAAGGCTTTTGTACCATGTAGAGGAGATACAAGGGTGCGTGATATACACTAAGATAGGCGGGGGGGACTGGGTGGGCGCTCTGACTGAGCGGCGTACATTTGATCCAGCCTCTGTTTGAATGTGAAATTTGTCACATCGAGAAGTGGTTCCGTTTTCCTTGCACCTGCTTTGTGCACAATTGTGAGGCTGAACCAACACAACACCACAGAGTGCTAGAGCCGAGGGGGTAAGGGAACACACACACAGAGTCGACAGGCTCGTCAATCTTCCACGATGACGCTATGCAATAGAATAGAATTATTGAGCTTGGTTGTGGACTTTTGTTCTGAGGATTTGGATTTCTCCGTATTTGGTACAAAAACACTGTGCCCGTCCCTTGAACCCGACCACTCCCGATGGTGTCAGCGCCGTGCTCTGGCCTTTGCCGCAAGCGTGGGTCGAGTACGGAATGCCATTCAATTGTATCAATTAGAACGGAGCGCTAGCCAGCAAATTCAAGACCGGGTTTCACCGCAGTCGGTGTTTAAGCAACAGAACTGCACCGACTCTCAAGGTATCAGGTTGTCTGCTAATGAGCGGGTTACACAGTGGGCGACGCGGCGGCGAGGTGTAGGAGTGGCTGGCTTGGTCGTCGCGTCCTCAGAACTAGGTCAGTTCATTTTTCCCACCGACAGGAACGAGAGTTGAACTGTTAGTCAATGTGCTAGACTTTACGGAGTTGGTCATCAATCTGGGGACCGCCATATTTAGCCGTTGATTTGCCAAATGTTTAAATAAAGGATGGCCTTTACATTACAGGGCAGAGGTATCACGGGTAAGCATGCACTGTGGTCATACACGGGAAGGTTAATCTTTATCGAGATCTTGTGCCACGCACGATTGACACCGAATTCTCCGTAGTTCTAGCTAGGATTAGCATTTAAATGCCAATCGGTGCTGCATTACCCAAACCAGGGCTTAGGTGTCGGACTCATACTGGATTGCGGGTGATACAGTAGGTCTATTAGTAAGTAGCGTATGAAACTTGTAATTAACCACAGTATGCAGCTAGTAGCACGGAGTCCTTCATCCCACTACCTTCGCTGCTGTTCTAATGGTTTGATTTAACGTACATAGGCGCGCGCATTATTGAGATCCTTAGTCTAGTCTATGCAAGGACAACTAGCCAATTATGAAGCTTCAGGGCCAGCCATTCGAAAGATATGATCTATAGGGGGCTTTGTTGGTACTGGCATCGCTCGTAGTGCCGCTTAAGGTTCTGTCGCAATTCTTCTTTGCCGCTAAGAAATATGACCGAGAGTCAGCATGGCCGCACAAGGTTGTACTCAGATAGACTCACCACCGCTCGCAGTTAGCATATTTTGGGTATTGATGTTGATGAAGATTCTCCTTCGACGCGAAGCGCTTGTCACTATTCCAGGATATCAGCAGGGTACTACTTCCCGTCGCGTAAACACCCCTACCAATTCGGCGTTTTACAATGACCACCACCACCACATGGGAATGGACGGAGGTCCAAGTGCTTGCTTCGGATGTGTGTTATGCCTCGGTCCCTTCGTAAGAACGTCTCTCTGCAGGATTGAGTGCTGTCCACTGCGGAGGGAACTTGGCACATCCATGTAGGTTCTCTGGAATCCGGCGGGGATATATCTTTAAGCCAGCTCACGAGAATCGATCGTCGGTTATGGTCCAATGGCTCCTGTTGATTTGCATGCCTCCATGGCTCCCCTAAGAGGGCCTGCCATCGCTCGATAGGGGTTTCGGGTGTTGACACTATAGGGCTGGGTATGGTCGACTCGCTCGGTGACAACGAAGACGAGTACGACAGGACCGATAGAGGACTTTCGAGGCTAGCAAGACCTACTCGAAGGTATCAGGACACGGAAAAAATAATCCCTGATGATGATTACTGAGAGTAACCCAAAGTGGACAGAGGACATACCCGAATGATTCGATTGGCACGGGAAACCAGAGCCATAAGCCAACTCATGTACGTATTCGTATAATGCGTGCTCTTCGTTGAAGAATACAACCCCGTTTCGGACTCTTTTCTCGTGAAACCAGGCTTTGAAGGCGTCAGAGTCGATAATTTGTTGACATATGGTGGTAAGGTCTATGTCATTATATTCTAATGGTGTATAGACGTTGTACGCTGTTTGGTGGTTCATTGGCGGCGTTGGGAGTTGCGTTGAAGACACAATCTCCGGACCATCTCCAACCCCCTGTTATATAGCAAAAGATCATGGTATGTGGAACCGTCCTCCAGTCTACAGATGGAGTATCATTGTATCCTGGATCGGTACCTGCATTCTGATGGAGGGTAGAGGTAATGATATCCGGCACGTCATCCAAGTATTGTAGTAGACGAGTTCTGTTTAAGGGATAGTATTGGACCGCATGGCTACAACTGAATAAGAGTTATACCGCAGGGCCGGACCTGATTAATCTAGGTTGGCCCTAGTCTGAACTGTGTACTACAGTTCGGCTCAGTGGGGGTACTCCTCTATCCATGCCTTTCATTAATGTTCATTAAGTGACACTCGCGTGGGAACGGACACAGTACTCGGCTCCGTAAAATGCCTCAAGATATCCAGTCTTCTAGTTTGAACTCGCCTGGTGATTCGTCGATCGGAACAAGTGCAGACACAGCGGGCATCGCCGAATTCAATCGAGTATATTAAGTCCACTCACGTCAACGGTTTTTAGTCTGGAATCAGTTAAGCTTACGTAAGCTTACGTCATTCCCCCAAATAGGTTTATTGGTCTGCCCAAGCTGCTCAACCGAAGGGCAGGGTGCACATAAACTCCAGCCTCCAACGTTTGTGGGGCGAGTGTTACGTTGGCCTATTTAACGATATGTTATCGGTCAATCCAAACGGATCGATTCACCAAACTCGCGGGTCATGCTGGGAGCGCACCGTGATTGCAGTCATCCATCGATGGTGGCCTAGGGCGCCAAGGAGACATAGAGTCTTGGGCGTAACTGGCCCGTGGGCCAGTTGATCGCCACTCCGCCTAACTACCGTTCCTGGCCAGTGGTAGAGGCCAAATTCGGATCGCTACGGGGACGGAACAAAATACCCTTCAAAGGTACACTAATTATATGGTGTTAAGGTACACAAGTATTGTGGGCGAAATATATGAGGACGACCAGAAATGACCGCGTGGCGGATGTACCTAAGAGACGGGACCGGCGGAGATATTGGACCTTGATGAGACTGCATCTAAATACGTTGGAACAGCGTTCGGTGGGTCAAGGGTGGGCAGTTATAGAGGAGTTTTTGAGTAAGATCGAGCATTCTCCCCTAGACCCTCGCGAGGTGTCATAAATCTGTTCAAGTGGAGTTTAATGCACAACCCGATGAGTGAATGAAGTATTTGCCAGCCCAACTCCGCCTCTCAGTGTTAGACCCTTCGATCGGGTCCCCAAAAACGAGTAAAAGAAAACGTGCTTGTTAAGGCCCACCACAGACACGTAGGGATACAAAATCAAACGAATGAGTCCATATATATCCGTGAATCGCTGCGGCTTCGCAGACTCCCAGCTCCCTTCCAACTGCCAGCGCTTAGGGTTCGCGATCAAATCTAGTGGCGCCGATGGACGGGTGGCGTCGGCAGTCTATCCGGCAAAGAAAATATTGGGGCTGACCGACTCCCGAGTCCGGTATACTTTTGACGTCACGCATGTAATTGGAAATAAAAGGCGAGGGTAAGGGCAACGTGTGAATCGTGGTCAATTGTGCTGGTCTTGTGCTGGACAACGCCTTTTGTGACGCGTCATATTTTGACGCAACTCAGCCCTTCCGCTGTCGACGGGGTGTGAGACAGCGGTGACGAAATAGCTCGAGTGAGTGCTCTACCATTCACATATCTCAATCTGTGGGTTGCAGTGCTGTTGTAAATTCTCTTGTGAGGTAAAACGCTTCGTGCTGCAGGCGGTTTCGATGACACTCAGCTAAGCGGTGAGAGTGGAACGGGGGGGACTGCGTACCAAGTTGGCATTCCGCATCCACCATGACAGGGATATGGCCTATGATTCAGGTGCTTCCCTCGAATATGAGTGATAGCACGGTCCCAACGACGGAAGGTTTGTCCACAAATGCTGTCGGGCATAGGCTGCGAAGGATTTGGGACCCCACATATCCAAGTAGATTGAATGTCGGTAGGGTTGGGTTGCTGGACCAACATTTGCCTCAACACGGAGTGTCCGCCTACCTTGGGCTCGTGCTCGTTGTTCCGATGCCAATCGGAATTCTCGAAAGACTGCCACAGGTCGGACAAATTGGGAGACAGGGTGGGAAGGCGAGTAGGAGTATGAATGGTCCGCGGTTCCACAGTATAGTGAGGGTGAAGTTGAAGGAAAATCCTCGCGCCTTCTTCACGAGATAAATTTAGACCGTTGATGGCAAGATCGACATTCCAGTCGATAAAAGGGTCTGAGTTCACTATTTGGTCAATGAACAGTGGATCAGAGAGGCTAGCCAAGTCATCATCTGTCGGATCCTGTGGGTTGTGAGGATTCATGGTGGGTTCTATCGACCCACCGATTCTACTCTAAGGGCTTATATCCCAAGCATGGGCCCGTCTGAATTCGGATAGGAGCGGGCATTGGAACTGGCATCCAATGTGGTTTACAATATGATCTCGTCCATACTCACCTCGATTTTTTCGGTAAACGGAACCACAGGTGGAATAAGCTTATCACTTGGAACGGCAGAAAATTTCCGAGCTGACCGTTATTCCAAGTACTCGCCACCCTTGACGGCCTCTGGCGGTAGCCGAGCACATCGAGACTGGAAGGAGACTTGAAGAGATCTAGAACAGTCAACGTATGGGGAGTCTGAACGAAAGGGACAAAGCTCTGTTGCTTCCAAAGCGGGTAGCCGACAGTTCAAAGGATGTCTTCACCATTTGGAGGGGTTGGGGAGTACATCCAGCTGCCAATGGATCCGTACCCATCGGCCAAATACGGACCACTGACAACAAATTTTCTGGAGACCCAGAGAAGGTAACTTAAGTCCAGGCCGCATGACCCAAACGGGGGTACACTCACGCGCCTCATTCAACTATCAATACGTGTACCCGCCTTCGGTGGAAACAGGTCGAATATCACGATATGCTGGCCCATGGGGTTGGACGGTGCGATGATGGAGCCGCTCGATGTAGGATAAGCCGCAGCTATTGGAGGTCCACTTGATCGAGAAACCTTGATAAACGGACACCACGGCTTGCTCTTGTTGTGGTTTGTCATTCCAGTATGACCATAGGAATCGTCGGGGGAAGTTGATGGGACATCGGTACAAACCCCTACTGAATAATTTATGGGTTTGGCAACCAATGTTGGAAGGCTGGATGCCTCCACCTCCAGCGATCGATCAACGTGCGAGGGCGCGGGGGAGGCTTGATTCCGTACCCAGACTCCAGAGTGGCCGTGTATTTCAATATAGACAATGAAAGAGGCCGAAGCTCAAGCCGAAAGGGTTACCCGACTCACGGCGCGTCGAACCTCCGTCCTTCGCGCGTTGTCCTTGGAAGGCAGGGTCATCTTACTGGCCAGGACGCGTACAAAGGAACGCACAGCAATAGACGATGTGTCGGGTTGGGCAGAAGGGCTAAGTATGTGTGGGGCATTGGAATCGTGATGCACACGACAACCACGCTCTCTGCGTGAGGTCTGGTGGGTCTGGCGCAGAATATTAAGACCATGATAGTTTGAAATATATAATTGGCGATAGGCCTTTCAGGTCGACTCCAATGAATCTCATCGCCACGGCCGACCGGGAGGCTGGTAGTAGCGGGGAGTGGGTTGGAGAATGCTAGGACGAAGGAGCACCTTACGATTATATCCACACTACTATATCTTTTCAGATTTCAGGTTAACGTTCCAGTTCAGGCTGTCTCCTTATCCGTGGACGGTGCTAGTGGACCGGGTATACCACTCGGCAATCCGATAATGGCGCTGTATGTCGCCTCCGATAATTTTGTGAGTACCAACAAGGAGGCATGATATGCGCGTGCTGCGGTACCGGTACCTCCCTGGGCTTTCACAACGGTTCCTCATCTGTCGCCAAAGTGTCAGGATTTTGGATTTCCCCGTATTTGTAGACTGCTGTATGCCCGTTTAGCTTGTTTACATTATATCATACGAGTTGGACCCGACCACATCTGACTCGTGTCCGGCGATGCTCTGGCCTCCACTGCGTGTGCGGTTCCTGTATGGAACGCAGTATTTCAACACAAAGTTCTATCAATACAACTTCACCGAATGTGTTTCAGTACATTGAAGATCTCGGTATTGTGTGCCTGACATTATGGATAGATATTCATTAATCCGTTCCATGCACACTGAGCTACGGAGCGATTAGTCGGTGTTGGCATGTTCCTGAGGTCCTGAAATGGTCCCTCCTTGCCGGTCAGAGAGAGAGGCGTGAGTCGGGGCTCGTGTGGCATCCCTTCACAAAGATTCCGCACCACCGCGCCGGCAGCCGGCGTGCATTGTTGACGAAGCTTCTTCTCTAGTACGAAGCACGGCTGATCACTACCGGAATCTGAGCATGGTACCGTTTCCTGTCATCTAACTAAACCGACCAATCCCGCCTCGTACAGCGTCCGCTATCACCATCCAAGAGCCGACAAAGGTCTACATGCTTCTTGAAGCACGTGTGCATTGGGCCGCGGTCCCATCGTGGAGGCGTTCTTCCGCAGGATTGAGTGATGTTGGAGGAAGCTTGACACACCAACGGACGTTTTACTCTGGAGTTCGGTTGGGACATACAGTTCAGCAGAAATCATTATTCGTGGTGGTCGTCTGGTTACATTTCTGTTAATGTAAGCCACCATGGAGCGGGTGTCTCCTTCAGTACGGCTTGCCGATGGTTGGTGATGATTTGGCCACGCCACGAGGTGAGTTGAACTATAGGGCTGGTAGGTTGAGAGCGAGCCAAAGTACATACGTAATCTGACGGGGGGCCTTCGAGGGCCGGAAAGATGGGGCTGGGCAATGAAAGGTATTAGAAGTAGCTAGTAATTCAGAACCTAGCGTAGCAAATAAGCTCTATACTGTCGAGAAGCGGCGGGTCTAGGCCATGAAACCCACCCAAACCACTTGGTTGCGATGGGACAGGTACTACACCTGGTAACACTTTCTAATCTGAATCCTTTCGGTAAGTAGTGCCTGGGATGGAGGAGACGACCACCCAAGTCGGAAACCCTAGAGTTGTGACCTAGGGAACTAGGGTGTGATGAGAACTTTGGTTGACGGGTGTGGTTGGGGTTATATTTCCAGTCACGATTAACTTGTCGCGTGGCATGTTTTTGTGTATTGCGCGACATTTGAAAAATCCGATAAATCTTAGCACTCTAATTAGGGAAGCAATCAATACAACGGGCCAATCAGAATACAAGCGAGTACCTAGGAGCCGGATCGTAGGTCCGATTTGTAAGGCTGTAAATTGACCTCTCGATATACTGATTTAATAAGCCCTTAAAATTCTCCGAAAACAAATGCTGGTGTTCGTTTATATTGTAAGCTCCCTCTTTGAAGGTGGGGCATTTCCAAAATGAATCTGGGCTTGGGCCCACCCATTCATCCCCCATTATCTCTGTATCTAGATAAGTCACTTGGAGGCCTCCGGCATTCCAATTCGAATATTTAACTTGTAGTAAGCTCTCTGATATGGCTGTGCCCTTTCCCAATTTCGCTCGTCCCTAGGTTGTTATTCACCCACCTACGGAAATTACCTTCCCCCTTGTCTAGTCCCTGACTCACTCACGTCAAGCCCCGGCATTGCTGCCTCTTGCCATTGTTTCCTACTCAGCAACGCCGCACTCTCAAATGTCTAAAGTAATTATTTCACTACTTATCATGGTCTAATGTTTGGAAGTACAAGTATATTCGATCTTTCGCGACCGTCCCACATAAAGACGCTGCTTCTAGGTAGTCCTCCGAACCTCTTTGGCCCTTACCATCTTCAGGGGCTATCACGGCCAGTCGCATAGAAGCTGCCTTTCTGGGTGGTAATCAGGATTAAGCTTGAGTGCCATGCGTGTGGCCGGCGCCGAGAAAGTACGTGTGGATCGAAATCTATATATGTTATAGAGTTGTCTCGGGGCTAATCCGGTAGTCGCGGGTTTACTCCTGGTGAATATGAAGTGTGGTAACAGCGAAGACTCCGCGTCTTGAGAGTATCATTCCATCCTCTCCTCATCTGCCTTGTTCGTGTTCGTGAAAGCGAGATGGTCTGAACGAGAATTTAACGGAGCAGTGGGCGCATCGAGTGGGCGAGAACGTCAATACATTCGGTAGGTTCCTCGAAGTAACACCGGACAATGCGGTCATGTGGTTTGAACAGAACCATGCGACCTCGGTCCTAGGGTTTTACGTCTGACAGCGTGCCTGTGCAGGAAGACAACGCCAACCGGGTACCGCCCGCGCATAACCGATGGTTCTGTATCCGTAATTCGTCCTTGATTGCTCTGGGGACTGTACTGGCGAAGGAATAAGCAATGTGACCATGAAAGGGAAATGATTACCGGAGTCGTAAGCAAACCCCAGGATTCAATCCTCGATGTAACAGTGGTCCATACACCTTATCAGAGGGTTGGACATTTCCGTGATCGAGACTGAGGCTGACGAAGCTAAGTAGGTCAATGGGAATCAACTGCGCCTTTGGGACAATGTTACTTCACTGGCGGCTGGGAGTATAAGTGCGCAAATGAGCTGGGATCCATGTCAGTCAGTAGCATTGTACGGGTGGTTTTCTCGGTTGATCGTTGGTGCTACGATATCTGCGTAATTCGTTGTTACGCACTCAGAGTTACTCGCGCCGGGTGTTCTCTGAAGTTGGATAGCCACCTCCCCAACTGAGTTGCGGTCAGCCGCACTAGGTTCTTCGCATGAGTGTCCCAGAGCTGGCCCATCATATCGTATTTAACAATATCGCCTCTACCAGGTATTGATTAGAAGTACCTATGGAGCAGTGTGGACCGTCGTTATGGAAAATGCTGTGCACGGGAGCTCCCCTTGCTCTTGGTCACCTGGATACTACGGGGTATAAATATTGACAAGGGGTGCTAGGAAGTAATGTTGCTGAACAATCAGGATGGTGTTATATGATCTAGACACATACAGCATGAGGGGGACATTCAAACAAGGGAGATGAATTATAATTATAATCGGGATAGAACAAGCAAGTAATATTTCCGCCTCCCGGAGTGAGGGATCTACATACTGAACTGCCACTGGTACGGTGGTCAATTTGTTTATCCTTTCTGGCCTTGCCAAACATAAAGGGTGGTGGTTGCATGCATAGCGCGTGGCGCGGGCATGACATCACGGCGCAAGATGCCGTCACCGCTTACTAAACACCTATAATAATTCATAATATATATATACCGGACATTGTCCCTGGTATCATAACACGCCGAGCCGGCTCAAGCGGTTCAAATCAAAGAATAGGTTGCTATGAGGCACTCGGTCGGGCACGGCACCGGTCTTGGTGCCGCTTGAGGTTCTGCTGTAGTACCTCCTTGTAGCTACGGAATGGTTAAAGAGATCGCTGTAATCAATATGGTAGTCCTTGAGGTGGCAATCAGATGGGCTCACCACCATTGGCAGCTGGAAGACTTCAGGTACTGGTGTTGACGAAGATTCTCTTTTGACGTGAAGCGTTTCTCACTAATCAGAGTCGTCTCAGCATGGCGCATAAATACTAGGACTCTTCCTACCAATCCGGGGCTTTACAATCTCCGCCACCGCCGCATCGAAACGGACGAAGGTCCAAGTGATTACTTCGGATGTGTGTTATGCCGCGGTCCCATCGTGAAAGTATTTTTCCACATGGTTGAGTGATGTCCACCGAAGAGGGAGCTTGGCATTTCCATTTTTGCTCTTTGGAGTCTGATGGGGATATATCCTGGAGCCATTCCTTGAGAATCGATCCGCGGTTGTCGTTCATCGGCTCCTGTTGATGAGCAAGCTTCCATGGGGCCTCCAGTATGGCCTGCCATCGCTCGAAGGAGGTCCCAGTCACTGAAACCGCAGGACTGGGTACGGTCGACTCGCTAAGCGGCAATGAAGGCGGGGTGGACAGGACTGATGATGGGTTCATGGGGCTCGGCAAGCCAGAAACACCTACTCAGAGAGGTCAGTGCTCGAGGAACCGGTAGTGGGTGTTAATCAACAGGCTACATGTGAGCCCACCGTGGACCGAGGACTGCGGGAAAGCTTGCAAAGGAGAGCAGTGGGCTAACTCAGATACATATGCACACACTGCATACTCTTCGGAGGGGAAAATGACCATTTCCTGGATTGTTTTCTGGAGTGCCCAGTCTATGAAGCGGTCAGAGTTGAGAATATCTTGGATGAGCTGATGGTTAGCAGGGTCCATGCCGTTATGACCTAATGAGAGGGAATTTCTGTGGGTTGTTTGGTTGTTAATTGGTGGACGTTGGGACTTGCGTTGAAGGTGCAATCTTAACCTCCATGCGCTCATTATATAGGAAAAATCGCGGTATCAAAACCCTTAGCTAATATTCAGATGTATTATAAATATGCATTGGGTTCAAGCCTAGTTTGAGTGCCCGGATAGCCGAGAGAAGGAGGATGGGTCGCAGTCTCCGCCCTGCCCGCTGTTCCACGCTGTACGTTATTCAAGGGGCAGATTGGAACATAGTGGACAGCCTAGCCTCAAGGAATAGGTATCGGGCGTGTCGCGACGTATGGGACTTAGCGGATCGTTGAGGTTACTTGATCTAGCTACGCATGCCTGAATATACGCCTTGGTATCCTTGAACAAGCCACATACTGCAGATTCGCTTGGTGTGGGATGCCCTCTGTCCACGCGTTTCATTGTTCGCCAGCGGGGGTCGACACCGGCGCAGGAGTAGAGCGGAGGACTCGGATAATGGGCGCTGTGAGAGGCCACAATATGAAACATACAAGGCAACCAGTCATCTAGGTTGAATGGGTACTGATCCTAATGATTCGTCCAGTCCGCCAACTGTGTTGGACGTGAGCGACCGGTAGCGTGGCAGCAACCGAAGGAGAGCTCGGCAACCGCCGAGACGCAGTAGAACCGCAAGGTTCTTGAGAGAGGGCACACGACCTTGGTGGTGTGCGCATGGATGACCGGCACTCCCGGTGAAGGTTCGAAGACGAGGCTGGAAGGTTTGACAGCGAGGCGGCAGAAACGGTTGGTGCTCTTGTGGCGTACTACTTCTCTTTCGAAGGTATAAGTTCAAGTGTAGGGGACGAAAGTCAGGTTGAATTCATCAAAAGCTATGTACATTCCAAATTTCTAGGATATAAAGTAGTGATATGGGAGTACTAGTGTGGTAGCAAATAAGAAGTGCCCTCCCTCAGCAAGTCAATGAATGGCCACAATCCGTGCAGTTTCCAATTGGTCTATTCTGGCACAGCTTCCAGCCTTTTTTGGTTCAATTCATTCGGCCCTGAAATTTTAATTGAAGAAACCGGTCATTCATTATCCCGCCAAGGGCCTGTGGAAATGTGTCGTCCCTGGCGAAAACTGGGAAGACCATTTGAGAGCGGGGCGTCAACGGGAAATTCAGGTTTCCGCCCACTCGAGTGGGTGCTAGGCTCGGCAGGTAACGGCAAGCTTGACATACTCCAACGTGCCTGGTGCACGGTGGCTTCCATTCCCCGATTCATTTTTCGACTTGTTTCAATCAGAATTGTATTAGAATGACCAGATATGTGAGTAAGGAACGAATTATATATTCTAAATATGAGACTGTGTTACATTGCAGAGCAAGATACGGCGCAAAAGTACGCAGGGACGCATGTAATCGGCACAGGTAGCTCGGGGATCAACGATAAGAGACAATACCGTGCATAGATAGGAGATAGTAACCAAGGGTCATGCCGGGGGTTGTAGAGTGGAAGGTGAGTGGAAATGAGGGAGAGGGAGAACTGGATAATGTGGCAGGCATTACCAGTATGCCTATGTCTTACTCCTAGTGAGACTGATATACGAGTTGGATTACCCGTGTCAGCGTTTTGTATTTCCCCATATCTGTAGACTGCTATATGTCGGTCTAGCTGGTTTACTTTATAACACACGAGTTAGACCCAACCACATCTGACTCGTGTCCGCCGATGCTCTGGCCTCCACTGCGTGTGCCATTCCTGTACGGAACGCTGTACTTTAGCAACGGTTCCAAGGCCATCGAGGAGGGGTAAATATAAATAGGAGGACGTCTGATACGTCTATGGGGTGCACCCCCATCTATAAGACAGCATAGAAATAAATAAATAGATTTTATGAATTATAGGGGCCTAACGACCGGGAGGTCGGGCTGAGGCAAGCAGCTCACCCGTTGAACTCGTGGTTACTGGCATGTATTCGCTCATATTCTGGTCGTTATGTGGCTCTGATCCGTCACATTTCCACATCGCCGCAACTTGATCGGGTCCATTAAAACTCCAGAAGGATAAATACGGTTGTCTACCTCCACTATCTCCTCCGAGTTAGGTGTCAGAGCGACTCGCCGAAGGTTCGTTCTTCACCTTCCATAGCCAGGAGCGCTTGGCAAAGGTTATATTCGAGTTCCATGTTGCAACTGGTACTATGTAACCGTGCATAGGCTTCTTGATACTGCAACCGAGTGAGCAATAACGTTATGAAGTGGTTCCGTCCTGAGCGCAAAGCCTCCCGGTTCTCTCCGGTGAAATGAAACGGACGACGGCCGATTGAGAGTTGTTGACATTGAGCCTTGCAATTTTAACTACGCTCCTGCTTGCTCCACTCAAAACTGAACAGTGTGAACGTGTGAAGCCGGATCAATGTTGATGCCGGAGGAGCGTACATTTGGTGGGGACCGTATCGCCTAGAGGGCGCCCACAAAGTTAAGCGCCAGGAATTACATGCAAAGCATGTGCCAGTCTGTACTGGCCGTACTGGTTCACTCCACCAGTTCGTACTGGTCCCGACTGCTTTAGATTTGTGGATCTTATAAGCACGCTAAATTCTGCAAAAATGTTCAGAGATACACCGGCCCTATTTGAATACAACACAGCAATATTATATTCTTGGGCACAAAAGATGCAAACACATTGGCAAACGGAAGTGAACTGCGTAGCTGAGACAAACCCAGTAGGAACATCAAATTGTGATGAGGAGATTTGGTTCGCAACCGAGGCCAGAGTGTCTAAATGCCGTGGTTGTAAAAGACACACTCAGTGAGTGCTTCTTGTTCTAAACCTTCACGAGACGTCAGGATGTCATATATCTGTGCAAGGAGGATGTTATTAAGCAATTTCGACGAGCGAACTGGAAAGGCTTTACCTCTTGCGGGGGCTCAAGACCCATGGCATTCGCTCGTTCCCATCGCTCCAGGCGGGAAACACCCACACAGGGACCGTACTCACAGCTGAGGTCAAATGTTCGCAAAATGGTGATAAATTTCGATTCATTTTCCCCATGGACTAGAACATGGCTTGAGCTGTAGCTCAGCGGGTTAAGAATTACAAAATTACTCACTGATTGGGAGGCCGTTTTGCTTAGCCTTTGCTTTGCCATATATCTTCGTGTATCTTTTATCCTTTACGTTCAACGGCAAGGGCTCTGTTGGCGGTGGCTATCAACGGCAATATTTAACCATGGTTTATGTGAGAGGGAGACGATGTATCTCACACTTTCGGAACCTGACTCCATCCCCTCTATTTCGGGTAGTTCCTCCTGCACGCACTCATCAAGTTCAATGCTGCTCGCGTCGCTCGCTCTGGTGGCCTGTTTCTTGGTTATCTTGGACTTTGCAGTCGCCTTTGAAGCGGCAGCCATAACTAGAGATGGCTTCGACTGCTTCAGGTTGCCACTAGCATTTTTGCGGACATTCTTGAAATTAAGCCGCGTTTGTTGCTTGCCGGCAACAGCGCTCTTAGCTGTAGTGGGGGCCATGGTCTTTTCGTGCTGGTCGTAGAAAGTCGGGGGCAAGCGTGGCAAACTGGTCTTGGTGGTTTGGGACAACTGATGTTGGCCTTTGTGCACCACCCAGGTTTCCGATGGGGTAGGGGATAATACTAAGTGGCTGTTAATAATGAGTTACTCCTTGCAGAGAGACGGACCACGTGAGAACAGGACCGATTTCATGCTAGGAACATGCGTGGTAATGTTGCGAAGATTCCAGAGTACGTGTGGCGACAGCTGGGAAAGAGTTGCGAACAATTAGTGCAGTTGGAAGTCAAAGGACTATATGAGTTCGTGCTATATACGCCCTAGCGTAGCCGAAACGAGAGCGTGACAGTATGCAACAACGAAACTGTCAGAGTGGACTAGGAACATATAGTAAGGCAGCACTAGGGAATGAACACGTAATAATTGGTGTATCAGAGTAATATCTAGTAACGGAAAACGGCCACGGTTGATTCCTGCGAATTCGCAGCCGAAACTAGGAGTAGTCCGATATGAGAAACCGGGCGGAAGAGAAACAGGGATGAGTGGCATAAGTCATAAGGGTACGTAAGATTGGACGGTAGTTTCACCGCGAGCTCCCAGTCAGAATCCCTCTCAAGTCAAACTCGCAGCGAGCGCAGCTCGAACGATTGCAGCACCGTCGTCACCTCCAGATGGCTCGCTTCCAGTATAGAATACACTATCACTCCCGAAACTGGACCAACCGCCTCCGAATTCGGATCCAGCGGGTGAACGGGGCGAATCGAGAGCCTTTGCGACGGCGTCCCGGTACGCACTCGAAAAGTTGAGGAAAGGCATTCCAAATGGCCGCAAGGGCGAGCGGAGGTAAGCCAACGAGATTGGTGGCGCGTGGGCGTCATAACGGGGCTCGCGGGGGCTTGGGAAGTTCTGTTCGGTCACCGAAATGGTCAGAAGTGCAGTACACACGAGTAAGAATGGCTCATATGTATGTACCATATTGACGGATGGGTCACTTGCAACGGACTCGTTGCTACCCTGACTCTCTGCATCGGCGGACGCCCGAAGTTCACCATGCGCCTCGAGCATCATAAGACCAGCTTCGAGTATGAGAAGACCTGCCGTAAGTACTGCTAGTCCATCTACGGGACCATCAATGTCAGACATACAAATGGAATGGTCGGGCGGTGAGTTGGGATGGGAGACATACCGATGAGCTTGGCAGCAGTAACGCCAGCGGAGGAAGACAGAAGCTTCAGCACAGGACGCCACAGGCCTGTCCTCTCCAAAGATGTACGGATAAACAGTGCAGTGCCGCCAAGGACGAACCGGAGGCGTGCGCGGAACTTTCTGCTGTTGTTGAGACACATGGAGCAGGTGACCTCGGTTGGTGGAGGTCGCGCAGAGACGAATCGAACAAAGGGACGTTGCCGGGTTTGTGGGCGGCGCTTGACTTGGGTCACGGAAGGTCGGACAGTTGTTGTAAGGAGGTTATATACCCTGGACATATCTATTTGTTAATGTGAAGGTTGGTAAATTTCCTTGGTGCAGTGGTGGAAAAGAAGGCGAATGGCCAAAGGTTTTGTGGCAGCCCGGATAAAGAACTGGTAGGACGCATGGCAAACACGAATATCTACAACAGTAAGAGTACATACACAGAATTGTCCATATGGTGAACTGGAACCAAATAATTAGTAAAGCATCGCACAACACTTCGGTCACTGTCCATACCCTAGATGCGCAAATCAAAGCAATATCAGCCGGTTACATTACTCTCCCAAGTCCCCCGCAGACTCTACACCGTTCCTGATTGAAAATGAGCACGGTGACCTGCCCATTCCCGTTGCAGTTCCAACACATTCGTCCCCCAATCCTTGGATCGCCTGGCCGAACAACCGTACCGCCTCTTGATCCCCTCCTCAAATGTTGCGGAGCCACGGGGGCCCTGGGGCCGTTCGTCATTGAGTGGTTGCTCCTCAAGGAAGCCGCCTCGGAGGGCGTCCGCGAGTGAGCGGGAGAGGGAGGAGGGGCCAGGACGGAGGCCTCAGGCATAGGAGGGCGGTCCGAAATGGGTCGCTGGTAGTTTGTTCCTCCTGTGCCATCTGTGTTTCCCTCCCAGTCGGCGAACACCAACGGTCCTTCGTAGCTTCGCGCGTAGCGATCCCAACACTTTCTGCATGGTTTCGATGGATCACCCGGTACAAGGGCAGACGGTGTGCCCCGGAATGTTGAGCCCCGCATTGGTCGGAAGCCGCGGTTGTGACCTGTAGTCGAAGCAAGTGTTATCACAACGGGGTCGTGGAAGTAAGCAAAGGAGTAGGACGTACATTTGGGACATTCATAACCAAGTGGGTAAACAAGCACCCGTCCATCATCAAGAAGCGGACGACCAGGGGTTGCACGAGCTGTCGGCCGTGCATCGGTTGCCCGAGTCATAGGTTGCTGGATTTGTGGGAAAGGTCCACTTGTTGACGCGCTAGGTCGTCGGGTTTGAGGCGATGAAGGGTGAATAGGCGGTGGAGGAACACTAAGCGTGCTACTGGACGCAGTGGCCTGACCAGGGTATTGACTCCACCCCCTCCTCGGTGTTCCCATCGGTGGTGTACCGGCGGGCTGCCTTGAAATGTATGCTCCGCCCGTGGGCTGTGGCGGGACAGGTGTTCCAGTGATCTGTGGTTGTAGCTGCGTAGTCACTCTACCCCTTGGCGGATTCCAAACGCTAGGTCGGAGTTGTGATCGTCCAGGCGCGTTCCTCATTCCTCCACCCGTCAAGAGTTCAAATAACAACCCACTGAGGCCCATTTGCCCCAGTCCGCCCCTTCCAGCACCGCGAGATCCCCAAGCCTGTTGTCGGGTTGGACCGGGATATCCTGACATGCCCCCCATCTGCCGGTGCCGTCTTAGACTTTCCTCGAGTACAGCGGTATCATCCTGTACGAACGGCCGTATAGGACCAATATCGACTGTCTGCTCACCATGACGTGTATCCGGCCCGGGGGTGTACGCGGGCGGGAGGTCCTCCGCGAGGACGCGCATTGTTTCGCTGCTATTGGAACGTAGGTGACGTCCTCGGCCAGCTCGGGGAGGGGAGGGAGACGCGTGGCGGATAGTCGAACGGCGTGAGGGAAGTGGAGGAGGCGTTTGTGAGCGCCGTGGTTGAGGAGATACGGGTGGCGGGGACAGAGTGCGTTGAGAGTGCGTTGGTGGTGGACCACTGGGCGGGGAGAATATGCGTACAAGAGATTCCGGTGGTGATATGTTTGACGAGGACTGGGGTGATAGTGAGACGGTAGGGCTGGTGCTGGCTTGCGCGGTGGCAGTCAGTGCGCCTAGATTCGTAGCCGAGTTGAGAGTTCCCATTTTTCGGGGTGGAAGAGGAGGTAAATCCTTCTCTACTGTCGGGCTTGGTGTCGAGGTGCGTGACCCACTTTGGGGACTCGGTGCCGTGATCGGCGGGACCGGAGAATGTTGCCTATTGCTGGGGTCGTTCTCGACGATAGAGACTGATATAGAGGTAGATTGTGCACCCGTACCGTGTGCAAGGGCTCGAATCCGAAAAGGATTTTTCGTGCCCATGGGCAATGGTCCACCGGGTCCAGTCGCTTGCGGTATGGTCGATGCTCCATTCGGCTGAGACATTCAGGCTATTCGTACACGAAACGAAAATATGCTTGCTTCTGGTGCAAAGACTTGAAGTAAAGACGGTGGTGGTGATGGGTCTAAGGTACGCTGCCGAGCTTAGGTAATGTAATTTGTCCGCCTCGATCCCGCGAAAGTCGGGTCAAATAGCTGCGTAGAGCGGTGCAAACAGCGCTAAAACATGCCCGCAACGACCTTTGAAACTCCTCACACGAGTTCTTGACCCCGGGCACCGCTGCTCACCGGGCCGCAGCAACAGAAACAGAAAACGACAGACCAAAACTCTCTGGAATCCGTCCCAAAATTTCGAGACTCTGGAGTGCCGGGATGCAATAAAATTAAATGGTAGCAATCGTGTACATTCGTTTCCATCCCCTGTGGGTTCGAAGCTGATTACAAGCTATGGAACCCCCCCCCCTCCCGGACTCGGGCTGACTTATCGGTGGACGCAATCTATAGTAAGCAACTATATCATACACCCAATTTCCCTAAGACCTCAGGAAAGAAAGCTCACTTGCTTCTCCTCCCGTCATTGACTGAGGCTCCAGCTGCGTCCAATTTTGTCAGAGATGGTCCCAGCAACATGAGGTGGGCCCTACCACTTTGGTCATGTCGCCATTTGGGTTTATATTCTGCCGCGCATTTCCCAACAGAGCCGCACAGCTCAGGAGTTCTCGTAGGCTTCGTAGGAAAGTTTCCAACACCTGCCACCTGCAAACATTCACCGTTGGCTACACAATTATACCTGGAATGTTTTGATACTCAGTTGTGTATGTGATTAGTTCCGGCAACGCACACCCGCAACACCATGGCGCCACCACAGGCAATACAGGGAAGAATATCATATTCTCGATAGCGTGGGGACCGCGTGTCACTCAATACAAATTGTTAACCTGGTTGTATGGGTAAGTGGTGGCTTCAAGTGGTACCAAACACGCACATTGGTGATCACATCTCGCCAATGGCCCAGAAATTTAGCACTATAATCACAATCTTTTTAATAATAAATAGTTCTGATGGAAAGCCTTAATTCTAAGCCGAAGCTCGATTCCAATTTAGCACACAAGCGCCACAACCAGCTGGTTCAACAAATCCCCAGAATTAACCTCGATCCGCCAACCATGGCATGTTGGGTGGGAATGACTTAGGACGAAGCGCACACACCAAGCGTAAAAAACATCCGGAATTCTGCCAGCAACGGGCTGCCTGTAAATGAAGGCACTTGTGCTACACGACACCAATATGCCATCCAAGGGGCGTGGCTCTAGCAACCTTGTTTCCCTGCCAAATTAGGTCAGCATAATCTACACTCCGTATCTTTTCACCACATCGAACTTGGTCAATTAAGTTCAATTGGCACAGAATCACACAAGACAATGAAACATCTTTGTGCTCTGTAGGCCTGAATTGCCCACCCTCACCCTCGCCAAGCCTACCCCTAGGTCTTCGTGATAAATTATATTTCCACGGTATCTCAGTAGGCGCTCTGAATTGTGTGGTAAGGACCCAAATAAGGTACCACCTGCTCCCAAACATCCCGCCACCCAGTCTCCTAACGGGCGAATGTCAAACCCCAATACAACACTTTACTCTCCAAAGAAGGCTGAAGAAGTACAGAAGTCAGAAGCAATCTTCATCTCCAGAGAGATATTAATTCATTTTTAGTATCGATAACTGACCCCAGTATGGGACAAGCGGCGACAGTCACCACTCAGGCTGCAGATATTAAGAATGTCAGGAATATTAGTACCCAGTTGTATATTGGAAAGGTTAACATTGCATTTGTTTCTAACTGCTAGTCGAACAGGTACTTAGCGATCTTCTTTGTCTCTATCGTGGGCACATTTAGTGCATCTTGGGCAATGAATTTAGGTGTCACCCACTGCCAGATATCATTACCGGTGCCCAATATTAATCTTCTAGGGTGCGGACGGGCCAATGAACGCTTTGATTATGGAATGTTGAGACTACTTGACATAAATGAGGCAGGTCTTGATTGTCTCTAGAAATCGTGCTCAATCTATTGATGAGAACTCCCTTCTGATAATATTATATGCAATCTGCCATACAGAAATCAAAGGAGTCTAGCCTCTTAGTACCTATCTCACTTGCCGACAAGGCTGAATACTGAGATAAGGTGGAGCTTTTACAATAATGACAGGATATAGACCCCAAAAGTACTACCAATGCTCACAACTTATTAGGGGGTTTACATTGGAGATTTACAGAGGCGAGGATAGAGGGACTTATTCATGAGGAGAGGTATAAAAGAATGTAACTGGAAACATTGTCTAATGCAGGATTCGGTAGGGCCGGGCCGAATTGAGATGGTGGGATCTTGTTCGAGCACATAGTGGGCAACCTTAAAATCTCGGGTGATGGAGTGAGGGAATGTGCTTTGATCAGTCATTGACGTGCTTGAGTATTCCCTACCTCCCGGGCATTGGTGAAGATCCCAGCAGTAACCAAACCGATTTGCCAGTGAGTTGTAGGTTATTGTCATGTGGCTTCTCTGACATCAATTTGATTTATTTGGACAATTTACCATGAATATTACATCCTATTACATTTGAGGGACTGCCATGTACAAAGGACAGGTTTCTGGCTATTCTGAGGGTGGATGAGAAGCACCAGAAGTGAACCATGGACCGTTGGGTGACCCTGTGGTGTGAAGACCCGGGGAAACGTATGGGCCAAGGTGGACATGCAAGACTTAACATAAGAATAGAAAAATGATAATGAGTCGTGAGGAATGTCGGTGTCTGAGATAAGGTGCTATCAGTCATCATTAAGTGCTACTGGTAATCCCACCAAGAATTACTGAGTTTGTTGTTGTTACCTATCCTTGGGGCTTGAAGGTTTGAACTTTAACCGGATGCACCAGGCCAGACGCACCAATGTAGATACAGATCGCGCGTGGGTCTGATACCAAAGACCTAGATAAGTGGAGCAAATGAACGGGATCGCAAATTTGCAAGTCGTTGATTACACCAGTAAAGCGGGCGCTCAGTGTAGTACCTCCCTATTGCCCTCTGCAATACATAGAATCTATTTCGGAAGACAGCTGATTCAATTGCATACCGTAGACGAACATGTGAGTGTTAGGTAGGAAGCATACTCATTTGACCAGAATAAGACGCAAACCAAGTTACTTGCTACTTGCATTTAATGCAGTATATAATGCACAACGACGCACTCGCAATACACAAGGCATGCTGCTGTTAAACGACCTCCGAAACCCATGCTATCAGTGCCTCAGGTCGCCCCAAGATTCAGCAAGAGGCCCCACTGTCCCAGAATTCAATTGTGCGGCCACATTCTTTAGGTCCCAATATATAACACCAGCAAATAGTCTGGTTAGTGTAAACCATTTGCCCATTTAGATACTGCCCACTAGCAAAGCGTTGATTCCCAATTGGTGGGGAGAGAAGAGTATGTGGAAAAACTTATATAGCAGCCCTTATAATTAGAGGAAATTATTTAGATCCCTATATGTGACAAAGTAAGGAACTGAAGGAAGAAGGGACTAGTAGTAATACACGAACTACAGCACAGAGTCTAGAGGAAAGAAAGACTAGGGCTATGTACTGTTGAAAATTTGGGTCCAAGACGTTCCATAGGCAAAATCATCAAAATCAAGAGAAACTGACCGAACATGAGATGTGGGGGGGATTGTCAGAAGAGCAGGTGAATGCAAGCCGGTACGACAGTCTGGGGGTACCCAAAATAAGAGGCGACCTTCCGAGTCATGGACCCAACCATCTGCGTCTGGCAGTGCATAAAAATGAGGTTGCCTTGGGTTAGAGGAGAAGGGATATTGGATAGAAACTTGTCGAAATGTGTCCCACACATGGGTAGTGTGATGATCAGATCCAGAGATGATGTGCTGCCCATCAGGAGAGTAAGCAACGGACGACACGGAGCCAGAATGCCCCTTCAAAGGTTTGCCAACTGCAGCACCAATCTCGGCATCCCAGATCCGAATGGTGTCATCATCAGATCCGGAGATGATATGCCGCCCATCAGGAGAGTAAGCAACGGATGACACGGACCCAGAATGTCCCTCTAAAGGTTTGCCAACTGCAGCACCAGTCGATGCATCCCATATCCGAATGGTATTGTCATCAGATCCGGAGATGATGTGTTGCCCATCGGGAGAGTAAGCAACGGACCACACGGACCCAGAATGCCCCTCTAAAGGTTGGCCAACTGTAACACCAGTCTCTGCATCCCAGATCCGAATGATGTCGTCATCATATCCGGAGATGATATGCTGCCCATCAGGAGAGTAAGCAACAGACCACACGGACCCAGAGTACCCCTCTAAGGGTTTGCCAACTGCAGCACCAGTCCCGGCATCCCAGATCCGAATGGTGTCGTCATAAGATCCGGAGATGATGTGTTGCCCATCAGGAGAGTAGGCAACGGACAACACGGCCCCAGAGTGCCCCTCTAAAGGGTTACCAACTGCAGCACCAGTCCCAGCATCCCAGATCCGAATGGTGTCGTCATCAGATCCGGAGATGATGTGTTGCCCATCAGGAGAGTACGCAATGGACCACACGGACTCAGAATGCCCCTCTAAAGGTTTTCCAACTGCAGCACCGGTATCAGCACTCCAGATCCGAATGGTGTCGTCATCAGATCCAGAGATGATATGCTGCCCATCCGGAGAGTAAGCAACAGACCACACGGACTCAGAATGCCCCTCTAATGGTTTGCCAACTGCAGCACCAGTCTCAGCATCCCAAATCCGAATGGTGTCATCATAAGATCCGGAGGTGATGCGTTGCCCATCAGGAGAGTAGGCAACGGACAACACGGCCCCAGAATGCCCTTCTAAAGGGTTTCCAACTGCAGCACCAGTCCCAGAATCCCAGATCCGAATGGTGTC
>Ga0307513_10002903_pt1 | contig 23445 bp, 32 predicted proteins | sample 15_EM_MG_FD_202174 | JGI IMG/M metagenome (GOLD analysis project Ga0307513, IMG submission 202174) | Populus trichocarpa ectomycorrhiza microbial communities from riparian zone in the Pacific Northwest, United States - 15_EM | ecosystem: Host-associated > Plants > Roots > Unclassified | place...
GAACAGCGTGGCCGCACCGTACAGGACTGGGTCGGTGAATCGGTAGGTAAACAGGTGGATTAGTCATTGTGTACAGATCTAGGTGAAATGTTGTAAACATTCTGTGAAAAATTTGTTAGACTTCAAACCTCCAAACCGTCTGCGAAGGCCTAAGACGTACCTACATGGGGCGGTTAATGTCTTCAACCCCACATCTGCCGACATCTGCCGATCTCATCTGGACGGCATGCGAAGAAGTAGGCAAGGGCCCTACTGAAGCGCCGGCTTGCAGAGTGGGTGGCCTTTTTCCGTGTCTGTGCCGCCCTGTGGCATACTTGGGCCTCATGCGGAGACTATGCTGGAATCCTTAGGTCTTTCCGCATTCCTATGACGAGGATTGGGTGCGTGGAATAGGTACCGGACTAGGGGGTTTTACTGAATGTTATCCCATTAGCCTCTTCAAACGCATGGCGAGGTACGTATCCCGGGCACCTGATCACTTGCTCCATACAAAGCCTTGTGATCACCTATCACGACACAAATCCCGATGGCTTGAAGGCTAATCCATTGGTATCACCTCTCCACCCGGGGATTCTCCATCGCATGGCCATCTTCATTGCCGAGTCCTCGCGGCTTTTCACCTTCAGCAGTATCAAATAGCAGACTGGGAATTTTGTTATGTATTTTGATCCTCTCGTAACGGCCCTGCCACCGGATCTGCCGTGCACTGGGTTGGTACATGAGAACGTTTTCAAGACAGCCAGTATCCCTGTTCCCGACGAGTGATAGTCTGGCGTATGGTATCGGGGATAGTAAATAGGTCTGGTTTGAGAAGGGTCCTTGCTGCGAGCGCGCGTAGAGCATCAAGGGCATTACGATCCAACCTAGGTGGCTTCAGGATTAGGACTATGAGCCAACGCATCAGCGTGTCAGGCTTTGATCAAGTTTTGTGCTTGCCAGTTGTTCAATCCTTGAAAGCAGACGCCGAGAAACTGAGGAACAAAAACTCATTGACTTTCGCAATATGGGCGACAGCAAAGCTCTGAGCGACACATAGCCTTGCCTGGTCAATTTTACCACACTGTTTGAATATAGACCATCCTTGGTCACCTGTTGCCAACAAGTGCTACCCGCGAAAGTCAAACAAGGGGAGAATGGAAGTACGATGGGAAGAGTGAGAAATTCAACTCACTTGCGTACTGATACGTCAGGCTGTTGGTCTCAGTACAATCGCATATATTGCTGTGGGAGGGCTAGTCGGCGTCCAATTTGCATGTATCGCCCTGAGGAGACGGCTTAAGTACTACCAAGTGAATAGTTACTGATGAGTGCAGAGAGGTTGACGCACGCGCGAAGACGGGGTGCGTAGATGGATCTGCGACAGCCCAACGGCACCGTCCAAGCACCGTCCAAGCCTTTCCTCCAACATGTAGCGTTAGTTGGAGACTTCTGGAGATGGAACGCTTGAAGACGAGTCCGAGTTGCGACTCATCCGTTGGTTCGCTCGGATGATCTCCAGGTACTACCGTGGCGAACCTGTGGGCGTTGTTCTCAAATAGTTGTGCTGACTACTCGATCTAGTTGATCCCAAACTCGACGATGCTACTATTCTCTGTGTCCAAGTATTCGATGGTGGGTCTTCGCGCTGTTCGTAACATCCCAAGGCTGGACTGGGAGATAACTTGACGTATCCAGATGACATTAAACTGTGGGACGATAGCCAGAAAAGCCGGCATCTTTTACGTTTCTTTCTCGTGCGGCAGGTGCAGCAGGATGAAGAAACCAAACAAACAATCCCACCCGTCCCAAAACCTTGAACGCCTCGTCCTTAAAGGTACGAAATCCGCTCCGCTTCGCTGCAAAGTCAACAATAATACTTAGCAATATTGTATACTACGACACTCACAGCTTCATCCGTCGTGACTGTTCGAAATGGCCACGTTCTCTTCGAGCGCCATCATTGTCGACGGCAAAGGCCATTTGCTCGGTCGCCTGGCCAGTATCATTTCCAGGCAAATCCTCTCTGGTCAGAAGATCACCGTCGTCCGCTGCGAGGAGATCAACATCTCCGGCAGCTTCTTCCGCAACAAGGTTCGCCGAGGTTCATGAAACTCGCTTTGAAATATATGCTAACGAGTTAAATTTTATTATCTCGTACCCTTACTGCGCCATTCGACTTCAAATCCGTTGCTCTCTACCCGCCGATGCGCCGGCCCTCCGCCGCCTGGTACTGCGAATGTTCCGACTTGTTCCTTCTGGTTTGCTCCGCATAGCTCCGATACCATAATTTCCTCCATAAGCGACACATCGTTAACCCTAAAAAGTCCGGCCCCTTCCATCACCGTGCACCCTCTAAAATCCTCTACCGAGCAGTCCGCGGCATGGTTCCTCACAAGACCGCCCGCGGTGCTGCCGCCCTTGAGCGCCTCAAGCTCTTTGAGGGTGTCCCTCCCCCGTACGACCGCAAGAAGCGGTTCGTCGTACCAGAGGCGTTGAGGGTACTGAGGTTGAAACCTGGTCGGAAGTACTGCACTGTCAAGGTGCGATGGTCCACTTATCAGTAGTTATCACGGGCGCTGACCCTACTGCTCGTATAGCGCCTGTCGCATGAAGTTGGTTGGGGATACAAGGACGTTGTGGATCGTCTGGAGGAGAAGAGGAAACTCAAGGCTGCTGCTTTCCATGAACGCAAGGTGCGTCTTTCTCTAGTACTAGGATGAACCTTCTCACCCCCCTATACTTATAGCTTGCCGCCAAATCGCGCCAAAATGCGGCAGTGGATCAAGCATCCTCTGAGGCCCTGACCACTCTCGGCTATTAAATGCCCCTTCCCCTTCCTCCCCCCTCTGGCCGAACGTGTGGCGATCTGGTGATGGAAAACCTTGGTCCAGCGCTCGATTTTGTGGATAATGCGATTGGGAGTACCCAACGAGAGTATGCTATGGCTACGATTATGTAACCCTACACCCCTTCCTGCTATGCCTAGCCTCCCTTGTCCGCTTACATCTTGTGCCTGCGTTCCAACTTAGGTCGTTTGGGAGGGCAGGAATATGAAATCATCTCCGAGTGGTACCATCTCGAAGCGCAACTGCTGGTTCGCTGTGTCATCCTTAAGTTCATTTCATTCCCAGCAACTGGACAGCATGTAGCCAAACATATTGGGCATTCTGCAATTTGTTCACAGTACTCGTAAATTATCACTGTGGCTGTCAGTTGATATGCCCTCAGCTTCATGCCGAATGGTTTGACATACGCGGGTTACTGACGGCTCAGTTTTATTCTAGCATTAACATGAGGAGAATGACCTATGCTGTTCGCTGGTGAATTGAAAATATTTAATATTCTGGTGGAGGACAAGAGCAGGTTCCTTCCAAGCAAGCACTAGCTGCTGCGAATTTGCAAGGATCAGAAGTGAGACCAAGTACTGATACCGAAGAACTGGGACAAGCCAATAGATTGCTGTTGGACTCGGCACAAAATCGTTCCGCAACTTGCAACAGAATTGTCAAATGACCGTGTTTCGCATTTTATAGGTCGGAATATCTTGTAGATTTCCGATTTAAACAAGCTTTTAAACAGGCTTTTAACGTTCGACGCTCATGGAAACCGCAATGAAGGTTTCAGAGCGGACGGAGGATATGCATTGCCAATAACAATCAACTCTGGTGTCGTATACTGCCTTGGGTCTCTTTACTTGGAGTTGCCCAAACGACCGAACCATTCAAACCATCGACTCCAGTCTCACTCACGCGGAATGGTATATTAAGCAGCGAATCGCGCACGACACTACGATTTTGAACGAATGCAGAGAAGAAACAGTAAGTTGCCAGTACTGAAGCGGAGCAAGAGTGATTTAGTTGTCTCGCCAAACATTTAGTTCTTGGACTCAACCCCCACTCGTGTCGTCTCGAGTCGCACTCGCCGTCGCACGGTCCAACACCGAACATTGGCTTTGTGTTATAAGGAAGATCATTCATGTATAACGGAATTGGTAAGAAACCTCAGTCGCCAAAGTCTTACCTCCCACTCATCTGCCTGCCTTTCTAGGGCTCGCCACACCACGTGGAAGGTGAATACGAACGTCAACTGCGACTTTGTTTCATCATATGTTGTCCGAAACTGGCGGGCACTGACTTAAATTTTCCAGCGGTACCAATGGCTACATCGTCCGCAATCTCTCGCACATGCGCTCGCATGATACTGCAGCGGATCGCATGGCCCTGGATGCCCCTCCCATTAAGCACCGTGAACCCGACCAGGAGATTTTGGAACACGAGCGTAAGCGCAAAGTGGAGGTGGCTTGTTATGAGCTACGAGTCGAGCTAGAGGATGAAGAGTACGTTTATACGGTGTAATTCTTGTTGAAAGCGCTAAAGTAGCTTCATTCTCTAGGAAAGAAGAAGACTTCATCGAACAACAAGTTGAGGCGCTCCGCAAAAAGCTCTTGGAGCAGCTCGCTAGGGGGACTAGGGATGCTCCTCGTCAAACATTCAAACCTTCTGATACCCATGCAATACTGGCTGCCAAAAAAACGGAAATGGCCAAGATGGCGAGGGCACTTGGCACCTCTGCGAACTACGTCGAAGGTCAGGCGTTTGATCCTGCGCACCAAGAAGAGCAAAAGAGACTCAGAATGGAGAGGAGAGAGCAGCATGAGCGTGAAGAGGAGGAAAAACGCAAGGCGCGCGATGCTCAGCAGGCTGAATGGAAAGAAAAGCAACGTTTGAGGCGGCGAGCTGAAGATTCTGCGAGAGGAGGCGCCAGAGGGCGACCGGCGCCTCGGGATGCGCCGATGCCACCTCCACCCTCACGTCCTATGGTATCGCCGCCGAATGCACCAACTGGTCCTCGAGGAAATCGACCCCCCAAACGCGACAACTCCCGTTCCCAATCTCCTCCACTCCGGCGTGTCAGTGAGCGTCCCAGATCTAGAGACAGATTGAGGAGAAGGTCCCCTCCACCAAAGCGCAGGCGTGCATCTTCGTCTCCATCGCGCTCTCGCTCACCATCTCGTAGTCCTCCGAGAGTTAGAAAATCTCCATCGGCGGATAGAATACCGTCAGCTATGACATATCGTCGGGACAGCCCTTCCCACCCAGTTCGCCGTCCCGACCGTGGCCGATCCAGGACTCGCTCGCCGCTCACTCCTCGTCGCTCACAGTCGCCTGACCCGAGGGATAGGCGCTCCATCTATGGAAAACGCCGCTCTCTGTCCCGCTCGCGTTCACCAAGTCGGTCGAGGAGTCCGCCTCCACTACGAAGTGGCGGTAGACGACCTTCGTACGACGGCCGGAGCAGATCACAGAGTCGTACCCCCCCTAGGAGAAATGATTACCGAGGCGGAGTTGGCCGAGGAGGCGGGTACCGCCGCGCACCGCCCAGACCCGGTGGGTACCGCAGTGGATATGGAAGGCGATCCGTCTCTCCACCGTTGCGTGGGGGATCGAAGGCCCGGTCTGTTACTCCACCCCGTCCCAGAGACGCCAGGGTGGACTCTCCCTCGAGGAATCAAAGCCCTGCAAGTCCGAAAGGAGCTGATACTCGTATGCGCTCGAAGAGTCCTCCTGCTAAAAGATCCCCATCGCCTGCCAGATCTGACCAGAGCGGTGGAAGTATGGCAATGGATGAGTCTGATTGATAAACCATGTATCTTGTCTTTGGGTGTATATGAGCAAGGTCCATTCGCATTATCAATACTTTACATGCGTACGATAACTAACTGCTAGCATGCATGAATTCCATATAGTCTTGAGCGGTCGTGATTCCTTTCCCTTCCAGCAACAGACATACATCCACCGGCACTGCTGCATCCTTTTCCATCCTCTGCCCCATCCTCTGCCCCAACTTGAACCAACCTTTTAGTTTGGGTAGTTTGGGCCAGGCCGCCTCCACCGCCGATTCGAATCGAGGATCGACATCAAGGATCTCGATTTTACCGCATTCGGTTTTCAGGAAGTGCTTGAGAGCCGACAAATAGTTGAAGGGGTTTGAGAGTGCCTCCGGTGACGGACTCAAAGGAGCAGAGGAGTAGCGGAGGGAGAGGAACTTGACGGTTGGATATTGTGATAGGGAGAATTCAGGGTAAAAGTCATCCATGTTTGTTGTTATTGTGATGAACTTTACTCGAGGAAGTATAGGGAGATCCAAGACCAGATCCACGTTTTCATCGTCCACGATATCTAGGCGAGTGACGACTGGGAGTTCTATCCCAGATGATCGGATAGGAAGATTAAGACCTAGATGCGTAAGGCTACTGAAAGCTTTGCTTCCAAGGCGCGGCAGGGGTGCGTCGGTATACGAAAGTTTGCGAATGAGGTCGACGTGACCGATATGAATGGAGGTCTCGTACTGCAACTCCACCTCCTCTAGTAGAGGGGTATTGTGGAAACAGAGGTTGTTACTATCGAAATTTCCTTGAATGTGGAGGACGCGAAGCCGAGGCGTAGCATAGGCGAGAAAGAACGGCTCCAGAACGCGCACCATCCAGTCATTCCGATGCTCTACCGCATCCATCTCCATACGAAAGTGCCTCCAACGTGCTGTCCGCACCGAATCGCCGCTGACTTCACTCCAGCCAGCAAGACGTTCTAGAAGCTCCCGATTCTCGTCCAACCATCGTAGACACTGTTCACCTAGCCCGGAAGTTGTGCAGTCGCATTTTCCAGTGTTCTCCACGATTTCTATAGATATATCGAGGTCGAGTTTACCACTGCGGACGACGCAAGCTTCGACTGTCTGTCTCGCTATCTTTATACAAGGCTCGGAGAGGGCCAGTGACAAATTTACGCGGTTCCAGAAGTTTGGTCGCTGGACGATGGCAGCATACCAGAGCCTCGATACCCGCATCAGTGTGGTTCGCGATGAACGCTCGGCGGCAACAACCTCGGCAAAGATTTCGTCGAGGAGTTCGATTGGTAGACTCCCTATTGCTGGACACGTATCGGTAGGTGAAGGCTCCTCTACTTCCATGTGTTCCAGATTCTCTAGTCCCAGGGAAACCGCGAGAGGAGTCCCGGTTTGGTGTGCATTGTCCCGCGAAAGAACGGACATTTCCCGTCCAGATAGGTTCCAGATGGATAATGTGTAATGGAGTTGTAAGGAGCTATGGTTCGTTGGTTCGAGTAACGCAGCGTCTGAACCAAGAAACTTATTAGTACAAATGGCGAGGCCAGCAAGCAATGGACGAACAGCGGGTCTGTTGGAGAGCCCTTATAGCTAAAGAATAAACTGGGGTGATGGAGGGCGTCAGGGTGCTTGTAATTTGACACCAGCTCGGAACTGGCCGGGTCCAAGGTAACTTTCTTTGAGACTGTCAACATCTCTTTGAAGCAAACACAAGTCGAAGGGCATACTCAACAATTGAAGCTCTAGAGGTAACCGAAGCAACATCAAACAGGGGGTATGGGTAAACCTTGCTTGGATGGCATATGCAAGAGGAGAATAGTCACAGATTCAAAACCCGTAGTTACCCTAAGGATCTGCTTCACGTTTGTGAAGGGATCATGCACATCGAGGGTCGTCAAATGGGTGTCAGAATTCAAAATAGTGCAATTATTAATTCTCAGGAGCGCATAGCAAGGACCCAACAAAGGGAGTTACCCTTACACCAAATGCGTACATAGTGTGGAAAGGATGAAATGTCCCGATCCCAAAAGTGCGGTTTGCTGCTTACAAAGTGGATATTCCATTGTGTTGATGAATAGAGGCGATCTGTTGTATCAAGCCCAAGATCGAAAAAAGGAAACGTTTACAATTACGGGGCAAGTAAAGTAACCGTGCGCAAAGCGATCTCGCTGAGACCTGGAAGTCGCAATGATGTGAGCGCTGAGAAGACGAACCCAAGGTACAAGTGCTAATAGTTATACACTGTGATACTGGTGCGAGAACAGCAAAGTGGGCACCGATCAGACTACCGCCCAGCCTCTGAGGTCCAGCGATCCATGTGGAGCAAAAACCGGAGCACATTGGTGGCCACGAGGGCGCCAGGGGTGATTACCTACAGCGGGGATAAGCACTCCGGAACTACTCGCCGCATTCCAGAATTCGCGGCGACGCCGTTGGCACATCGTCCGAATTGTCGCGGATTGAAGTGGTCTAGAAGCTTCTTCATGTTACCACACATCGATATAGATTTATGTGAGGGTGTATAGGCAGACCCAAATCACACAAGGGTGAAGTACCTTAAGCTTGAGGTAGTTGAGATTTACAATCTACAAATTGACACAGAAGACAAGAGTATAGAGAAGAGGTGAGTTGTGCTTATGAATATACCTACAGGAGAGGTCCGGTATTGGACCTTCCGAGGATCTCAGCTATTGTATTGTCAACGTGCGCGAGTTTGTACCATAAAGGCGCTGGAGTATGCACAAAGAGAAGGTTCGTCATGGTGATTTCATTGAGCGAGTGTTTGGAGGTGGGAGTTGGGCAGGCTATGATGGTCGGAGTAAACATACGGTCAGTCAGTTGATGAATATATTGGATCCACCGTGTTAAGGAGATTCCTCCAGTGGTACATGTGCATATCTCCCTCTCTTGCAAGATTATCCGTGGCCATGAGGTTATCCGTACCACGTGCCCCCGCACATTGCCCATTGAATGAGACGCTGATAAGTGTTAAATGCATAAAGACTAGATCGAACGTCGATTTGATATCCAAGTCGATGCGACCTCGACGGTTCAATGCATTTGCGGGCAATATGACTCACATTAAGCAAACTGGAAAACGACTTTATATATTGATTTATAGCTGTGCTATGCAACACAAGATGTACGAACGCACACACGTCTCGTCAACATCGAAAGCTGTACGGCGACAGTTGCTATCGTGAGAGAGCTCTACTTGTGTCTCTCCGACGGGCAGACGTGATTCTTACTGAGTGACGAGCAAGGCAATGTTTTGTGCCCGATTGCTATTCATTTGTTAAACAAAGGCGAGTCTAAGATGACAAGCCTTTGCGCTCAACAGCAGACGTCAATCGGTGGCAGTATGTGGGTTAATGATTCACGTAAATGCAATTGCATGACCCCCACAATTGCCCGTAACAATGTCCCAGTCAATTAATAAACACGAGGGGACCGTCCTTGAATTTGATTATATCGCCCCTCGGCAGTAAGGGCAGTGAAATGGGGCGTCTCCATTGGCAGAGCCTCTCGGATCCTAGCGACCACCGAGCGGTATAGTCGGCGCTCACGGGCTTTGCTGATGTCTCGGAAGGATGGAAGGTGCGTGGGTGGAAACTGGAAACCATGCCGCTTATTTCCCTTTACGTCGTGTCGCTGGGTAGATTGTCCACGGCGCCGGATGTTCTCCGAATCGGCGATCCCGGACGGGCTCAGCGAGGTGTTGGAGAAGGTGTATATCGAGCAAACTGCTGAAGTGCATCTGCTTCGGAGGTTCGTGTAGGGGTCTGGTGCGTCTGACGTGGGGGCTTTGCTTGGGGCCGTAGACGAGTTCCCGAAGAATTGGAGGGACCCCCTACTCCTACTGTCTATCGTTGTACGCAATCAGGCTCGATAGAGATTTCTGCCAGGATCGGGGAGGAGGTTAACCCTCCGCTTCATCTGGTTTCCCTGGAGATGGGTGCATCTAGAACGGATTGGACTCCACAAATGGAGAGTGGAAGGTAGTGAAATATCTAGGTCGGTGGTGGTCACTTGTATAAGACACAGCGGAGAAATATTCTATGCTAACGCAGGCGATTCCAGGTTCGAACCCTTTGCAACTGGCGCCGTACGGACCATTGTGGATAGTTAAGATCGAGTTGAGCGCATAGCTAGACAGGATTTTCCCAAAGAATTTTTTTTTGAACCCCGACCACTCCAGGCGTCAACTAGGGTCGAATAGAGAACCACAAACCAGCGTGAGGTCCCATCAAATGCCACTTACTTATGCTGGTATTTGTGCCGATGGCTACAACTGCCGATGAAAGGGGAAAGGTACAGCTTTCACACGGGAGAAGTCTCGTGGGTATTTTCTGCGCCTATGTATGACGGTCACCGGCACCACAAGACAGCGAGAATTCTTGTGATGCTGTGCGGTTGCCGAGAAGGGAATGCAGCATAGGAAACCGCAGGGCTGCGCTCCCGACTCGAAACCGATCCACATCCGTGGAAGCACTGATCGGTCTGGCAATGAAAAGCCATTCCAGTGTCACACGCACGTTGTATCGTATCAACTGTTTGCTGTTGTCAGGCCTGCTCATGTGGAACTCTGGCTTCCCTCTTTCGCTCCTTCGCCCTCAACCGTTGGCAAAGAGGCACAGCAGCAGCAGCAGCACAACTCCTGTGACGTTGCACCTTCGCTAGTGCGGGCATCTGAGGTCGTGGCTTGCCCTCTAGTTACGCCACCTTTCTTTTCGACCACTACCTTTTCGACCTTTTTCCCATTCCTTTTATTCGGTGTGGACGCATTGCACACCTAGTGTGCTGCCTGGAGTGCTCCCTAATTTTGTGATATTTTCTCTTTCATTCTGGCGGGTTTGAACCCCCGCATCCTTTGGGCCCAGTCCGATGGGCGATACGCTCTTTTTCACCCCAAAGACTCCATTCGGCGAACAAAACTCGAACCAGTATCCAGCATCTCTAGCCTTAACGAGCAACGCCTTGGTTGGTCCTCCCCTAGTGGTCCTTTAAAGTCGAATCGTCGCGCGCTCACGACATGCTCGTATCCACAGCTAGAAGAAATAGCTACAACTATACCGCTCTTATGCGTTGGACTCCTAGGATTCGCCGTTGCGACCTGTCTCTTCGTCACGCAACGTCTCACCCTGTACGTCTCGCTCCGTAGGGCAACCACTTTGTAGGAAGCTGACCAGCTTGCAGACCCGCCTCGAGTGTCATTGCGGCAATTATATCTGCTTTCATTGCCGGTCTCCTGTAACCTGTGTCACTATGCCGATCCTTGTTCTTGCCCTGACTTCCGCCGCAGCGACATCTCACAGGTCCTTCTTCATTCTAATGGCGGGGCCACTTCAGACACCCTAAGTGGCTTCTTCATAGCCCAAGAAGTGTTTCTCGTCATTGCCCTCGTGTTCACGTTCTTCTTCTACCTCAGCTACCTCGGCCGCCCTCCGTATGGCGAACTCGACATTGTACCGCGAGATAAGAGACAAATGGCCCGAAAGAACTCACCGGCTGCCTGGGGAGCCTCCGGAGTTCTGGGCTCTGTCGCATATGTTCTCCTCGCTGGCGCCATCTTCACAGTGGCCATTCTCCAGGTTATGTGGAGACTTTTCGTCAATCCTGCGAACAGAGTTTATCGCGCAGCAGGGATCATGGAGATTCTCCTATCTGTCGCTTTCCTCGTGAAGCTATGGTCGAATGTTCGGTCAAGTCCCTTGGCTCCCGGATGGAAGACCTTTCGCAACTACGCGCCTGTAACTGTCTCAATACTCATCAACTTAAGCATTTCTATCCTCAACATGGTCATTTGTAAGTTTCTGGTCACCTCGTAGCCACCTTGCTTACTGGCACCCCAGTCGAGTTCTCCGAGGCATCCTTGGGTCGATTCCTCCAAGCGATTCAGCTTTACATCCTTGCGACTTTTATGCTAATCACACCCTTCTACCGTCTTAAACGCTCAGATGACCTGTCTGATATTTCACCGGAACCCTCGTCCTTCCAAGGCCTGAAACCTCGGAATAGCATCAGTACCTCATTTCGCGTTTCGCCTCCCACCGTTCCTCCAATCCTCCCTACGGCCACTGTCCCCTCTCAACGACCGACCACGCAGAGGCGAAGCACACCTGAGCGCATCACCACATGGTTACAGCGCAATATTCAATCGCCAGACCGTCGAGATCCTTTGCAAACTCGACTCTGGAATGCAGACGGGAGTGAGGGGGATGTAGAGACTACAATCCCATCACCCAATGCCGTTCCTACCGCTGATGGCAGTCCGTTGGATGCGAAGTTTACTGGGGAGCCTCTTACTGTCAAATGGCTCGATCTGGCATACAATACTCCGCATGACGAGCGCAACCTTCCTATCACCGCAGAGGTTAACGCCCGTTCCAGCCAGGAAGTCACCTTGCCCCCCAGACAGGGTACAGGCTCCCTTCTACTGTCCGGCCGCAAGGTACGGGTACCACCTTCTCTGACTAGTCCGCCACCACGCCCACTACCTGCAATTCCTACTGCTGTTCCAGCAGCAACTCGCCCAATCGACTCTTTCGGCCCGTACAAATTGGAAACACGCCAGGCACCTGCACGTTCATCTCAAACTTCAATGCCCTTTTACCCGCCGCTACGCCGGCCCGTCTCAGATAGGTACCCCTTAAGTTTGAACGGTGTTAGCCGGACCGTAACGGTCCCACGTCGTGCACTACCCTTGCCACCTCTGAGTCGCCCGAACGCGGAAGAGGATGCTCCAGCGCGACCGGCTACGTGGGCAACGCAGGACGCCCTTGCGCAGATCGATGCAGTGCTACGAGAGGGGTTGCAAACGCGGCTGATAGTGGAACAGAAATCAAGCCCGAGCTCGTCCAAACGGAATTCGTATGACAGCGGGTTGGCGAGGTTGAAGAAGGAGCAGGAGGAATTGGAAAGAAGCATTGCGGAACTCAACATGTTTTCGTCATCTCAGAATGCCTCATACTTTTCCCGACAGCGGAGCTTCGCAGTTGCCAGCTCCCGGCCGACTCTTAGCGTCCCCCCCAGACGTACAAGCAGCAGTGGTGGTGGAGAGCCAAGTTTCATCAACGAGGCCATGAGCAGTAGTGGTGTTAGTAGCACTGCAGCTTTTGCGCCCAAGAGCGGCAGCTACCGGAGCGAGTTCTCCCTTAGCAACTTCCCGAGCCCTCCAGTCCTGACTTTCCGCCCGTCAAGCTACTATCCCGACCCTGCAGAACGCAGTTCAATTATCATCGCCGCAGCCAAAGCATCGAATTCCTCAGGTACTCCCTCGCCGGGCTCGCAGGGTACCGCCGGGAGGGCACCGTTCGTGAGAAAGAAGAGGCCAAGGGTGATTCCTCAATCCAGCAAGGAGGGGGCCGAACCGACAACGGTCGGCAACCCGAGGCCTCTGGCAGGTGAGGAGACGGATTTGAAGTTACTGGAACGGATACCAGATGGGAGGACAGAGGAGAGATTAGCAAGCGTTCCCTCTACCTTCCGGGACAGCCGTGCAACCATAACCAGCGATGGTCAGCAAGTAGCTCGGATTCTGTCTTCATATTCCAGGCGTGGCAGTGGTGACAGTACGGCTGTCGGTCAAGGAGCTTTGAATGTTACCAGCTTCATTGGAGGTGAGTTGTATAACCATTGATCTCGACGTATTCTTACCATTGCTATATTGTACAGAGCTCATGCCACCAGAAGACGACATAACTCCACCTCGTCGACCGTGGCTTTCCAAACCAGGTGATCGCTTCTCAACCGACTCTCAAGAGTTCAGCCCCGCAGAGATTATCAAAGCTCGAAGCACCACTCTCACCCCTGCTGTCAAAATTGCCGCTTCTCAGGCAATCAACTTCTTGCCCTTAGCACCAGCAACTCGGCAGCCTGGCATTCGACCTTTGGCCCCCACTCGCCGCCCTCCCTTCCCATTGGTCATGAAGAAGACAGGTACTGGATCACCCTCTGACATTGCTCCAGCCCGATCCAACCGCATGAAGCCACTGCCGCTCCCTAACTTCTCGACTAACGCCCTCCCGAGCACCGACCGCTTGCCGCAAAACCGTCCACGACGAGGGGCTATGGTAGCACCCCAGACAAGCCAACCACTCTCGAGGCATGTCAGTAACCCCAGCACTAGTGGGACGAGCATCACGCTACGAGGACAGCAGTCCACTCCTGTTACCAGGGCGTCGACCATCTCGAGTACGCCAGGGGCGACTAGAGTGGCCAGCAAGGATAAGGATAAGGCGGACTCGAGACCTGGCACCCCGCCTGCTCTACCTGCTCTACCTACGCTACCTGCGCCCGTAGGCATTGCACGGATACTCGCGGAGATGACGGACGAGGTGGAGAACGGTGATCGAGTGCGGGAGAAGCCAGACACTCGGAAGTTGAGAACGCCCCCTTTTCCAACCAAAAGGTCGGGCCCGGCAACAAGATCACAGCGATTCTAATTGATCCACGAGTAGTCCTGAACACTTTCTTTCACCCTCTCTTGAGAAAAGAGTACTCTTTGACGTTGATCGCGGCTCCTTCATTTGTCCCTCGTGTAGACCACAATTTCATGTCATATCCAGCGCAGTCATGTACCACTAAATTATGAATCGCCGCTCTCAATTGTTGTATTGCACTGAAACCAGTGTTGGAGAAATTTTATCCTGAACGCTTGGACTCAGGTGCCAATCAATATGGTGATTCGTACACATTCTGCTTTCGTTCGTTCTTGTTATCGACGTCGTAGCGACATGTATGCGTAGCAGGAAACATAAGGAAACAGCGATCGGCGGGGTACGACTGCACAACAACAGGAGCGTATGGAGAGAGAAGGCACGCGTCTTGTATGGACATGGCAAGAGGAAGGAAAGAGAAAGACTGGAACCAAAAGAGGGAGCAAGACAGAAACGAGAGCGACAAGCCATTCGCACCCGTGGGTTTACTTCTTCTTGGAAGCCTTCTCTGCAGCCTTGGTGACTATAGCGGGAAGTTAGCACGCGTCGACAATGTGCTATGCAAGCGAGTGTACGCACCCTTGCCACCGCTCTTGTCGGTCTTCTCCACCGATTTGATAACACCGACAGCAACCGTCTGCCTCATATCACGGACGGCGAAGCGTCCAAGTGGAGGATATTCAGTGAACGACTCAACACACATAGGCTTCGAGGGGATGAGCTTGACGATGGCGGCATCACCAGACTTGACAAATTTGGGTGCCTGCTCGATTGATTTGCCCGTTCGACGATCGATCTTCTCCAAGAGCTCAGAGAACTTGCACGCAATATGCGCTGTATGGCAGTCGAGCACGGGTGCATAGCCAGCGCCAATCTGACCGGGGTGGTTGAGAATAATCACCTGGGCGTTGAACGAGGCAGCCTCCTTGGCGGGGTCGTTCTTCGAGTCGGAGGCGACATTACCACGGCGAATTTCCTTGACCGAGACGTTCCTGCCAATTGGTCAGCACCGATCGAAGAGCAGGTGGGGTAAGCGGCTCACTTGACGTTGAAGCCGACGTTGTCACCGGGGAGACCTTCAACGAGCTGTTCGTGGTGCATTTCGACGGACTTGACTTCGGTAGTGACGTTTGAGGGGGCGAAGGTAACAACCATACCAGCCTTGATAACACCAGTTTCGACACGACCGACGGGCACCGTACCGATACCACCGATCTTGTACACATCCTGGAGGGGAAGACGGAGTGGCTTGTCGGAGGGACGGCTGGGGGGCTCAATGGCATCAATGGCATCAAGGAGCGTCTTGCCCTTGGTGACACCGGCCTTGGATTCCTTAGTCCAGCCCTTGAACCAAGGCATACTAAATGGGGTGTTAGTATTGGTTGTAGGGTGAAATGAAAGTAACACCCACTTGCTCGACTCGTCAATCATGTTGTCACCGTGCCAACCAGAAATCGGGACGAAGGGGACAGACTTGGGGTTGTAGCCGACCTTCTTGATGAAGTTAGAGGTTTCCTTGACGATTTCGCTGAAACGCTCCTCAGACCACTGAAAAGAGGTAAGTCTCTGATTAAGAGAAAATAACGGACGTAAACGTGCCTTGGTGGTATCCATCTTGTTGCAAGCAACGATAAGCTGCTTGACACCAAGAGTGAAGGCAAGAAGAGCGTGCTCGCGTGTCTGGCCATCCTTGGAGATACCCGCTTCGAACTCACCGGTTCCCGAGGCGATGATGAGGACAGCACAATCGGCCTGGGAAGTACCAGTAATCATGTTCTTGATGAAGTCACGGTGACCGGGAGCGTCAATGACCTGGGAAATCCCGTCAGTTCTTGACAGTCCGAGTCAGATGGGAGTCACGATCCGGTCGGATCGATGGGAGATACGCACAGTGACCATGTACTTGGGAGTTTCGAACTTCCAAAGAGCAATGTCGATGGTGATACCACGTTCACGCTCGGCCTTTAGCTTATCGAGCACCCATGCTAAAAAAAACATCAGTGAGAGGTCGCGCAAACGTTGATCGCGAATCGGCTAAGACGTAAACTAGCCATAGGTGGTTCTGATCTAAGGAAAGACGACATACCATACTTGAAGGAACCCTTACCGAGTTCCGCCGCCTCCTTCTCGAATTTTTCGATGGTACGTTTGTCAATACCACCGCACTTGTAGATCAAGTGACCAGTGGTGGTCGATTTTCCGGAATCGACGTGACCGATGACTAATCAGCCCGAGGTGAGGACGAGTTCATCAGCGGCGGGCCGGATGAATAGAGCGAGCAGCACTCACCGACGACGTTAATGTGGGTCTTATCCTTTCCCATTTTTTAGTAGTTAGATCTGATCTGTAAGCAGAAAAACGGCAAAGATTGCGGGAGGAGGGAAGCAACTGGTCAGCGGCTGAAAAAAGCAGATCGCCGCCGCCCTCTTCGTCTACAGAGCGTCTTAAAGGCAAATAAAGATTCTCCGAGGCCATAGAGGGTGGCTATGAAGGACGAGGAACTTACAGAAGGAAGTGGCGAGGAGGGAGGTGAGGCAAATAAAGTTCGCAACGCTAACCCTTTAAGAAGAAGCGATCGAGACTCCTGCCACCCCAAGAAATGTCCACAGCTACTGGTCCGGCACCGTTGTCTGGACAATTGAAGACCTTCTCGAGCTTTTCTGGGCATTCCATGAATTTTTGTGATTTCCTAACAAAGCCTGCGCACCGCTCGGAGTATTTTCATTTGACCAGGTGATCCCGTCCTTTCATCGTGATGAAAGAAGATCGGCGGCCATCCTACTGCTTGTTAGCTCATAAAATACCTCTTTTAATCACTTAGAGGCCATTCAAGGATCATCTGCGGAGCCATCTACCTCCGATGGAGGTACCGCCGAGTGATCGGGGTCCTTTTTTCCACCCTGCCTCACAAACCACGGACCCAGAATTCGCAACAGCTGAGTGCGCAAGAAAAGCTTTGGTTAATTGATATAATCTGAATTTACACCGCCTGCCCATACCTCTCCACTTGGTTCTTCCAATCACCACTAAGCTCCAATCTTCTCGTCGACTGTGTCAACTAGGACAAGCTCTAGAAGAGTTACTTGACCAATTGGTAACAGTTATGCTAGCGCGATTACGACTATCGGAAACTGTCGAGGTCCTTCCTGTCTTATCCATCTGTCGTATCTCCACTCTTGTAATCCACCTTCCATGCCACATCCTAAATTCATTGGGGAGCAACCAGTTATTTTAAGGTGTTTCAACGAATATACAGTAAGCAGTAGGTGAGAACGATGCGAAAGTATCATACGTTTGCTGGATAAAAAATCTGTTTGCGGCCGCATACTGGTATATCTCCAAGGAGAAGTGTACGCCGATACGATTCCACGGAAACATGGGCTAGACGAGGCAGGAAGGGAGGATCCAGTATAGGTAGCTCTTCATGCACTTAATGGTTTACAAGATGGGTCACAGCCTGAAGCTCGAGAGAAAGAACACTCAATCGGGACGGTGAGAGATGGCAGATTTAAGCTTGCGTAGGCTCTATCTTTCATATTCTCGGGTGAACTCGAGGCAAGCGTGAGGCGTTTCACGCCACGGACATCATGGAGTGGAATAAAACTCATATCCACTTCCTCTAAGCGTGGAACACTTTCAATGGAGAGATTGGAGGGTACACAGTCGTTGAGCAACTGAAAACAAAGTAATCGAAGAAAAAGGCGTTAGGTCCCGCCTCTGAGACAAGGAATGAAAGGAGACTGCGTTCGTGAGAGGTGAGCATAAGTTTGGACCAAATGCTATTTATGCATACCAGAAGGGATTGTTTGTGATGTCCTGCCGTCGTGGCTGTTTCCCGAGGTACTGCGTGCCTTTGAACCTCCTACGTTCAGGACTAGGTGAAAGTTTACTCAGCTTGAGGAGATGCACAGATACAGCACCTCCTGAGTAGGCAGGTGCCCCAAACACTAGTGAGGACACGAGTGGGCCAATCCCTTGCCCAAGTGTTTCACCTTACAGTCTGACTCGATCACACGGACTACTAGTGTTCTCATATAACGAGTCAATTAAATATATGGGATCTGTAGATAATGGCCAGCTGTGGCTATTCCGTCTGGAAGATCCTGAGCGGGCGGTTCGAAACAGCTCTAGAATTTTGGGCAGGAAAGGCAAGAAACTCAAATTAGATGACACTGTTCAGAGTAAAAAAAACGAGATGGGCCCAGTCCTACTCAAGGGAATGGAAGCACAGGCGATGCTCGGCATATATGGGGTTCTGATGCACACTGGGTCAATGTGATCCAAGGTTAGGCGTGTTATCTATAAAGGAATCGCCGCACGGAACGCCAAACTGATACCAGAACCCTCCTTCCGGCTCTGCCCCCCGAATTAATATCCTTTTCAAATTTGGAAAATGACGGACATTAGCCTTGATCGTGTCGATGAGCCAAGGGTCAATATCGAGCTCCTCTATTTGTGAGCAATTTGAGTCGATAAATGCAGTAGCAGCTTCTATGAATTGGTGAGATGGAAGCAGGTCTCGTCGCTTTGGATCAAATCGGAGACAGAAACTCTTCCATGTCGGATAATGCTTAATGTTAAGGAGTAGGAGAAAGTCTGCCATGCGTGTGACGACGGAGATTCGTTGGACACGTGGTAAGATTGGGAGTGCGATGCTCAACTCTTCACTGTCGCTGTCGATGAGGTCGAGAATAGTAACGTTGGGAAGCTCCAAGTTGGAGCAGAGGATTGGTATGTGGAGAGCAAGGTGGGTTAGGCTTGTGAAAGGCGCAGTCGAAAGACAGACAGGAAGGGCGCCGCGGAATGCGAGCTTCCGAACATGATCAAAATTCTTAATTATGATATCCTTCGCATCAGGGGACGAGAGGACTTCTAGCAGGGGAGTATGGTGGAAGTTTATCTGCCCGGGGAAGGGGCCGACCAACAAAAGCACGCGCAGGCGAGGGGTTCCTCCAAGATCAAGGATGGGAGATATGACTTCCACAACCCACTTTGCACAATACACTGACGAGTTATCCTTGTGGACTACCACTAAGCTTTTCCATCGAGCTAAGCGCTCCCCTTGCTCGCCAGATAGGACCTCCAGAACGGTGCGGTTGGCACGAGTCCACCTGCTACACGTCCCACAACTGTCAAAGACCCGGGCGCATGCGCAAGATTCCTTGCTCCTGACAATTGTAATCGTTATGTCCAAGTCTACCGTGGCACTTCGATCAATGGAGCGCCGTGCCATTCTATAGGACGGCGAAAAAGAATCTACAGAGCGTGATAGATATAGCTCCACCTTTGCCCAGAGTAATGGCCGTTGCATGATCGTGTCATGCCAGAAATGCGAGACACACATCAGCGCTGTGATGGCTGAGCGTTTTTGTGCGACTACTTCGGTAATTATTTGGTCGAAGATTTCAATTGGAAGTGCTGGAATTGATGATACGGAGACGGGCGGATTCAACGTGGCATCATTCATCGCAACAAGGCACGCGTGTCGACTTGGGTATGACACACGGTATGTTATATGGTGAAGAAAGCCAGTCTCTATAAGAAGTGACGGTCTAGTAAAAGAGAGGTGCGAGCCAAAAAAAATGACAAATCAGAGCTGCCCGTGCAAGCCGGGTGATAAAGGCTGAAGTGCCTTGTTAGAGCGTTCCAAGCAGGTTGGATGGGAGATATAAGATTTCGTCGTCTAAATAGGTTCCTCTGGAGAGGGTAGTCGTGGTCGAAGTCAAAGTGCCCATCTATTATGACTCAACTGTGCATATCCTTTTGGTATGCTGGTCAAATGAGGTATATCATTTCCTCACGAGCGTACCCACTCTTCAATTGACCACGAAAATGTTGGAAACGTGTGTACGCTGACAGCCAAGTTACAAGAAGGCACAGCAGTTCCGCATGGATGCGCTACGGCTGGCTCTGGCTTCAATATATTCCTTTTGGTGCTATGCGTTCCGATCATGTCGTATTTAACATTGATCTACCGTGGGACAACCAGACTCAGTTTGCTTTGCATGCTGAGTCCGTGACTCCGTTACCTCGCTGTTCTGCTGGCCACAAATGTCTGATGCTCAGTAGTATAGTGACCTTGGGCAGCAAGAAGTCATGAAGATCATGACAGGGGTGATGGTAAGCTTCCTGTATGATAGGAGGTTGATCTCCCCATACCCAGGACATTCAGTGTCGGAATCCTCAAATGGTGGCTCGAACCTGCTCATCTAGTTGTCCAATGCCCCGCGCAAGCGATACCTTCTATCCACTAAGTAGGGAATCAGATTATTGATCAATATGCTCACGACAACTGCCGGCTCTTTCGTCCGGCAGCTCCTAACGCTAGGATGCATGGGAGCACCACGGACTGCAGCACTAGGTCTTAACGGTTATGACGGCAGATATGGGCACCACAAATGAGTATTATACAATATTTGTGTTGAACAAGCGGACCGTCCCCAAGGATAAGTCCTTCTGCGTGGTGAACGAGGTACGGAGCGTGTTATCACGAGGGAGGCCGTGATAAAGTGAGTTCTTTGGCCCGATCCTCTGATGACTGGTCCGCAGGGGTAATACGATCGATTTTGTCGTAGGCGGCTTCGACACGTCGCTAGTAGGACATGTAGGACTCAGTGGCGGACTTGCGTATGGAAAGGGACTGCATCCATGTGTCGTGTCTCTGGGACGAATCATGTTGCTGATGGTAATTGCATATCTTGGCGTAGAGTGAGTAATTCCACCTCGAGTTGCGCGGAAAGGTTGTCGTCCTTATCAAAACTCAATTTTGGGGCAAATCCCCACCCCTCCAGGTCCGGGGGAGGACGAAAAAGTCTTGATAATGTTGAGACCATATAACTGAATGCCCTCTTGCCCGTCATAGTACCAGATGTGCACCCGCTCATTTTCTGCTGTCAGAAGAGGGATCCTGGACCGGAACTCGAGTACGTACCAACGATGAGAATGCTCTACACATGGACACGAGACATCAACAACATCTCGATGGAATAGGATCCAGCCTGCGAGTTCGGGTCCCGCATCCTGGCTTCAGAAGTCTTCTCCTGAGGGTTTTTGTTTGAGACCTCGTCGTTTTCTTGGGCTGTGCCACCACTAGGGCCATTGGCGACCCCTTCGCTGCTCGGGCATACCATTCCCTCGTGCGTCCAGACTCGACAGCAACTCGTTTCGCAGATGGCGGCTGGGACTCTGGCTCGTTTCCAGCGTTGACGGGCCTGCGGCGTCTTTCCTGCTCTCACTCCCTGACAGGGTCACTCGAGACGCCCGACTTTCTGCTTGGCTCTCCTTATTCTCCGCTTCCTCCTCGCTGCTCTGACTGCGGGTCCGTCCACGATTATAATCACCGGCTCCATCTCGTTGACCGACGGTGTACTGTTTTCATGTCGGATCGTGTCGCTTTGAACTCGAGGCAAGAGAGCATCCTGCGAAAACTCCGTGGTCTAGCGCCATTTGGCGCGACATTCTTCAACCCCCCCTAGTCTTTCATAACCAAAGCAGACGAGTATGCTCGAGCTGCATCGTTCAATCGCATGATCACAATGTCCGGCTTCTGGTGCGATGCAGCCCCACCACTCTGGATCTGGATCTCATTCGGGTGGTTGGTCAGGAAGATAATGATACAGTCCATTAATATTCAAGTCTTCCAACTTCTCGAGAGCCTCGTTGGTCGCGATGAGGAAAGGGGCGTGCAGGTGGTCGGAGTTAAAGATTTTGCTTGCCACAGCCACAGGTGATGCTACGAGCACGGTGATGCTACAAAGACTTCAGGCTGATCTTTCGAATCTACTCTCACGAAAATTTCCCACCAAGCTTTGTTGTCCACCCTTTCGCCACGTCCCAACAATGGTTGCCCGGCGAGGCTCTGGTCTTCACCCCGTACGCGGTTGCCCAGGTTCTGCCCAAGTAACTTGGACCCGATCATTGCCGCCTCTTGTTGTCGGATGCCAGTCAAGACGATCTACATCGCTCGTCACGGTGCGCCTACCCCATTGTCCTATCGTGGCGACGACCAATACTAATCTCCGGCGTCTAGGTTTCCGTTTGAACTGGACGAAAACTTTTTGGTATCGCCCTGCCGCCTGAAGTCTCTGGAGCACGATAGTAATGCTTAGGATACCAGGAAAAACATTACAGGGATAGCAAAGGACCCTCCGTTGAGCGTGTACGGCGAGGTTCGTTGCCATTGGTCTATGAGAACCAGAGCTTACGATCCTTGTCCAGGCTCAAGCCAAAGAGCTCGCCGCATACCTTGCATACCTGCCTGAAAACGAACGGCCTACGGCGATCTTCACATCACCCTATTGTATGTCACAACAAGAGAAAAAAAGAATACTGATGAATCCCGTTCTGGCCCACAGACCGTTGCATTCAAACCTGCCTCCCAATAGCGGACGCGCTCTCGCTCCCGCTCTGGGTCGAATTCGGACTATCAGAGTGGTACTCACCCGTTACACCAGGGACGGGTTTACACCCCCGCCCAGCGCCCGCGGACGATCTACAGCAGTATTTCCCGCGGTCCGAGACCGCCACCACCACCACCATAAACACGAACACGAACGTGAATGCAAACGGATCGTACATTGACCCGAGGTGGAAACCGACGTACCTCGTGACGCGCAGAGGCGAGACCGTGACCGAGCTGTACGCGCGCTGCGAGGAGTTCTTGCGGGCGTTGATAGCGCGGGTGGAAGGTGAAGGTGAAGGCGTAGGTGTAGTCGTAGGCGACGGCGAAGTCGGGGTCGGGCACGAGCGTATCCTCCTCGTTTCGCATGCGGCGACGACCATCGCGCTCGTGCGTGCGCTGACGGGCGGCAAGGAGATTGAGCGGAGTATGCGCGTGGGGTGTTGTACGCTGACGACGCTCCACCGGTCCCCGGCCCCGTCCCTGTTGTCGAATTCGAGTTGGAGTTCGGCTTCGGCTTTGTTACCTCCTTCGGTCGCTGGCTCTGGCTCTGGCTCTTCTGCACCACCTTCAATACCCTCACTGCCACCGCATGACGTCATTGGGAAGGGTGTATGGACTGTGCGGGGTACGCCAGCGGACGGGTCGTTCCTCGCCGGCGGGGTGGAACGCAGCTGGGGCATGGAGGACGTTGAGATGCACGAGGGGGTGGTCCTTGATGAGCCTGGGGTCCCTGGGAGCGAGGACGAGGAAGATGCGCCGAATGGGGTGCAAGTTTGGCGGCAGGCAGGGGTGTTGCCGTTGCCCAAGCCCAAGATGTAGCTCGGCAGTGTGGGAGGATATTGACTGAGGGGACTCGATTGAGTCAGCGATGCTTGATGATGATACATACGTGGGACGCTTCTTCCACTTCCACATTCCTGGCTTTCTGCTTTCCACGATTGGCCCTTCATAATGGAACCGAGACACATTAGGATATAGAGCTCTTTATTTCCAAAATGTAAG